>RCUF01000243.1_pt1 | contig 24042 bp, 19 predicted proteins | sample 2166311 | NCBI WGS metagenome assembly RCUF01 (sample SAMN09932608, study PRJNA488358) | compost metagenome | feature: garden; material: soil; isolation source: compost soil in 4-hydroxybenzonitrile-enriched culture | place: Germany: Experimental Botanical Garden Goettingen | collected 2016-01-27
TAAAATAAAAAAGGGTTAAGTGCCGTCTAACGAGCCTTAACCCTTTTTCAATAATATTAACTTCCCATTGTTATCAGAATAAAATTCACTTATATGCCCGACCTAATTGATAAGCGTGCTCCAGTAAACCTTCAATGTATTCTTTCGACTCGGACAAAGTATCATAGAAGAACTCCACCTTGGACTCTCTTACTCTTGCGTAACCAGCAATGGCTTTATTCAAATAATTAGTAACCAAATCGTGATATTCATACTTGATCAGATGTTCTTTCGTCCCTCCTGCCAAGCACATCCACAAAACCTGCTTCGTCGTAAATTCCTGAAGTAAACCTTTGTTCCAGACTTTATCCAGGTACCCTTTTAGCATGGAAGGCACACTGTACCACCATAGTGGAAACACAAAGACCAGAGCATCCGCAGCTGCAATTCTATCCATCTCTTTCCGCGTTTCAGGAGCATATTGTTTATGGGTCGTATTCCAATCCAGCTCATCTGCAGCGCTGTACACCGGATTGTATCCATCCCGATCCAAGTCCAAAATATCTACCTCGTGCTTATTCTCTTTCAATCCCTCTACAAAACGATTCATGACCGCAAGGGTAAGTGAATCTTCTCTAGGATGCGTGACGACCAATAGAACTTTCATGTATCCGTAACCTTCTTTCTCCTCATAATTGTTGAACCCTGTCTACAGATGCTATTATGGATGTTATACATTAGAGTGTGAAGTACGCACTTCAATGTACTGTAGGTACTTTAAGGTTCCTTAGTGCCTTTTGTACTGCAGATCGGAGAGGGGGAAAGTCTATGGAAGACAAAGCCAAAACCTATATGCTCGGGATCGAGGCAACTTTGGAGGTCATCAGTGGAAAGTGGAAAGGCATCATCCTACATCATTTAACCAGCGGCAGAAAACGTACATACGAACTTCGTCAACTCATTCCGAAAATCACCCAAAAAGTGCTAACCCAACAGCTTAGAGAGCTTGAAAAGGATGGAATCATCCACCGCATCATTTATAACCAGGTTCCACCCAAAGTGGAGTACGAGCTTAGTGAATATGGATGGGATTTTAAAGATCTGCTTGATCGTTTTTGCTTATGGGGAGAAGATCATTTGGATAGGATCTATGGAGATAAAACAAAGGTGCTGGAAGAGTATTCTGTGAAGGAAAAAAACGCCAAACAAGCACCACCTCTTTAAGGAGGCGTGCTTGTTTGAAATACTATAGCTGTGCACCTTGTTTATTCACCAGTCTCCGCAAATTTCCGAATACGAGCCCCGACTTCATCCCGTACACGCTGGAACACGCTCCATTTCTCTTCTTCTGTTCCTTGTGCTTTAGCCGGATCATCAAATCCCCAATGTTCACGACGAACGTGCGGAGGTGTGATAGGACATTTATCTGCAGCATCTCCGCACAAGGTCACAACCAAATCCGCGCTGTTCAGCAAAGCAGGATCTATAATATCTGAAGTTTGTCCGGAGATATCGATCCCTATTTCATTCATCGCTTGCACCGCTTTAGGGTTAAGGCCGTGTGCCTCAATGCCCGCACTGTATACATTCCAACGGTCTCCCAAGTATTTTTTGGCCCAGCCTTCTGCCATTTGACTGCGACAAGAATTACCAGTGCATAAAAAGTAAATTGTCTTCTTTTCCATCATTACCGTCTCCTTCAATGTTCAATTATGAAATGATTAACCATAGATATAAGCCCAGTAGGGTCATAAAAAGTGTAGGAATGGTTAAGACAATGCCTGTCTTAAAATAAGTCCCCCAAGAAATTTTCACGTTTTTCGAACGAAGCACATGCAGCCACAACAACGTGGCTAATGAACCGATCGGAGTTATTTTCGGCCCCAGATCAGAACCAATGACGTTAGCATAAATCAACGCCTCTTTGACCATACCGGTTGTATGGGTGGCATCAATGGCAAGCGCATTAATCATGACCGTAGGCATGTTATTCATGACCGACGAGATAATCGCCGCAATAAAACCCATGCCCATGGTGGCCACAAACATACCTTGATCGGCAGCTGCTTGAATCACATGGGCCAGCAGATCCGTCAAACCGGCATTACGTAGACCATACACCACAACATACATTCCGATGGAAAAAAATACGATGGCCCATGGAGCGCCCTTGATGACTTCTTTCATCGGCACTGCAGGGCTTCTACGCGCCATCAATAAGAAAAAGATAGCAATAATACCGGCCACCACCGAAACGGGAATGTTAAAAAATTCGCATGCAAAGTAGCCCACGAACAAAACCGCGAGAACGATCCAAGACATACGGAACATTTTTGGATCTTTAATCGCTTCCGCAGGCGTGATTAATTGTGCCGTATCAAACGTTTTCGGAATTCTTTTGCGGAAAAAAAGATACAGTACTCCTATACTGGCTGCTAAAGAAAATAAATTAGGTACAATCATGCGACTCGCATATTCCATAAAGGTGATCCCAAAGAAATCGGCTGACACAATATTAACCAAGTTGCTGACCACAAGCGGAAGCGACGTCGTGTCTGAAATAAAACCGCTCGCTATGATAAAAGGAAAAATCATTTTCTCATCCAATTTCAGTGCCCGAACCATCGCTAGTACAATCGGTGTCAGTATTAAGGCGGCACCGTCATTCGCAAAAAAAGCAGCAACAACGGCGCCAAGAATGGTCACATAAACAAACATCCGGGTTCCGCTTCCTCGCGCAGCTCGTGCCATGTGAAGCGCCGCCCATTCGAAGAAGCCGATTTTATCAAGCACCAACGAAATCAGAATAATGGCTACAAAAGCCAGTGTCGCATTCCAGACAATATGAGTAACTTCCCAAACATCATGCAAATCGACGACACCCACCAGCAAGGCGAGTATGGCACCGCCGCAGGCAGACCAGCCGATAGACAGATTTCTAGGCTGCCAGATCACCAACACTAAAGTGGCTAAAAATATAATGCATGCCAACAAAATCAATGTTTTAAACCTCCATCACATTACCTTATAAACATATAATTATGTTAAAAACACCGTCTATCCCCCGAGGAGATAAACGGAACAGCCTTTAGGATGAGCAGCAAGCCGATGAATCCGGTGCACAAGATGCTATCGGCTCCTCTTTATTCAGCCATTTTAAAATCTGCTTGGAGTCTGGCATACGCTCAAGAACGGCTTGAATATGCGGCTTGTCGTCTACATTTAAGGAATAGTATACCCACTGACTTCGTCGTTCTTCTTTTACAATTCCTTGCGACTTTAATTTTCTCAAATGTTGGCTAATTGCTGGCTGCGACATATCAAAGATATCTACAAATTCGCAAACACACCATTCTCTCTCTCTTAGCAGGGAAAGCATGGCCAGCCGAGTTTTATCGCCCAATAGCTTTAAATGATCGGCTATATAACCAAGTTGCTCCAAAGTGTAACCTCCTTTCATTTATATAACTGTATGCTTATATACTAATGGAGTATGTTTTTAATATCAAGAACAATAATACTTATCCATTCACCAATTGCATAATCCAGTCTTTTATATCAACGATTCGCAGTGTTTTGGGGCGTGTATTCGTTCCGGAAATAATTAATGGGACAAGGGAATCTTTTTCATGCAGCGATCCATGAGCTCCCCCTCCGATGTGGGTGGGAGAACTTTCACCGACGAGTTCATATCCGGGTTGGACCGTGACGACAACATATCTTCCTTCATGTGAATTCATTGCCCCGTGTAGCCTCGCCAAAACGTCTGGATATTTTCCATATTTGATCCGGTTGTTATTTATCGTAATATCCACAAGGTCTTCTTCGCCCGACAATGTCCACGATTGTCCATATTCATCGGTGTATTTTCCACCAGGATGATAAGAAAACAGGGTACCCTTTTTCCCCTTTGTAACATGAATATTGTTTTTACCATCTTTCATAGCGATGATATCGAGCTTTTCCTCTTTTTGTAAGCGCTTCACTACATCAGATAACTCGACGTTATCATTAATCGCATAAACATAAGCCATTCGTTCATTCGTGGAAATGACAATTTGATCTTCTTTTTTTACTGATTGATTTAATTTTGCTATGCGGTAATGGTTTAACAGCGGCTTTATCTCAACAGTCGCTACCTGTCGATCATCATAAACCGCGCTTTGCGCACTATCACCCATGACAATCCATATCGCATTTTTTACAGCCTGTTCCCACGAACCGTATGCGTTCAACACGGTTTGCAGGGCTTTATCTGCTTTTTCAATTCCTTCCAACTGAGCCGGGCCTTTTTTATGCACCGAACTATCATTTTCTGGAAAATATGTGACAGTTACGCTTGGAAGTTTTTTTTGATTGATTAGAAAAGCGGTATCTTTTGCGGAAAACTCGTCGTTCATCCCGAATTTTTTCCACGGAGGAGTATTCCAGCTATTCTTTGGATCCAGTTGTGCAAAAGTTGCATAAGAAAACCATTTAGGTCCTGTTATTCTCAATTGTTCTGGCACACGATTGCTGTTCGTTATAAAGCGAGGTACTTTTAAGTCATGTTCCGTTCTTCCTCTAAAAACAATAGCGTTGATTGATGCCGATTCTTTTCCTTTGTCGGCCAGCTCTTCGTGAATTGTTTTTGTTTTTTTGTTCAAATGAACTTGATTTAACTGATAAATAGCATCCATAAATACTTGCATTTGATCTATCTTCAAGGCTTCTTTGGCACCATTGCCGTAGAGAATCATGCGTTTCTTTTGGTCGCTGTACCAAACGAGTCCAGGCACATGATGTTGGTCTGCATACGTTCCCGTTAATAATGTACTGTCGATTGTCACAGACATCGTGGGAAATGAACTCACTACCTGCGGGAAATATTGCCCATGTTTCAGGAGATATTGCATTGCCGGTGCGCGGCCTGCTTGAATCGCGTCTTGCAAAGGCTTATCCATTAACGAATCAATCAAGATCATAATGACAGGTTTTTTGCCCATTTGATTTACTGTGATAGGTGGCTTCACACTCTGTTGTTTTAGCTGTTGACTGGAGTCCGCTCTACAGCCCAAGATCAACAACAATAAACTTAGCACTACTGCAATGGTAACTTTATTTTTCATGCCCATGTATGTGTCCCTTTCTTAGAAAAACTTGATCTTCTTATTTTTTTCTTGTACTTAAAATATTATTCCTGCATTGGATCATCGGGACAAAGGTATCTCATACAAGCAATTAAAGTTACACCTCCATGAATTTTTTGGATCTAATAGGCCAAATTTAAGATCAAACCATTCAGGGAGGGAGCATAACCATGGCTACTACAAACATAAACGAATACTCTATGCATTACATGGATTCTGGTGAAGGAATGGCCATCCTATTCATTCACCCTCCAGTACTCACAAGCTTAAATTTCACATACCAAATCCAAGGACTCTCGCCCCATTTTCGAACTATAGCTTTTGATATCAGAGGACACGGTAAAAGTCAGCCTTCCGAGCAAACGGTTACTTACCCTCTCATCGCCCTGGATATTAAACATTTGATGGACCGGATGAGCCTTGATAAAGTATTTCTGTGTGGATATTCTACCGGGGGCTCGATAGTACTTGAATTCCTCTTGACTTATCCAGATCGGGCATGGGGAGGCATTGTTATCAGTGGAATGTCGGAAGTAAACGAATGGCGACTAAGAAATAAAATTTCTTTGGGCATTGCTCTTTCCAAAATCGGCACAATCGGTACGATTGCCCTTTCTAATGCTTGGTCACAAACGAAACAGCTATCTTTATTCCGTAAGTTATTCAACGATGCGAAGCAGGGAAATCCCAGGAATGTCGAACAATATTATCGATACAGCTTGAAGTACAACTGCACCTCACGGCTCGGGGAAATCCATCTTCCTGTCCTTCTAGTTTATGGTGAAAAAGATAAGCACTTTCATCCCTATGCCAAAATATTGCATCAACAATTACCAAATAGTGAGCTGGTTTTCCTTAAGAAAGCTGATCATCGCCTTCCTACGAAGGCCGCCGGATTATTGAATGAACTGATCAAGCAGTTCGTAGATCGGTTCAGCCTTTAAAGCAAATCCTACAGGATAATTCCACATACATAGCTACATCCCACTCCTGTTACGTTAAGCGTCAAATAGCCCCCCCCACCTGTTCAACATCCGTTGGCCATGACATGCGGCGGATGGGGTATTCCTTTCCGGACCCCGGCCGAAAGGCAGGAATCAGTACATTACATGCCGTTTTCTGCGCCATCGTTGCGCAACCTTACAAGAGTGTTAGGCAATTGTCATCTAGATCAATGGTATCAACCTAGCTGCTCCTCTATACTAATCCATTGATAGGATTATTTTTAAGGGGGAGTTGGCGTGAGGTTTTTTGAAATGCTGCTATTCTTTTCAAGTGCTTGTTTGTTGGCACTCCTGTTCATTATCAATCAACGTATCCGAAGACCAGCTTTGCTCCTGACAAGCGGAGCAGGCTCCATTTTTTTAGTGATACATTTGCTTGTCGAAGGATACAGGGTTCAGCTTTTATTTTTATACGGATTTACGATCCTGATGCTTATGCTCTCGCTTATAGACGTTTTCATAACGCAGAAAGTCGTTCGGACTGCCTCGCGAATCCGTAGGGTGCTGGGCCGCCTTTTTATCGTGATTGGGCTAATCGCAACGGCGTGCTTCCTCTATGTGTTTCCCGTATTCGACTTTCCGGCGCCAACCGGCGAGTTGAAGGTAGGCACGCAAGTCTTTCATTTCATCGATCCAAGCCGGGAGGAGACATTTGGCAAAACCGCGACAGGCAAAAGGGAATTGATGGTTCAGGTATGGTATCCGGCTCAAGCTGGCACCGACAAGTACGCTCCCTTTATTCCCGATACCCAGATTTTACGTTATATGGCCGCGGACTATGGCCTTCCCGGGTTTACTTTTCAACACCTGAAGTACGTATCCAGTCATGCTTATTCGGGGGCCGAAGTCTCTTCGGCACAGACTTCATACCCGCTGATCCTTGCGAATCCCGGCAATGACTCTTCCAGGTTCCTCCACACGTCGCAAGCCGAAAATCTCGCGAGTCATGGATATATCGTGGCAGTGATCGACCACACCTACAATACATTTGCAACCGAGTTTCCGGACGGGCGAATCACGACCAGCACAACCAACGACTTATTCTCGCCCGCCCATGATTACCAGACGAGTAGAGGAAATCGCGACAAGTTGGGAAAAGTTTTAACCGGCGATGTGGCGTTTGCGCTGGACCAATTCGAGCTCATCCAATCGGGGCAGATTCCAAGTCATCTAAAAGGGAGGATTGATCTCGGTCATGTCGGGGTGTTCGGTCATTCCATCGGCGGAGCGACGGCCTATGACGCTTCTTACGATACGCGAATCGCGGTTGGAATAGACCTTGATGGAGGGCTTTATCGACTGCGTGACAGAGAGGGTCTGCGAAAGCCGTTTTTGTTCATCAACTCGGAAAGCTATTTCGAAAAATTAAAAATGGTGATGGATAACCGGGTCTACACGGATGCAGAGCTTAACCGTATGGGCTCAACAAGAGAGTGGGAGGATCAAGTAACGGAAGATAAAAAGTTGGAGCTTGAACGGATGCGCGAAGCGGTCAACGAAGGGGGACAAGTCCTCTATATCGAAAATACGGAGCATTTGAATTTTGCCGACGTACAGTTTATTTCTCCGATTTTCGAAATGCTGGGCATTACAGGAAAGATTGCGCCCGAAAGAGCGAACTCCGTTATCAATGCCTATATGCTGGATTTCTTCGATAGGTATCTGAAAAATCAAGGCGGAATCTTAATGAAAGGACCGGATAGCCGCTTTCCGGAGGTGAAGTTCGTAACCTCGCTATTATAAATTACGGAACAGGTTACCGATTTTGATATGCTCCCCTTCAAGTAGGCAGGTTTAATAAATAAACCGCTACTTGAAGGGGAGTTTTCCTTTGTCTAAGAAGAACGCATACAATGCGATTGAGAAACTAGCCATCATACAGGAGTTAAAAGCAGGACAGAGCAGCCGTGTGGAAGTAGCCAAAAAACATAACATCAGAGTTACCACCTTAGTGAAATGGCGACATCGCTATGAGTTGTACGGAATGGGGAAGCGAAAGCTATGAGCAAGGGGCGGTCTACCAATCATCAGGAACGAATAGACAGTATCTTTGCCTGTATATTGTCCTGCTCATCAAAGTGAAAAATAATATATAATATTTCACACCATGTATATATACAAATTATGCTAAAGTCATATATAGTTTGGTTGGGATAGGTATGTATTCGGAAGGAGTGTAAAAATGAAATGCTAAAGCGTATTCAGAATCTTTTTGTTATCCCTAACTACCCATTGTTCATGATCTGCATGTTATTGCAAGGCATGGCTATATCCATCAGCGCACCTTTTTTGGCTGTATATTTTACAAGTACACTTGGCGTATCTGTGGGAACCTTTGGTGTGTTTACAGCGGTGACTTTGATTTGTGGCATATGGATAAGCTCTCTGATTGCCAAACGTTCTGATACCGGATTAGATCGCAAACAAATTTTGGTGATTTGTACGTTATTTAATGCCATAGCCTTTGCAGGATATCTTGTAATCCAAAATTTTTATGTACTTTTTGTTTATATGACGATCTTTACGGCCATTGGTGCTCCTGGGATGCCGCAGTTATTTGCCAGTGCACGTGAAGCAGTAGATCGCAGTAAATCTGCGGATCACGCCTTTGCTAATTCAACGCTTCGGTCTATGTTTTCTCTCGGCTTTATTACCGGGCCGCTTTTTGGTTCCTTTTTGATTGCACATACGGGCTTTAAAGGTATCTTTATGGGAACGACCTCTATTTTTGTTCTCATTGCTGTTCTTTTATTCTTTTTTATCCAGCAGCCTCCCGCTCAGCTTAAACATAAGAATCAACTTTCACTTCATAACATTACATTACATAAAAATATTGAGATTCTGATCCCCTTTTTAGTTCTTACTCTGCTCTATACGTCTCACTGGATGAACAGTTTAAATATTTCTTTGTTCATCATTCACAATTTAAAAGGTGACACGAGTGACGTTGCTCTAGTATCCAGTATTTGTGCGATTTTGGAAATCCCATTGATGCTCATGCTAGGCGTACTAGCAGCTAAATACTCCAACCGTTTGCTTGTATTTTTAGGGGCATTAACAGGAGTTGTCTATTATATCCTTGTCCTTATGTCTACGGAGATGTGGCAGCTATTCGTGGGGCAACTTCTTCTAGCCTTCTTTGTTGCAGTGATTTCTGCCATTGGCATTAGTTACATGCAGGATTTGTTGCCCTCTCTTCCAGGGTACGCATCGACGCTATATTCCAATGCGACAACTATCGGAAGACTGGTCGGGAGCTTGATGGGCGGATTAACCGCTCAATGGATGGGTTACCGAAACACCTATTGGGTATGTTTGGCCCTAATCATCTGCTCCCTGGGTCTCCTGGCAATTTCGAAGAAATTAGAGTTTGAAAAATCTGCTGCTTTAAAAGAAAGGAATCACAGTGTATAGACTGCGCCTTATTTTTCTATGGTGGAGAAATGACTCATAATTGTATCTGCCGCATGTCTATACCCACCTGCCTGGCGTAATGATTCGCCGATCACATAAGCCTTTTCTTTATAGGTTGGATGACTCAATACCTCTAATAAGGCTGCTCTCAAACTAGCGGGTGTAAGCTTATTTTTATCCACAACAACACCCGCCCCCAGTTCCTGCACCCGACTGGCTACGATTGGCTGATCCGATGTTAAAGGAATCATGACCTGCGGTACATTGTAATATAAGGCTTCACTTGTACTGTTCATCCCCGCATGTGTAACAAAAGCATCCACATGCTGAAGCATTTCCAATTGCGGAATATAAGGCTTGATTATAAAATTGTCAGGGATACATGGGGCCAATGGCTCCATGTCTGTATAATTGCCTGAAGACAGCACAAACTGCACAGGCAAATCACGAAATGCTGCAAAACAAAGCTTATAAAATTCCAAGTCTTTATTCAAAATAGTACCCATCGAAATGTAAACCGCCTGTGGATGCAGAACACGAAGTTGTTCGAACGGGAAAGATGGAGCATCTTTACGCGGTACAATAGAAGGACCTGTAAAAATAAAACTGTGATCCAGTTTTTCAGCTTGCGGTTGAAAATAGCGGCTTGTATAAACGATTCTTAAGTGTCCGCCATGAGGAGCAATCTTTTCTATAGCTGGAGCCTCAACCTGAAGCTCATTAGCTAGTTGATGCGTTATTTGCATCGTAGCCGTGTACAACTTCTTTACCTCCGGATCATTGTCATTCATGCCTTGCCCCGATCCCAATGGCTCTACGAAAGCAAAAGAAGCGATAGAGCACACAGCAGGGATTCCAAGCTTCTCAGCAATAATCGTGCCTCCCCAGCCCATCAAAGAATCATAGATTAAATAATCATAGGTTCTGTTTTCAATAACTCTCAAAACCTCTGGAATAATCGGAAGAATCATACCTTTTACCATCATGTACACAAATTGATAATGATGTTTGTATTCTGCTGGCTTTAAATCAGAGTCTTTAGAAAAAGCATCATCAACAAAAGGGTAGGTGATCATCTGTGCTCCTGTCTGTTGAATTCTCGTACGATATTCTTCCGTACACACGTAGTCAACTTTCTCCCCACTGTCTACCAACCTTTTTACTAATCCTAGTGTCGGATTAACATGGCCTTCAGCAGGCGTGATCACTACTAATACACGTGCCATACCTTACACCTCCAAATCAATAATAAATTACAATTTGAAATAAATGCACTTTTAACATAGCGAATATTTACCACATAAACAAGTTTTTTCAATGCCGAAAAATTAAGTATGTATACTCTACTCAAACTATAGAAATAAGCGAGGCTGAACGCTAAAAGCGCTTGCCCCGCTTAACCACTGAATATCAAATTTAAAGACGCCAATCCCAATGATCTGTCCCGCTCAGAACAGCTTCAACGGTGTACTGGCTTGCTTCATCGGCGGTAAGCTGTTTGGCCCAAGGTACACGCCCGCTACTTCCTGCACCTGGTCCAAAGTTGTCAAACTCTCCAAATCTTGCGGTCTGCTCATTGGATTCCTTGCCCCAATTGTTCCAGCCGCCCGGCTTGATATGGTCATCCATATAGGTCTTCAAAAAAGTAACATGAGCATAAGGGCGCCATGGCCGTCCAAGATCCACCTTGCCTGTCAAGCCATTTTCTGTTGTCAGACGACATTGAATAAATACAAAGCCCGGCTTGTTCTCTTCTGTTGAAGCTGCTGTCACATATCCAGCACGCAGGCTGTGTATGATCGAATTATCAAACACGGCAGGTGCATTGCCAAATATAAAATCTACACTACCACTGATGTAGCTGTCCTTAAAATACTGTCTGCCACGGTTCACAAGCAACGTATCCTGTAGGCCGGTAATTTTGACATTGTGATACTTACCACGATCACCTTCGGCATATAACGCTACAGCCTGCACCTGCCCGGTTCCTTCTGTATTGGCAACCGTGACATTCTCCAACACAAAATCGGGACTTTGCACACGCATTGTATAGCTGTTGCTTGTTCCTAATTCTTTTCCGTCCACCACCGTTTTGGCCGTATCATCAAAAGCAATGATCGTTTTGTCGCGGTCTTCTCCGATAATACTCAGATTTTTTTTGGAGGAATGCACCTTTATTTTTTCACGATACGTACCGTTTTTGAGATGGATAACTGTCCTTGTATTGCTGTCGTCAGAGACTGCGTCAATCGCTGCCTGGAGAGATGTAAAGTCAGCAGGGCCATAGGTCGCTACCACCACACTAGTGGGATGAGTTCCTCCTGAGTCTGTCAGGTTGCGGATGGTGACATTACTGAATTCCGACGTATTGTAATTCCATACATCGTTTTGTTGTTTGGATGCATCGGTGGCCAACCCGAACAATAGCGGCTGATTATCCGGCACATCTATAACAGTTTCACCAACCTTCTCCCAGTTCGTCACACCATCTGCGGATACCCAGCCGGTAACCTTTTGTCCTTGTCGTACCAGACGAACCGAATATGGCGTTGCAATAAACGTCTCCATTGACGCACGTTTCGTCTTGGCATCCGTTTGATCACGACTAATAAGAATACCCTGTTTGCCATATTTAACAAATGCTAAAGACATAAAAGCCATTTTTGATCCAGGCTTCAGCGATTCACGAATCATTACACCCGCTTCGGCATTATCATCCACCGGGGTAATTTGTTCCACACGGGCTGTAATTTCAGTGTCACCTTCCCATTTTTGATAAGCATAATGGAAAATATCTGCCTTACCGTCAACGTCTCCCGCTGACTTCAGTCTTATACTGCTGCCGCTTGCATCTTCTTTTAAGACCTGAGTATGCCCTTTTATATAACCATCGTTGCCCTCAGAGCCAATCTCTTCGCTGAGCCAACTTCCCGATGGCGCAGTCGTATTGACGTGAATGGTAACAGGATTGGAAAATGCAGCAGTCCCCATGCGGTCGGTCACCCGTACAATAATATTATGGGTACCGTCTGTTACATGATTCCAATCGAGATGATAAGGCGCGGTCTCTACTTTACCAACAAGTTTGCCATCAATGATAAATTCAACATGAGCAATACCATCTTTGTCCTTGGCTGTTGCTGTTATGGTCGCATCACGGCCTGCTTCCAAAATATCGTTATGCTTTAGTGAACGTCCGTTTGCATCCGACACCTGAACGACGGCCTCTGGATTATCCACCTCATTTCCATTCGACAGCTTCTCAATAAGATCATTTAAATAGACCTCCAGATTGGTATAACCCTTGGCAAAATGAGCATACGCCCCTGTGCCGGCAAGCAATTGACCGTTACGATCATCTGCATTATTGGGGTCCAGCCCATGGGCACGTTCCCATTCATCCGGCATTCCATCATGGTCAGTGTCAGAAAGCACCGTCGTCGTTACGTTAGAATCGTCGTAAATCCACCCTGCTTCACGCGGAGAGTTAATAAACGCACCCGTTCCATTCTTCACATCATTCATAATTCGGGCGTCCACCGCATCTCTTCTAGGCAGCGTGGCTCCTGAGCCGGCAAGCACCTCCGTATATGCGGTTTGTGCATCTGTCGCTTGATATGGACCATACGCATCCGTTGAAATTCCGTTGTCGTATTCCCCTCTGACTTCAATCGGCTCCGCCAAACGGGTGGAAGGATCAATAATTGACCCAATGGATGTGCCAAGCTGCCAGTTGTCTTTCGTAACCGAGTCATTGCCGTACATGTAGTTACCACCAATAAAGATACGTGTTTTATATTTTTTACTACCCACGTCTACAAAAATTTGACCGCGAACGTCCTCATATGTGTTGGGGCCATACTTATAATAGTTATTCAGCACATTATACGATCCTTCACCGCCACCGTATGAAGAGAAAAATCCCCAGTTATAAATGACATTATTGGTCATTTCCACAGCGTCGATTTGTTTTTTATCGGTTGGAAAACGCGGATTACGACTTGCATTGTGAGCCAACAAATTATGATGATAGGTGGAGTTTCGTCCACCCCATATGCCGCCATAGCCGTGGCGACCTTTCTGATGCGTGGTCATTAGCATACTTTCGGACGCAATGGACCATTGTACTGTTGTATTGACATTGTCATACAGGCTCAGTACCTCATCCACCGACCAGCTAAAGGAACAGTGATCAATCATTATGTTTTTATGGTATCTGGCTCCTAATGCGTCATCCTCACTGGGGTAACGGTCGGTCAATCGGAAACGCAGGTAACGGAGAATGACGTTATCTGCATCAATCCCTGTTGTGTAATCGCTTACAGTTATACCATCGCCAGGAGCTGTCTGACCCGCAACCGTCAGGTTGTTTCCCAAGATTTTAAGTGGCTCCTTGAGATGAATCGTTCCACCCACCCGGAATACGACCGTCCGATTATCGGAGCTGACCGCTGCACGAAGAGATCCGGGTATTATCTGTTCCCCTTTGCCGTAGTCTGCCAGCGTGGTAACCTCATACACTTCACCTCCGCGTCCACCGGTAACATATTTACCGCCACCCTCAGCCCCCGGAAACGCCGGAATATCCGTCGCCACTTTTGACACCTTTGCGTTCTCTGTTCCTACCGCAGTCTCCGCTTGGATTAGTGGTGGGCACAAGGTCAACAACAATGAACCCACAACCACATTACATAGCACCTTTTTCCATGTACGCTGCTTGCTCATATTCTGTTTCCTCCCTAAGATTTTCTTCCACATCAGCGCATATTTTTATAAAAACACGATCCGAGACGTTCAGAAGCGCCTTCACCTCCTTTCATCAATCTTTTCTGCTTTTATCATTGGCAGGTTGTCATATATACTGGTGGTATATGAATGCGCTTACTTATCTTAATTTGTAAAGGAAGAAGCACATGAATGAAATGAAAGAAGATAAATATGTCATTGGCGAACAACAATTCTCCATTCATCACATCTATCGTACCGGTTTCACGGTTATGCCCCGGCCTCATGTCCACGAGAACTATGAACTGTATCTCTTACTGCGAGGCGAACGCATCTATTTTATGAATGGCAAGGTATACACCGCTCGCAAGGGGGATCTGATATTCATCCTTCCTCATGACTTGCACTCTACCGCCAGTACGCAATTGCAGGAAACAGAGCGCATTTTGATTCATTTTTCTCCGACGTTTCTCCCACAGCAGGATCATGACATTCTTGACCTGCCGCCGTATCAGCAATCCTCGCTACTTCGCTTACCTGCGAGAGAGCAAGTGGAGGTTGAACGTTTATTCCTACAGATGAATACCGAATGCAGGAATAAGCAGCCTCTCCATGACCGTTGCGTACAGCATTTACTGCTAGAAATGCTGATCCTGGTGCACCGATCGGAAGCAATCGAGCGTAGTGAACCTGTTTCCTCTCATCCCATGCATCAGAAAATCACGGAAATTTCTTCTTTTATTCAGGATCATTACAATGAACCGTTAACTCTCGAACAAGTGGCCGCATGCTTCTTCATTAGTCCAGCTTACCTAAGCCGTATCTTTCTAAAGTTGACTGGTTTTCATTTCAGCGAATACATCCGCGTAGTGAGGGTCAGAGCGGCCCAAACAAGACTTCGAACCACCAAAGACAAAATCCAGCATATTGCAGAGGATGTCGGGTTCGGTCATGCTTCCCACTTTAATAAAATCTTCAAAAAAATAACTGGGCTCTCCCCTCTTCAGTACCGCAAGCAGGTTCGGTAGATATTCAGTGTAAAGAATTAGACGCCGACTTTATACATCCGCTCTTGTCTTGTTTTTCCATTTTTATATCCACTTGCTCTTTCATGGAACTAAAGACAAGCCGCTTTGGAATAAGTAAAATGTACAAAAAAAAACCATACTTCGCTGCAATGCATGCAACGAAGTATGGCTATTCCATAGTCATTTTACATCTTTAAAATTATATAAATTACTCTTTCTATGGCCTTATCGCAATGCTTTAATATCCTGAATCAGCATTGCAACATTTTCTTTCTTTGTAGCCCAACTGGTACAGAATCGAACAGCACTATGTGCATCATCAACCTTTTCCCAAAAGGAGTAAGTATATTTTTCACTCAATGTCTTTAGTATACGATCTGGTAAAATCGGAAACTGCTGATTAGTTGTAGAACGGTATTGAAAAGAAAAACCTTGCTCAGATAATCCGTTTTGAAGCAGCATTGCCATATCTATAGCGTGTTTGGAAATTTCAACGTATAAACCGTCTTCAAACAAAGTTTCGAATTGAATGCCCAACATTCTTCCCTTAGCCAGCAGTCCTCCTTTTTGCTTGATCATATATCGAAAATCTTTTTTCAATGTATCATTTAGAATGACTACTGCTTCTCCCATCAAGGCTCCAATTTTGGTCCCGCCAATATAAAATACATCGCATAGCTTTGCTATATCTGCTAAAGATACGTCGCTATCTTCGGCCACCAAGCCATAGCCTAATCGGGCTCCATCTATAAACAGTGGTAAACCACACTCTTGACAGACTCTACTTAGTGCTTCCAGCTCTGATTTGCTATAAATCGTTCCATTTTCAGTAGGTTGGGAAATATAAACCATCCCGGGCTGTACACTATGCTCAGGAGCGGCATCATTCCAGTGAGCGTCATATAGCTCCTTTACCTGCTCGGCCCGAATTTTCCCATCATCACTTGGCAAAGTAAGTACTTTATGCCCAATAGCTTCAATCGCTCCGGTCTCATGTACGGCAATATGTCCAGAAACTGCCGCAACGACGCCTTGATGCGGACGCAGAATAGAAGAAATGACGGTGGTATTGGTCTGTGTACCTCCAACCAAAAAGTGTACATCCGCATTTGGGGAGTCACATGCCTTTTTAATATAAGCTCTGGCTTTTTCACAATGATCGTCCACACCATAACCTGGAGTTTGTTCATCATTAGTCTCCAGTAGTCGCTTTAATATGCGCTCATGAGCACCTTCGGTATAGTCGCATTCAAATCGTATCATTCTGTATCCTCTCCAAATTATCCAATTTCTTCTGAATTAACAACATAGAAGTATGTAATTCCTTTATCTCTTCTTCTGAAAGTCCATGAACTAATTTTAAAATCTGTTCATCAGACCTTTCATTCAGTTGGTTGTAGAATGCTTTTCCTTTAGGAGTCAAACGAATCAGATTTGTTCTATTATCCAACGTTGAATTTTCCTTAACAAGAAAGCCCTCTTTGCAAAATTTAGCAATGATCCTACTCATATAGCTGCGATCAATTTTAAGAGATTCGACTAGAGTATTCGCAATACATGGCTCGATCAACCCGATCTCTATAATGACACGGGCCTCAGTAAAGGAATATCCGCTATCCAGCACATGTCTATCTAAAACACCTAGTATATTCGTATAGAACCGATTAAAACGCCTCATATCCGCTATCATATTAGCATCTATATTGATCATAACTCCCCCTATTTAGTGGACTTTTGCAACAATTATAGTAATGATTTTTGTGGACTCTGTCAATGAAATAATAATCAATATCGACAAAAGAAAAAATCGTACATTAAGACACTCGTCTAATGCACGATTTCATAGTAATAAGAAAATAATGAAGTATATTCTTTTCTATATTTACCTACAAGGTCATTGAGCTATCGCTATTTATAGCCTTTTCCTTCTTATGCTTCCGTTTTAGCTTCAGATGAGCTACGACCATATACAGCGTCGGAACTACAAACAAAGTTAAAATAGTTGAAAAAATCAGTCCGAAAATAATGGTCGTTGCCAACGGTTTGAACAAGATCTCGCCTATTGTGGCAATAGGTATCATACCCACAATCGCAGTTAGCGAAGTAAGCAAGATCGGACGGAAACGGGCAGAGCATGCCATTAGAATGGCGTCTGTTAAATCAGCGCCTTCACGCCGCGCATCTTCAATAAACTCTATCAACACGATACCGTTACGCACGACGATACCAGCAAGTGAAATGATCCCCATAATACTCATGAATCCAATGGGCATCCCTGAAATAAAACTTCCAAGGATTCCCCCTGCCGCTGCCAGATAAACGGTAGTCATAATAATGAGTGGTGTGGACACCGAGTAAAACTGCATGGTGATCAAGAGGAGAATAAGGAAAATAACAATAACAGCTAATTTGCCCAAGTCCTTAAACATATCAGACTGCGCAGATGTTTCCCCTCCCATCTCCCAGGTGTAGCCTGGTTCAAACTGGGTATTTGTAAGTTTGCTACGGATATCATTAGTGAGTTCTGTAGCTGTACGCCCATTTCCATTGGCTGAGATCGTTACCGTCCGTTCCAGATCATAGCGGTGGATTTGTTGGATGGAAAAGTCCGGTTTCATCGTGGCTAATTGGGATAAGGGGATTTGCTCCCTTGCCGCATTGTTCACACTTAATTGTTGGAATAATACCTCAGGATCATGGTTTGGTTTGTTCATGTATATATTGACATCAAGCAATTCCTTACCCGTATCAAAATCCGTTACGTTCACACCGTCACCCATTAATAGCAAAGTACGCGTTAAATCGGAATAGCTAACCTGATATTTATCCAAGGCTTGCTGATTAATTTGGAAATTCAGATTATAGCTTTGCATACCCATATTATCGGTCACATCTACAGCTCCGGGGGTTCCCGCAACAATTTCTTTGACTTTAGTTGTCATGTTTTGCAGCTTATCCATGTCTTCTCCTTTTATACGGATAGACACCGCACTGCCGACCGGAATACCTAATTGGGGAACACGAATGCTGATTAATGCAGATGGATATTTAGCTTGTAGCGTATGGGTCCAGTTATCCACTGTTTTTTTGAGATCAAATAGCCCCTCTTTTCCAACGACAGCAATTTGGCCATTTACCGCCCCCCCAGAGCCGTGACCACCTGCAACATCGCTGTACAGCTGAGGCGCTCCTCCACCTGCCGTTGCCGCCAGCCGCTCTGTTTCTGGCTGTTTTTTGACCCACATGCCAATCTCGTTAATAACCTGATTGGTTGCCTGCAACGATGTTCCTTCTGGCATCGTTACACTGATCGTGGCATCCGCTTGATCGGAATCCGGAAATAACTCAATAGGAACAACAGCAAGTAGTCCATAAGCTGCTGTACCCATCATAAGACCAATAAGCGCTGTTAAAAGTGGGCGTCGCAGTATTCTTGGCATCCAGTTTTTAGAGTACACATTGGATAGAGACTGGATTTGATTCCCCAGAAGTCCAGGTGGCTTAAGTGTCCTACTACTCTCTTTTCCTTTACGACGTTGATCATACCATTGACGGAAAATAGGAATGATCGTTAATGACATAATCATGGAAGCCAGCATCGTTAACGAAATAACGGTAGGTATCGGTTTAATAAAGTCACCAATGGTGCCCGGCAGGAATAAAAGCGGGGCAAATGCTGCAACCGTAGCTAGTGTAGCTGTAATGATTGATAAGGATACCTCTTTCGTTCCTTTAATGGCTGCCTCCGTAGCATCTTCCCCAAATTCAGTGCGTCGGCGTTCAATATTGTCATTGACCACGACGGCATCATCAACCAATATCCCTAGCACGATGATTAATCCGATGACTGAAATTTGATTCAGCGTGATTCCTGTTGTGGGCAAGAAAATAAAGCCGATGGCGATGGAAACAGGAATGGCCAAGGCCACAAATGCAGAAGTCAGCAAATTTAAACCTAATGTACATATAACAATGACCGATATAATAGCGATGATCATCTCTTTGGTCAGGTTTCCAAACATTTCATCTACTCGATCATTTTGCGCAAAAAGCAGCTCAAAATGTACATTCTTCGGCAAACTGCTCACAAGTTCATTGATTTTGGCTGTAGTCGCTTTAGATACTGTTGGCACGTCTGTGCCTGTATCTCCACTCACACTGATCGAAATAGCAGGCTTGTTATTCACATACGTATAACTAGCTGCTTTTTTAAAAACAAGTGAGGCTGTCCCTACATCTTTCAGAGATATCGGGAATCCATCGTCATTACTTGAAATCTGGACGTTATTTAGAATGGATGGATCGGTAGAGGCATTTACCGTCAGCTGATAAGTACGCTCATTGAAATCCATACTACCTGTAGGAACTCTTTCATTCTCATTTTTGATTGCTTGAACAACCTGCTCCCAGGAGATGTTATATTGTTGCATCTTTTGTGTGTCTAAACTGATTCGTACTTCTTGATCTGGTATTCCTTGAATATTAACTTGCGAAACACCCGAGACCGTTTTTAATTGATCTTTCCATTTGTTCATTAATTCATTCAACGAGTATAAATTCTCAATTTTATCAGAAGTAATCGCATATGAACCAATGAAAGAGCTTGTCATGCTATCATTGATAACCGGCTGCATCGCATCATCTGGAAGCTCGGACTTTGCATCCTGTACCTTTGTACGAAGATCAGCCCATACCTTTGTCGGGTCTGCATCTTCAAAAGCTTCTACAGTTATACTGGATTGGCCTTTAGATGAAGTGGAAGAAATCGTTTTGACACCTTGTACGGCTTTAATTTTCTGTTCCATGACCTTAGTAATGGTTTGCTCGATTCTTTCGGGTGAGGCGCCCGGATAGATGGTTGTAACACTGGCTGACAAGGGAATAACATCGGGCTGCTCTTGTTTAGGTAACGATGTAAAATTGTAGAGCCCTAGCACAATGCACATGCCAAAGAAAATGAGTGTAATTTTTTGTTTTTTAACGATATATTTAATCATTCGGACGACTCCTCCGATTTCCCAAGTACATCATTCCCAATTAAATCACCATTAAATAAGGTTCCTGCTCCTTGTGTAACGATTTGATCGCCTGCCTGTAATCCAGAGACCACTTCGAGCTGATTATTAGTCACTTTGCCCAGTTTAATCGGTGTTTTGACGGCTTTTCCGTTTACTGCTTTAAAGACATAAGGGTCATTTCCCGTACTAATTACGGCCTCTACGGGCACTAAAAGCGCTTCGTTTTGATTCATGCTTTTAGATGCGCTTATGACTTGACCAGGTTTCCAATTCAGTTCGGGATTGGGAATGCTAACTTCCACATTGATGCTTCCCGTTTTGGAGTTAGTCGATGGATAGATCTGAGTAACGGTCCCTGTTCTAATTTCATCATAGAGAGATATATTTACTTTTTGGTTTTTCTTCCACGATAAGATTTCACTGTCCGGTACAGGGAGGAGTACTTTTAAAGTCTTGATATTTCCGACAACAAATGCCTCACTCCCGCTGGAGCCCAGTTGACCATCAGATATCTTTTTTTCAATCACAACACCCGTGATCGGGGAAGTTAAAGTAGCTTTTTTCAGTGACAAGGCTGACTGTTCATAAGCAGCCAATGCATCCTCATAGGTAGCCTGCGCCTGAGCTTTACTGGCTAGCCCTTGTTGTATAGTAGCCCTAGCCGATTCCAGCCCTGCCCTGGCCTGATCTACCCCAGCCGAAGCTTGGGCACGCTCTTCCTGGGATGCCCCTGCAAGCAAAAGAGACAATTTCTCTTGCGCATCACTTAAGCTTTTTTGTGCGTTTGCTAATTCCAGCTGCGCATTCTCATTTTCCGTTAATGATACTGCACCTGCCTGGAATAGACTTTGGGACCGTGCGGCATCCGCTTTCTTCTTGTTATAATTATTAGTTGCTACAGTAACCGCATTTTGAGACTGTGCAATCTCCTGCTTTTTGGCGCCATTGTTCAATTCCTGCAATTTGGATTGGGCCGCGTTGACCTGGGATTGTGAACTATGAATGCCCGCCTGGGCCGATTGAACAGTAGCCTCCGCTTGGCTAACACCAGCCTTTGCCTTTTCCATGGTTGCCTTTGCCCGATCCAGCTGTAACTGGTAAGCAGATGTATCTAGCTTCGCAAGGACACTCCCTTTTTCTACTGAATCCCCAACTTCGACCATAGTGTTCAATATACGTCCATCCGCTTCAAAGGAAACATTGGCCTCATTACTTGCCTGCAATGTTCCCGCCAAATTAAAATCATTCGCCAAAGGTTTCATTGCAAGTTTCTCAATTTTTACCGGGTGACTGGCTTCTGTTACAGAGTTCTCCGATGCACTGGAGCAACCGGAAGCTACTAAAGCTAATGCAACCCCTGCAATCATTATCCTGATTTCTTTTCTCTTCAACTAATGTCATCCTCTCTGATTCTCTCTTCTAAAGGTGCTATCAGCAACCCGTGGGTCAAGTAAACTTTTTCATTCTTTTTTCATGTTATAACAATGCACAAACAAAAAAATCGTACAAAGGGGCAAGCACCTTATGTACGACTGGGCAAATAAATAACATATTTTCAGTTATTATTTCTAAAGCTGTAAAATACCACGTTCCAACGAAACGGCAACGGCTTCGGATCTGGAATCAACACCAAGCTTGTTATAAATATTCGTTAAATGTGCCTTTACGGTACGCTCGGAAATTCCCATATCAAACGCAATTTCCTTACTTTTAAAACCATGTGCAACAGACTTTAATATGTGTCTTTCCTTATCAGTCAGAATTAAGTTTCTTTCGTGTGATTCTATCTCAGCTTCTCTCTTATTCGTAGCAGCAAATACCCTTGCTGTTATTTCTGGCTGAAGCAGCGTTTCACCCCTTAGCGCAGACTCAATAGTGCGAAATAAGTTTTCTCGACTGGTATCTTTTAGTAAATATCCTTTTGCCCCCAATGAGAGTCCCTTAATCATTAAATCATCTTCGTTATAGGTCGTCAGGATAATGACTGGTGTTTCATTTTGTTTTTCTCTGAGGGCTTTCATGGTTTCCAAACCACTCATTTGTGGCATATATAAATCCAACAATATGACATGTGGCTGAAGTTCTTCGATCAATTTAAGAGCCGTTACACCTTCTCCAGCTTCACCAATCACTTCATAACTGTCATTGGTCTCCAGCACCAGCTTTAATCCTTCTCGAACTACCCAATGATCGTCGACGATTAAAATCTTGTATTTCATGATAGGTCTCCTTTAGTAAGAGGCGCCTCTATTTTTATAGCTGTACCTTCTTGAAATATACTGCTGATATTGATTTTTCCACCCAGCATCCGTACACGTTCATGTATGCCTATTATTCCGTAATGCCCTGTTTGCTTGGCAATAATATCCGTATCAAATCCTTTTCCATCATCACGAATCTCGATTTCAATCTTGCCTTCGTTATCCAAAATACTTATCCATACAGTATTCGCATGTGAATGCTTCGCTACGTTGGTTAAACACTCGCTTATAATAAACAATCCATGTTCGAACACCAGTCTGGGAACTGAAGCTTTAATTTTGATGTTGCGTATTACACGAATGCTCGTAGCCATTGTAAATCGCTGTATTTCTTCCTCCACTGCTTCTGCAAAATCAACTTCCGAGATGGTTTTCGAACGCAGATTGTCTATAGCTCGCCTTGAATCAGACAATGTTCTTCGCACTTGTGACATCGATTGTTGGACGATCTCCTGAGCTCTTTGCGTACTCCCTTTTGTCAGATGGGCATCAATGGCTTCAAGTTGCATGATTAGCCCAGCAAGCCCTTGAGCCAGCGTATCATGAAGATCACGGGCCATACGTTGTCGTTCGTTAGCAATTGTAAGTTCTTCGACCTTTTGATGTGCGATTTCAAGTTCTTTAAGAACGTTTTGCGTTCGGATTCGTGCTTTGACTTGTTTGAGAAAAAGAACGGCATAAGCTACTATAACAACTGCAATTAGAAAAAATAGCGGGATGAACAACACAAACTGCCTGCCATCATTATGCCAGACCACAGCTACACAAAAAAGTACATAGGAGATCAAAAATACAAGAATGACCTTAAGCGGCTTGTAATAAATACCTATACTCTGCCCCACCAAAATTGGCATTAACCCAACCAGTACAATCGAAAAACTGTCAGGTAGAAGAAATGCACTTGAAAAGATCAATCCCCCTTGAACAACAAAATAAGCCCATGAAAAATATTTTGCAACTCTATGAGCATGCAAGTACAAGAGGATGTGCAATATGATGATTACAGTGAATAAGACACTTTGCAGCAGATTTAGACCACTAGACAAATGTTGAAGAATTACAGACTCACTATAAATTATAAAAATCCATATTATAGTTAATACTTTTGAAATATCTTTCTTCTCAAATTCACCTTCACTTATTTCCGGATCTAGATTTTGAATCTGTTCATTGAATACATCAATCATAATTCCCTCCTACAATTCTGAATTCGGCTTTTCAACTTATTAGAGACAACGCCGCTATGATGACCTGGTCCATTTAGTTTGAACAGAAATCATTTATATATTATTTTACAAAAAAACAAAAAGAAAAAAACGTACACATGGGCAATATCATTTGTACGTTTGGGCATTAAATACTATTTGTTCGACTCCAGCCAAATATGTGTCATATAAAAAGCACGCAACAGGTTATCCTGTGCGCGCTTGGTCATTCTCTATTTCTCCTCCAACTCATCCGGTACATCGTATTTATTGATATGT
>RCUF01000244.1_pt1 | contig 23794 bp, 20 predicted proteins | sample 2166311 | NCBI WGS metagenome assembly RCUF01 (sample SAMN09932608, study PRJNA488358) | compost metagenome | feature: garden; material: soil; isolation source: compost soil in 4-hydroxybenzonitrile-enriched culture | place: Germany: Experimental Botanical Garden Goettingen | collected 2016-01-27
ACTTGTTCGATTTATGCAGACTGGCATGACAAGCTTGAACGTATCCTTGTGTAATACTATAAAATCTTTTGGAGAGTGATAATAAATTCATACAGGAAATAAAAAGAACCTCCCCCGTTCAGTTCACTGCTTTTTCATTTTAAAGAAATTGCGTTGATTAGTGAGCCTACCGATGAATTATTATCACGTCCCAATTCATATCACTGTCTGCTTATGTTCATCGGTGGGACAGGTATGGTGGACATTGGCTCAGAGCAGTATCTATTCCGTACAGGTCATGGATATTGGCTAGCTCCAGGTGAATCCTATCAAATCGCTCCCCTGAATAGAACTGTGCCCGAATACTACAAAATCACGTTTGAGGTCATCGCTTTGCCGTCAGAACCACAAGCGGACATGGCCTTGGGTGAACACGCAGTACGTATGCCATCCCTATATCATGGACCTGTCCTGCCGAGACCGCGCGAATGCATCGTCTCCTCTTCTTCCTCCAAACTTATTCAGTTGACTGAAGAGCTATTTCATAGTACCCAACAAACGATACAGCCGCATAACCAGATATCTGTATTACGGCAGCAAATTATGTTTCAAGAGTTGCTCTTGCTGTGGCAGGAAGACCACACCCATATTGATCAAAATAATACCTCTAATCCGGCATTGCCAGCATCGGTAGAAGGCACTCTCTCATATATGGAAAACAACTATGAAAAGCCCATTACCGTCAAGCAGCTTGCCGAGCAGGCGAACGTTTCCATATGGCAATACTCCCAATTGTTTCGTAAAATGACAGGCAAAAAGCCGCTGCATTACCTCACTGAGCTGCGCTTGAACCATGCCAAGCGGCTGCTGCTGGAATGCAAACGGCCTTTACGTGAAATTGCCCGTCAGGTTGGTTTCTCTGACGAATATTATTTTAATCGACGGTTTAGGCAATTGACCGGGATTCCCCCGGGCAAGTACGCGCTTTCTGTCTCCGGTTCTGTGCGCGTCAAGGATTGGACGGGTCACCATATTCATATTCCGCGCCGAGCAAGCCGCATCATCTATCATGGAGAAACGATGGGCGATCTATTGGCATTAGGGGCCAAAGCCATCGGCGGAAGTCTGCGACTCAGTGAATACAGCTTCTATAAACATCGTCTTGTGAATGTCGCCGATGTGGGCCTTCCACTGGATACCCGCTTGACCAGTGCTCTCGATCCTGATCTAATTATCATCGCTAATTCGGATGAACAGGAATATGAGCGCATTGCTAGTATCGCTCCCACCGTCACCTTCAACTCCTTCGCCACGCTGGAGGAACGGATGCGTACACTTGGCGCCTGGCTCGGTAAAGAGCGGGAGGCCGAACGCTGGTTGTCTACCTTCACAGCCCGTAATCTGGCAATGTGGCAGCAGCTCGGTACGCAAATCACAGCCGGAGAAACGGCCTCCGTCTTCATCTTCGATCATGGTGATCGGCTCTTTGTCATGGGTATGTCTGGATTCTCGTCGGCCCTCTACCACCCACAGGGCTTTCAGCCCGTTGATCCGATCCAAAAGGTGCTCGACGAGGGACATGGCTTCGCGGAAATAGATCCGAACGAATTGCCTGATTACGCCGAGGACCGCATTTTATGCTTGTCCCGACAGCCCCAGAATCCAAACGTACGCTGGAACGCATGATCAGCAGCCCTCTCTGGCGCAGCCTTCCTGCTGTACGTCAAGGTCGGGTATATTTCGTAGAAGCTGACCGCTGGAACTGGAGCGATGCCATGACCCGGCAAAAACTGCTTACTGCACTGCCCAAACTGCTCGTCACTTCATCCTGATAAGCTGCCATTTTTCTAAAGATACTACATTAGACCATGAATGCTTCCATCTGCCTCCAGCGACATATGCTCAGCTGCTGGGGATTTGGGTAATCCTGGCATCGTCATAGTATTGCCTGTTTCCACGACCACAAAGCCTGCCCCTGCGGACAAAGAAACGCTGGACACGTGAATGGTAAAGCCCTCCGGTGCACCTAGCAGAGAAGGTTGATCTGAGAAAGAATACGGTGTTTTGGCCATGCATACAGGCAGTTGTCCAAAACCAAGCTGCTCCATACCGGCCAACGCCCGTTTGGCCGCAGGAGTGTAAGCTACCTCTGCCGCACCATAAAGCTCCTTCGCAATGACACTAATTTTCGCTTGCAAATCAAGTGTATGCTCATACAATGGTGCAAAATGGGCTTTGTCCTCCTGGAGCAGGTTTAGGAGGCTTTGAGCCAGCTTTTCTCCACCTTGGCTTCCCTGTGCCCACACCTGTGACAGCTCTACGGGTACACCCAGCTTGCGGCATTCCGAGAAAATCAGTTCCAACTCGGCTTCGCTATCTGTTACAAAATGGTTGACCGCTACCAGTACTGGCACGCCAAACTTTTGCAAATTCCGAACATGCCGGTTCATGTTGATTAATCCAAGTTGCAATTGCTCCAGATTTTCTGCATCCAGCTCATTTTTAGCTACACCGCCGTTATATTTCAGCGCTTTGGCGGTTACAACCAACAGAGCCGCATCTGGCTGCAAACCGGATTGACGGCACTTGATGTCAAAAAACTTTTCCGCGCCCAGCTCGGCCCCGAATCCAGCCTCCGTGACGACCACCTCTCCCAGCTTCAGGGCCAGCTTCGTACCGATCAAACTACTGCATCCATGCGCAATATTCGCAAAAGGTCCACCATGCACAATAACTGGAGTTCCCTCCAACGTTTGCACCAGATTGGGTTTCAATGCTTCCCGAAGCAGCACAGCCATACCTTCCACCGCATGGAGTTCCTCAGCTGTTACCGTTTCGCCATCTTCGTTATAACCAATCACCATCCGACCCAATCGCACTTTAAGATCGTCCATATCTTCACTTAAACATAATACCGCCATCACTTCTGAAGCCGAGGTAATGAGAAAGCCACTTTCTCTCACTGCTCCATTACCTGACCCCAATCCGGTCACAATATTTCGTAAACTCCGGTCGTTCATATCGACAGCGCGTTTCCACACGATCCGCTCCGGTTTCAACCGCAAAGCATTTCCATGAAACAAATGGTTATCGATCATCGCTGCCAGCAAATTATGCGCTGCCGAAATCGCGTGAATATCACCTGTAAAATGCAGGTTAATGTCTTCTGCCGGAACAATCTGAGCTTGTCCTCCCCCGGTTGCTCCTCCTTTCATGCCGAAGCAAGGGCCAAGGGACGGCTCACGCAACGCAGCAACGGTTTTATGCCCCAGCGCATTCAGCGCCTGTGACAGCCCGATGGTTGTCAGCGTTTTTCCTTCTCCCGCCGGCGTGGGATTCATCGCCGTAACCAGCACCAGCTTTCCATTCGGGCGATCCTTTAACTGCTCCCACAGGGACGGATTCAGCTTCGCTTTATATTTTCCATACGTCTCCAGATGTTCTTCTTCAATGCCTGCTTCCTTGGCTATATCAATAATCCTCTTCATCTTTCGTTATGTACCCCCCGTTTTATAAGTCTGACCGATGGTGTCAAACCCTGTATCGTTTTATTTTACCAAAGTGTGCCGCTTATTGCGCTATGATTCATTTCATCGCAAGCGTTGCTATCATGTGAGTTATAAAAAAAAGAGCATTCCCCGCCCGCATGGACTTTGGTGGATGCTCTTTTGATACGTCTCGTTTAACAAACAGCTTTCAATTTAACCTGCAAAGTTAGCAGCGTAATTTTCAGCAATAAATCCCTTAGAAATCAGGATAGCTTGGGATTTCTTAGTAGCAGGGCCATAGCCTTGGGACAACAAATCATTAATATGTAAGCGGTTATATATGAAGCAAAATACAAAGTTGGATGCCCCACTCGTAAGGATCGACACCAGAAAAATAATAACAGCCCACTTCCAATCCCCTCTAAACAACGCAGGGAAAAAACCGAAAAAGAGCGTAGTCCATGAAAAACCTACTTTGCGTTCCTTGATCATTCCAGTTTTATTTCTCAATTTAATCTTCATTTACCCCTTACCTCTCTTTATATAGTCTTTTAGAACTATATTAGATTATATAGGACAGAGGGAATAAATGGAACTCATTTCGTAAAATCATAAAATTCTCAAATACTCTCTAGTTTATAATGCTTTTCTAGCATTTCTTTAAAAACATCAACAGGGTACTTGTATTCGACTGTTTTGAAAACAATCCGGTTATTCCACTGGTTTTTTTCCAGCTCGCACCCATGCTCCATATCCAGTTCCTTCATGATAAAAATAATCTCATCTAAGGTTCTCATTACACTATGACTATTCGTCGTAGTAGCCAGCATCTGCTCGCCTTCCTGTGTGTAGGCCTTTACGATCTGTTCATCAAAGCCTTCGCTGATCATAAATTCCTTCAAGGCTTGCATAAAAAGAGCTGGCAAGTTTTTGTACTGCGATTTTTTAATCCCAAAAAGCGTGATGCTTAAGCGGGATATATCATGCATAAACACTATATTTTTTCTTCGATTAAGTAAAAACAAGCTGGCATGCCAACTATTCAAAGGCGGATAAATATCAACTTGAAGTGGTTCAGTCTCCCATTCCTTCAGCAGTTTTTGTGTTCCTCGTATGACAAACATCATTGCTCTCCTTTATTGACGGTCCTGTACCGCAGCGTGATTCGACATACCTAATCTCTCATATGAGGCATGTCCCGGATATCATAACACCGTATTCCAAACATCGGATTATAAACTCTTTCAGTATAATATAGGGGAATCCTATATTACCAGACACATTAATTTTCTCTTTGGATATTTTTTATGGAAATCCCCTCCACTGCTCTATATAATTCAGGTACAGTTCGTCACGCGAGCTTAATCTAAAAATTAGGGGTGTTCCACACCTATGTCACAACATATTTTACTAATTGAAGACGATCTATCCATTGCCGAAATGCTACTCAAAGCACTCAACAAGGAAGGCTACAATTTAACTACCGCCTATGACGGAGAAGAAGGGCTTCTTGCCTTTGAACGTCATACCTATGATCTGGTACTGGTGGATTTGATGATGCCGAAGGTGGACGGTATGGAGGTGATCCGCCGGATCCGTACCCACAGCGCCGTACCTATTCTGATTATGTCAGCCAAGGACAGCGACGTGGATAAAGCGCTTGGACTGGGCTTTGGGGCAGACGATTATGTTGCCAAACCTTTTTCAATGCTGGAAATGACGGCTCGTATTCAGTCCGCGATCCGCAGATCTACTACATATGCCCGTCAGCAACAGCAGGAGGAACAGCCGCAAGCACAAGTTTTGACCTACGGCAGTCTGCGCATTGATTTTGATCATTTTACAGTCATACGCAATGAAAATGAAATTCAGCTAACAGCCAAAGAGTCCGATATTTTGAAGCTGTTTGTAGCCAATCCGAATCGGGTATTTACAAAAGCACAATTATACGGATTTATTTGGAAAGACGATTATATGGGCGACGAGAACGTGATTAACGTCCATATTCGCCGCCTGCGTGAGAAAATCGAAGAAGATCCCTCTCATCCTGTCCACATTAAAACGCTATGGGGCATTGGCTACAAATGGGAGAATGGCTGATATGAACATCGAAAACATTTCTGAATGGATTGTCGGCCTCATCATGTCAGTCGTTATAGTATGGCTTTGGCGGGAGCGTATGGCCTATAAGCGCAAAATAAAGGATATCCGAACCCTACTAGAGCGGATTGTGACGGTGAATCATGCGGAAAAGCTGCTATATGTCACAGGTGACGTTGAACTGCAACGACTCATGACGGAAATTAACCGACTGCTGGACTTGAATCTCAGAGTGTCTGCAGATTACAACCGTAGCCAAATCGCCATGCGCAAAATGATTTCGAACATTTCCCACGATCTCAAGACCCCGCTTACGGTTGTGCTTGGATATGCCGAGATGCTGGATGGCGATCCGACTATTTTGCCGGAAGAACGTATAAAGCTGCTATCCAAAATTCATCAAAAAACAAGCGAAGCGATTGAGCTGATCGGCAGCTTTTTTAGCTTGGCGAAGCTGGAGGCTAATGATACGGATATTCCGTTGACTCGACTAGAAGTGGGAGAACTGTGCAGACGCAGTATTTTGGAGTTTTATGACCTGCTGACCGCACAGGGGTTTACTGTGCATATTGAGATCCCGGAGCACCCCATTCATGCCTTGGGGAACGAAGGAGCGATTGGGCGGGTGCTGAACAATCTGATCTCGAATGCTATTCGCTACGGGGCAGATGGACGGACGCTTGGTCTGGCTCTATTGGAACAGCAGGATACAGTGCGTATAGAGGTATGGGATCGTGGCAAAGGCATACAGGAATCTGAGCAAGATAAAGTTTTTGAACGCATGTACACACTGGAGGACTCCCGCAATAAGGCGGTACAAGGCAGCGGACTGGGCCTTACGATTGCCAAACGCCTGGTTGAAACGATGAACGGAGAAATTCAATTGACTAGTAGACCTTATGAGCGGACGGTCTTCTCTTTTACATTGAAGAAAATCAACTATTAATCGAACTCAGCATTTTGCATAATTCGATTTGTGCTCAACTTAATAAATTTGTAAGAATCACGAAAGAAAAATGAACATTTCGCCCTTTATCCTTGAATTATCAGCAGTATACGAAGGGAGAACACCCATGACTTACGTAATACGTACACATCAGTTGACCAAGGCCCTGAAGGGCAATGAAATTGTAGCGGGAGTCAGTATGAATGTGCGAAAGGGAGAAACCTATGGCTTTCTCGGCCCTAACGGGGCAGGCAAGACAACGATGATGAAAATGATTACGAATTTACTCAAGCCGACTTCGGGTGAAATTGAATTATTCGGTGAGAAATTAACGCCAAAATCGTATCATCTGCTCGGACGGATGGGTTCGATTATTGAATACCCGATTTTTTATGACAGGCTGACGGCACAGCAAAATCTCGAACTTCATTGTGAATACATGGGCTACTATAATAAGCAGGCTGTTCGGGATGCCCTGGAATTAGTGAATTTGCGAAATGCGGATGACAAGCCGGTAAAGGATTTTTCGCTGGGAATGAAGCAACGTCTTGGGATTGCCCGCGCTATTGCGACTAAGCCAGAGCTACTCATTTTGGATGAACCCATTAATGGTCTGGACCCCGTGGGAATCAAGGAAATCCGCCAATTATTCCACATGCTATGCAAGGAATATGGGATGACTCTGCTCGTGTCCAGTCATATTTTAGCGGAAATAGAGCAGATTGCGGATACGGTAGGCGTGATTAATCACGGACGACTGATTGAGGAAGTATCGATGGAGCAGGTGCGGGAAACCAATACGGAATATATCGAATTTACGACCAACGATTGTAAAAAAGCGACCTATGTCCTCTCCCATCATCTGAATCTGAATAATATAAGAGTACTAAATGAACAGAGTATACGTATTTACGATTCAAATGTACCGCAGAAACAAATTACGAAGACGCTCATTTTAAATGATATAGAGGTGGATTCCATTCATCAGAAAAGCAGCACGCTGGAAGACTACTTTTTGCGCCTGTTAAACGGAGGTGATCTCCATGCTTAAATTGATGCAGTTGGAGCTGAAAAAATTTCATCTCGCGGGTTATATCCGTTCAGCACTGATCGCCAATGCATGCATTCTTGGGCTGCTCTGTATTATCGCGCTGGACAGTCAAAGTGAAGGAATACCCGAATTCACACAGTATACTCAACTCTTGGATCTAATAGACAATTTTGTGAGAGCAACATTTATTGTATTTTCCTCCGTTTTGCTATGCCGCTTTATCGTCGGAGAATTTAAATCCAAATCGATTACGATCTTGTTCATGTATCCGATTCACCGTCAAAAGCTGATGATCGCCAAGCTCTTGGTTGTGCTGCTGTTTACGTTCTTGTCTATTATTATTTCGGAAATAATCATTACGGCTGCTATTCATCTGCTCAACCAGTTTGTCTTAATTGTACCGGATAACCTTACTCTTTCCATACTGGGCCAACAATCAGCACGGACGCTGATCAATGCCGTTGCTACCAGCTTTATGGGATTGGTTCCGCTGTATATGGGGATGCGAAGATACTCTGTACCCACCACCATTGTGACCTCAATCCTGATTGTAGCATTGCTTTTCTCCAATAATAACGGCGCTACACTTAGCTCCATAGCCCCCGTGCAAATTGGCTTCTCTCTACTAGGAATGCTTGTGGCTTATGCGGCGATTCGACGTATTGAGTATAAGGATATTACCTCGTAATATGTAATTTCGTAGAGCGCTTTCAAAAAACAGATGAAAATCATTGTTAGATATACACACATTTTTCACTGGACTTCATTCTAAAACAGGTATATCCTATAGGAGAAATTAAAAACGGAATAAGGATCTTCGGGGTAGGGTGAGATTCCCAACCGGCGGTATGGCTCATGGAGCTAAGCCCGCGACTCTGTATCTGGCAACAGGATACGGACTGATTTGGTGAGATGCCAAAGCCGACGGTAAAGTCCGGATGGAAGAAGATCGAAATATCAACATGCCGCGAAGTGGATGAATACTGCGTTATTAGTTTTGCAGCAACTTCATTTAACTTGCATAAAGCGGCAAGTTTATTTGATCAACCCCCGTCTTGCATGGCCTTTCGCCATGGACGGGGGTTTTTGTGCCACCGGTCCTGTATTCGCAAGGAGCTAATTGAGTATGAGTCAATCTTCTACTGTACTAACATCCAAAGGTTTTGATCGTAGCTCCCACATGAAAAGCGGTTTTTGGCTGGTCGCAATTGGAGCAGCCTTGTGGGGCGCAGACCCGCTGTTTCGTATTATTTTGCTAAAGTCATTTACTTCAACACAAATTGTACTTATGGAGCATGTGCTGCTCTTCCTCGCTCTGACACCGATGCTGTGGAAGCATCGTGAGGAACTCAAAGCGGTACGGCTTCGTCAAGTTTTCGCTATTTTATTCGTCTCGTGGGGCGGCTCGGCTCTGGCCAGCGTGATTTTCACTATGGCACTCAGCAATGGTGATTTGAATGCTGTACTCTTACTCCAGAAGCTTCAACCCTTGGTCGCTATTGTTCTAGCCCGTATTATTTTGAAGGAAATGTTGCCGCGTCATTTTGGATTATTAATTGTCGTCGCTCTGTTCGGGACGTATCTTCTGACCTTCGGTTGGTCGCTCCCCTTCGGACATGTTCGTGATTTTGTTCAGGTTGGTAGTCTGCTTGCACTCGGTGCAGCAGTTCTGTGGGGCGGTTCGACAGTCATGGGAAGTTACTTGCTTCGTTCAATGAAATATGAAACAGTAACCTCCCTCCGCTTCATGGTGGCGCTCCCTCTGCTGATTGTCCTCACCTCTGTAGAGCATGCGCCATGGAATATGCCTGCCGGTACATGGGCGGGCGCAGCTGTGATTATCAATCTGCTATTGCAGGCATTGCTTCCGGGTCTTCTCAGCTTGCTGCTGTATTACAAAGGCTTAAGTACGACCAAAGCGTCTTATGCTACGATGGCAGAACTGAGCTTTCCCATGGTTGGTGTCGTGATTAACTGGATCGCATTTCAGCAAATTGTCACTGTAGCGCAATTGACTGGTTTTATGCTCATCTGGATTACGCTCTTTATGATTTCACGTCAGCAAAAAAATTAACAGTTCAACGTCCCTTTCATGACTCACCCAAGCCAAATCGTGAAGATGCTTTTGCATCTCCGATTTGGCTTTTTTATGTATTCGTATTCATATAAAATATAGTTCTTTAGACCCATCTTTCAGAAAAAGTGTCTAAAACATGTAATTATTCTTCGTTTCTCAAAGATTACATCTATAAAATTAGTCGGTTTCTGTCGAATAAAACAATGTAGTGATCATCAGACACAGAGGAGCAAGAACTATGACTAAAACAAAACAAACAGTTCCGTGGTGGAACAGGTTTCTCAAGCAGTTTTATTTAATGAGGACAAGATTAATAATATCTTTTTTAGCTGTGTTATTGATTCCGAGCGTACTTATCGGGTACTTTTCCTATCAGGGGGCTACAACACAACTCAGTCAGCAAATGGGCGGTTCCGTATACACGAATCTGTATCTGATCCGGAGCAATGTCAATCAGTATGTAGCACCTATTATGAAAGACCTGGACGTGCTTACCACTGAAATCAATTCTGATTCCATTGGTACCAACCAAGAGGCCCTTCAGAAGAAGTTGGATGTCATCGTCAAGGCTCATCCCGAGCTAGATGCCGCGCTTCTCGGTAATGCGAAAGGGCAATACATACGTTCGCCGAAAAAACAGGAGGCCGATTATGACCCCCGGGAGAGAAAATGGTACAAAAATGCGATGCTGGAAAAGGGCAAAGTATTCGTCGGTGTTCCAGTTGCCAGCGTCACGACAGGGAATTTAGTCGTTAATATATCGGGAACGCTGGAGGACGGTGAAGGAGCTGTTGCATTGGCTTTGAATCTGGACAAGATGGGTGAAAGTCTGCAGTCTGTTAAGATTGGTGAACGCGGAGGACTCATTATTGTTGATTCTGAACATAAAGTTGTATCTGGGACTGGAACAGCCTTTAACAAGACAGGCAAAAAACCGGCTGACGCCATAGAGGGACTTCCCGAAGTGGCGACAACCGTCGAAAATGATACTCCTTCCATGTCGCAAATTCAATTTATGAATCGAGATATGCTGGCCTTTACACTTAAGGACCCTCTCACCGGATGGAGCATTGTCGCACTGTCGGATCTGGAGGATTACAGTGATGCAGCCCAACCGATTCTGAAGCAAAGCCTGATTGTGATTGTCATTTCCATACTTGCCGCTGCGATCATCATTGTGCTTATGGTCCGCTCGTTCTTAATTCCGCTGCGCAAGCTGCAAGCAGGAACACGCATCGTCCGTGACGGAAATCTGACCGAACGTGTTAACCTATCCAGCAAGGATGAGTTCGGCGAACTGGCACAGAATTTTGACCAAATGACGCATTCCTTGCATACGATGGTTTCCGAGGTCAATCAAACGTCCTCCCGACTTGCTTCCTCTTCTCTGATGATCAAGGAAAGCACAGAACAAACGACGGAGTCCGTACAACACGTAGCGGAAACGGTTATGGAATCCGCAGAAAATGCAGCCACCAGCGCCGAGGCATCCGAGCAAACCGCTAATGCCGTTGAAGAAATGGCCAAGGGTGTCAGCACCATTGCCGAATCAGCAAGCTCCATCGTAGATTCAGCAGGACAAACCGAGCATGATGTAGCTCAAGGCAGTCAAATGATCAGCCATGTGCGGACACAAATGGACCGTATTCTGGAAGCTGTAAGCCAAACGGCTAGCCTGATGGATGAGCTATCCCAGCTCTCAGACGATGCGAAGCAGATGAATACAGCTATTGCCGCCATTGCCAAGCAAACCAATTTGTTGTCTCTGAACGCGTCTATTGAAGCTTCCAGAGCTGGCGAAGCCGGGCGTGGATTTGCCGTAGTCGCTATAGAGGTACGCAAGCTGTCTGAGCAATCCAAGGAAAGCGCAGATTCCATCAGTCAGATCATTACTCAGATGCTCGATTTGATTCAACGCTCCACCGCTACCATGAACGGTAATGTTCGTAACCAGGTAGGTGAAGGATTACGTATTAGCCAAGATGCAGAAGGTGCATTTACGAATATTGAACGCTCTACATCTCATATTGTGGAACAAATTCAAAGTGTGTCGGCTGCGGCTGAACAAATCTCAGCCAGCACAGAGGAAGTTTCGGCTACTGTCACCCATTTGGCAAGTCTGTCTCGCAATTCGGCGGACAGTTCGCAGACAACCTCTGCTGCCGCTCAGGAGCAAATGGCGGCCATGGAGGAAATCGCATCTTCGTCTCAGGAGTTGTCCAACATGGCGCAGGATTTGCAACAGCTGGTTAAGCGATTTAAGATTTAAGTTACACATCGTATCGTTGCAATTTCATGAAAGTAAGAATGAGCAGCAGTATATCTAATGACTAACAAAAGCCTTCGTCCGTATGCTAATTACGGGCGAAGGCTTTTTCCATGTGAGTACTTGGGGTGATCTCTCTTATTTACTTATAGGGTCATCTGACCGGTTAACTGACGGCGTCTATCTCCTTCGGGGTCGTGCTCCATTTTAATATCCTGATGGAAAATAGCTGTAGTCCGCTCTTCCCTGTCGTACATCGGCCAAGCCTCCTCGGACAGCACAGGCTTCCCATCACGTGCAAAAGCAACCCATGCCTGCTGCATAGCTTGAGCGAGCTTCTGCATCGACGGTTGAATCTCTAATCCAAGCTTACCTAGCAGCTCCAGATTATCGAAAACAAACGCAATTTCGGCACCGTGAACCGCTTGTCCAAAGGTAGGATGCCCCGGCAATGTCCAATCAAAACGATACATCCATACAGGCGCATGCGCCGACTGCGCAACAGCAAGAGCCAATGCAGGACGCCAAAAAAATAAATCAGTCAACATTTGTGCCTGTCCCTCAATCGTAACAGGAAATGGTTCTATCAGGTCGCCGATGTCTGACATGCCCGTCATCATTTCCAATGCCTGACTCGCTGTTGACTTGTTCATTAGATGGGATTCTTTTCGGATGAAATAGGCCCCCTCATGCAAGTTCGTTCCAATCAAAACGGATACCTGTTTTGCTGAACCTTGCGCGATTGCAGACAGCGGTTCATCTGGCAAGGTCACACCGTCCACGACGGGTTGATAGATCATCGCCATCCCTGGTCCGATGACTTCATGCGTCTTCGCCATAGCTAGCATCAGCGCATCTGTCGGCAGCGTAAACAACCGTTCTGGATGCTGAGTGTCCACACCCAGCTGCTGCAGATACACAGCCGTCACTTGTTCGGCCTGTGAGGTTGGCAGTACCTGCGACGCACCGCTCTGCAAAATCGCACGCTGGAACAGTCCCTCAGCGGATGGCATCGCCAATAAAGCGGCAATACTCATCGCGCCTGCCGATTCACCGAACACCGTTACTTCGTCCGGGTTACCGCCAAAGGCAGAGATGTGATCCCTAACCCATTCCAGCGCAGCGATCTGATCCAGCAGTCCCGCATTAGAGGTCAGGCCATCTCCCTTTGGAGTCAGATGCAAAAATCCTAACGGCCCTAATCGATAATTGATCGTAACAACCACAACATCGCCATTCTTCGCCATTCGTTCCCCGTCATATAAAGGTATAATCCCGGACCCCGTGACAAAGGTACCGCCATGAATCCACACCATCACCGGACGTCCCTTCTCAGGAGCCTTCGAAGCAGGTGTCCAAATGTTCAGGTATAAGCAATCCTCTGACTGCTCAGGCGGTTCCACCAGATTTCCAGTCATACTTTCAGCGGATGGCATAGGTTGCGGACAGATTGGCCCAAAACTCGTCGCAGCCCGTACACCCTCCCAAGACTCCAAAGGCTGGGGCGCGTGAAAACGTAGTTTTCCAACAGGAGGCTGTGCATATGGGATACCTTTCCATACATGATATCCATTCCCCGTTTCCCCACGTAATTGACCTAAACGAGTATGTACTGTAATACTCTCCATCATGAAGCCTCCTTTATTGCGTATCTTCAACATAACGGTATAATATCAATCTTTACATATCTCTATTATACCCTTTGCACACGGCCAAACCAAAAAATACCGGAAGCACTTTTGCGCTCCGGCATTTTTATAAACAAGATAGAGAAATAGCGATTAATCCCGAACTTCTTCTTTCGGAATCAGCTTGTAAATTTCTTCGCTTTCCATAGAGTCAATTAGTCGGTCTAGCCACTTGTAATAAGCGACGGCCTGCTTCATTTTCATACGATCTTGCTGAAGAATCGCCTTAAATTCCTCGTACTCTTCACCCTGATTCATCAATCTGTCCAGCTCATCAATGGCTTTGCGCAACACCAGTAAATTTGTTTCTACCGCTTTTCTCCATTTAATAGCGAAGAAATCAGTGAAGGTTTGATGCCAGTCATATTCGACTTCATACAAGTCTTTGCGTGAGCCCTTGCTCCAAACCTTATTTACCATTTTCAGATCCAGTAATGTTCGAACTCCTGTACTCATGCTCGTTTTGCTCATTTCCATTTCACGGCCCATCTCGTCCAGCGTCATCGGTTTATCCGCAAAGAAAAGCAAACCGTATAAATGCCCCGCAGACAAAGTGATCCCATACAGGTCCATGTTTTTACCTATAGCTTCTATAACACGTTTGCGAATTTTTTGCAGCGAAGCCTGCTGCTCATCACCTAACTGGTACAAGCTCATGCTTGCAACCTCCTAATTTTAGAGCATTTTGCACAACCTAGTATGAACGATTTACCCGTAAAAGATTAGCTTTGACGCAATGTATGAAATCTTTCAATTAATAAATGAAATGTTTCAAAAACAAAGCTTCTGTCTATATTACAACAGCATGGATCGTTCAAAATCATAATTCGCAAAATTGCTAATGATAGTAAACTTTTAAAATTATGGATATACATAAATCTTTTTCTTATGGTTATATTTCATTGTCTATTTTAAAAAAAGCACTATCGGTTGTAAAGTTCCGAATGTTTGAGCATTCTAAAGAACGAAGGAGCATATCAGAGGAAACTTTGTACAGTTTTTTCTGTACGTACTTTATGAACAGTTTTTTTGTTTGAAATGTAAGCAATGCTTCTGTTACAATTAATTTTGTCATTAACCGTTCAGGATGTTCAGAATTATGATTTTTATACTCAATCCTTAATGCAATAAGGGGTTAATACCAAGCAAAGTATAGAAAGAAGAGGTGTATGTATGACGATTTTGGAAGTCAAAAATGTCAGCAAACTCTTTGGTCCTCACGCAGAGCAAGGTGTTCCGCTCCTGGAGCAAGGCTGGGGCAAGGAAAAGTTGGCCAAAGAAAAACAGATTACTGTTGGTGTCAATAAGGCCAACATGGAAATTAAGCAAGGTGAAATTTTCGTAATTATGGGGCTATCGGGCAGTGGCAAGTCCACTTTGGTGCGAATGCTAAATCGCTTGATTGAGCCTACCTCCGGTGAAATTCTGGTCCACGGCAAAGATCTCCGTAAGATGAACAAAGAACAACTTCGCGAAGTTCGTCGTAAAACCATCAGCATGGTTTTTCAAAAATTCGCCCTGTTCCCACATCGGACTGTATTAGAAAATGTAGAATATGGTCTTGAAATTCAAAAGGTAGAAAAAGCACAGCGTCAGGAAAAGGCGCAACAAGCGTTGGAACTGGTTGGTCTTAAAAACTGGGGCGATAAAATGCCCGATGAATTGAGTGGCGGTATGCAGCAGCGTGTCGGCCTGGCACGGGCGCTGGCTAATGACCCTGAAGTGCTCCTGATGGATGAAGCGTTCAGTGCATTGGACCCTCTCATTCGCCGTGACATGCAGGATGAGCTGTTGGAGCTTCAAGATAAAATGAAGAAAACAATTGTGTTTATCACCCATGATCTGGATGAAGCGTTGCGGATTGGTGACCGGATTGCCTTGATGCGAGACGGTGCGGTCGTACAAATCGGTACACCGGAAGAAATTATGATCCAACCGGCTAACTCTTATGTAGCCCGCTTCGTCGAGGATGTGGATCTGTCCAAGGTATTGACGGCTGCTCATGTCATGCTTCGTCCAGAAACCATCACCATGGATCGTGGTCCGCGTGTGGCTCTGGAATTGATGCGGGAGCGTGGGATTTCCAATTTGTTCGTCATTGACCGTACTAAAAAGCTACTGGGTGTTATTAACGCCGAGGATGCTGTTCATGCACTGCGCAATAATTTGAAGATTGAAGATATTTTGATTACTGACGGACCGCAGGTTGCTGCCGAGACTGTCATTAATGATTTGTTTGAAATTACAAGCTCGTCCAAGGTGCCGCTGGCTGTGGTCGATGACAAGCAAAAGCTGCTGGGCGTTATCGTCCGTGGAGCATTGCTCGGCGCACTTGGTGGAGATGTTACCACTACAAAGGAGGTGAATGCCCATGATACCGAAACTGCCAATCGCTGAGTGGATTCAATCCATTGTCGACTGGATGGGTATTCATCTGGCTGGATTGTTTAATGTTATTTCTTCTATTATAGAAGCTGTAGTAGGCTTTTTCTCAGGCCTGTTCATGCTTCCGCACCCTCTGGTATTCATCGTGATCATCGGGATTATCGCCTTTATGATCGGGCGGGTTCAGCTTACGCTGTTTACTGTCATCGGCTTCCTGCTGATTGATAATCTCGGCTATTGGAGTGAAACAATGAATACGCTCGGACTGGTCATCACGTCTGCGCTCGTATCCATTGTTATCGGGATTCCCATCGGGATCTGGTGTGCATACAGTAAATCCGCATCCCGCATTATCACGCCTTTACTTGATTTTATGCAGACGATGCCTGCGTTCGTGTACTTGCTCCCAGCGGTTACCTTTTTCAGCCTGGGTGTTGTACCTGGTGTTATCGCATCTGTTATCTTTGCTATCCCCCCAACCATTCGCATGACTAACTTGGGGATTATGCAAGTATCAGGTGAGCTGATCGAAGCCTCAGATGCTTTCGGTTCAACCTCTGCGCAAAAGCTGTTCAAAGTTCAGCTTCCACTGGCATTACCTACCTTAATGGCTGGTATTAACCAGACGATTATGCTGTCACTGTCCATGGTTGTTATTGCTTCCATGATCGGTGCAGAAGGCATCGGTGCTGTTGTATACCGTGCTGTGACACAGCTGCAAATCGGTAAAGGTTTTGAAGCCGGCTTAGCTGTTGTCGTTCTGGCTATTGTGCTTGACCGTTTTACGCAAAACCTGTTTAAACCTACGCAAAAAGGCAAAGGCCGCGTATCCAGCAAGCAAAAAGTATGGATTACTTCTGCAGTTACAGCTGTCATTTTGATCGCTGGTGCTTCCCAATATTTTGTTGGTACAGATCATTCCGCATCTGGCAAAGGTAACGCTGCTGCCAACCCGGTTGGCGAAGAAGTCGGTTACAAAATTATCGGTATTGATGCCGGGGCAGGCATTATGAAATCGACTGCCAAAGCAATTCAAGACTACAATTTGTCTGATTGGAAGCTGGTTGAAGGTTCCGGTGCAGCTATGACGGCCACACTGGACAAAGCCATTAAAGCGAAAAAACCGATCATTATTACAGGTTGGACTCCACACTGGATGTTCAACAAGTATGATCTCAAATATTTGGAAGACCCTAAGAAGTCTTATGGTGAAGCCGAGGGGATTCATACGATTGCCCGTAAAGGCTTGCAGCAGGATGCTCCTATCGCTTATGAGTTTCTAAAACGTTTCAAATGGACACCGGAAGATATGGGTGAAATGATGGTTGCCATTCAAGCCGGAACCAGTCCTGAACAAGCTGCCCAGGATTGGGCGGAGAAACATGCCGACAAGGTTCAGGAATGGACTAAAGGACTGCAACCTGTCAATGGCGACACGTTCAAGCTGAGTTATGTCGCTTGGGATTCCGAAATTGCCAGTACGAATTTGCTAAGTTATATTTTGGAGAACAAACTGGGTTACAAAGTAACCGCACTTCAAGTGGAAGCAGGTCCTATGTGGACGGGTGTCGCTAGTGGTGATGTAGATGCTTCACCGGCTGCATGGCTGCCGTTAACACATGCGGATTACTGGGCTAAATACAAGGATAAGCTCGACGATCTTGGGGCTAATATGAGCGGTGTTAAAACCGGATTGGTCGTTCCAGCTTACATGGATGTTAAATCGATTACTGATTTGCAGGATAACGGAGCCGAAGCGGCTCCGGCTTCCGCCACAACCGAGGACTTTGGCAAAGAGGTCGGTTACCGCATTGTCGGTACCGACCCTGGCGCCGGACTAATGAAGCTGACCGCTAAAGCTATTAATGACTATGGCTTATCCGACTGGAAGCTGCTTGAAAGCTCTGGAGCTGCTATGACTGCTACACTGGATAAAGCTATCAAAGCCAAGCAGCCTATCGTCGTAACAGGTTGGACTCCTCACTGGATGTTTAACAAATATGATTTGAAATACTTGAAAGATCCTAAAAAAGCGTACGGTGATAAGGAAGAAATTCATACAATCGCCCGCAAAGGTTTGAAGCAGGATGCTCCTGTGGCTTATGAATTTCTAAGCCGCTTTAAGTGGACTGCTGAAGATATGGGTGAAGTGATGATCGCGATTCAGGACGGTATTGCCCCACAGCAGGCTGCCAAGAACTGGGCTGATAAACATCCTGACAAGGTACAGGCATGGATCAAGGGCCTACAGCCCGTCAACGGTGATCCTTTGAAGCTGAGCTACGCTGCTTGGGATTCTGAAATTGCCAGTACGAACGTATTGAAATATGTATTGGAACAAAAATTGGGCTATAAAGTAACAGCCCTGCAAGTGGAAATCGGCCCGATGTGGACTGGCGTGGCCGGCGGAAGTGTAGATGCTACTGCTGCCGCTTGGCTTCCATTGACGCATGCTGATTATTGGGCTCAATACAAGGATAAGGTGGATGACATCGGAACCAGCATGACTGGCGTTATGTCCGGGCTTGTCGTTCCATCCTATGTACCGATTGATTCTATCGAGGATCTTAAAGCGCCGCAATAATATTTTTTCCGCTTTTAAACCATACGAATAAGCAAAAGGCATTTGGGAAAGCTTTCTTTCCCAAATGCCTTTTTGATTTTTGATTTTCTTCTTAGAATCTATCTTAAAAATAAGTGTAAATTGCCTATTATTCATATTTTTTATGCCATTTTTGGACTTACCCAAGTCCAATTGACTAATTTCTTAAGATTTATTGCAGCAAAAGTTAGCATCGCCTGCATGGACAATTTTTTAAGTCCCCGTAGGGTTGTCCATCGCATACCATGCTTTTCTTTTGCATCTGCAAAGACTCGTTCAATGGATTCTTTTCGACGTGCATATATTTCTTTTACTTCTTGTTTATGACGAAGGTGTTCGGCTTCTTCTAAATAGCCTTCCCAGATATGGCGTTGGATTAACTTTTGATGATTTTGACTCTGAGTACACTGTTCTAGTAAAGGACACTTTGAACACTTCAAGGGATTGGATTTGTACTGCCGATATCCTTCCTTCGTGGTTGTTGTGTATGATAATATCTCTCCTTGCGGACAGATATAGCAATTATAGTGCTCATCATAAACGTATTCATGTTTACGGATGAACCCTTCCTTTGTTTTTGGTCGAATATAAGGAAGTGCAGGAGTGATGCCATTCTCTATAAGAAAATTACAAATTGCAGGAGTCTTATATGCCGCGTCAGCAGCAACAGCTAAAGGTTTCTTTACTTTATCAATTATTTTCTCTACTAATGGTTGAAGTATATGACTATCATGAATGTTTCCAGGCGTTACAATGGATCCTAATACAAAACCATTTCGGTCAGTAGCAGCATGAAAAGAATAAGCAAACTGTTTTGTTCTTTCATCTTTTACGTAGTACCCACTTTCAGGATCAGTAGTACTTTCCTTAATTTCCTTTATCTCTTCCTTTTCAAACTTTTCAGGTGGAAAAGGTTTCTTTCCGTTATCAATACGGTCTTGATTTAATTCAGCTTGAAGTTTCGCTTCATAAGCTCGAGCTTCTTTTCTCACTGTTTTCTTTTCAAATTTACGTTTATTAGCACTTGCTTTAACATGAGTTGAATCAATAAATACATGTTCTGCGCTCAATAAACCTTTATCTGTAATCTCTTTTAGAATCCGATAAAAGATTTGTTCAAATAGATCGGTTTCTTTAAAACGACGCTCATGATTCTTACCGAAGGTAGAGAAGTGAGGAACTTCTGTATAAAAACCGAATCCCAAGAACCAGCGATATGCCACATTTGTTTCAATTTCTTTAATGGTTTGTCTCATAGAGCGTATACCAAATACATATTGAATAAATGTCATCTTAATCAATACAACAGGATCAATACTCGGACGGCCTAGTGTTGAATAGAGTTTTTCAACCAATGGATAAATGAAGGAGAAATCAATAGCAGATTCAATTTTTCGCACCAAATGATCTTGTGGTACTAATTGGTCAATTGCGATTACTTCTAACTGATCTCTTTCAGAATTATTGTTTCTTGTCATCATTATCCATCACCTCTTAAAATCTCTTATTAAATATTTTAAATTAAAAAAGACTGTAAGCAAACTCGATTTTATCGAGTTTGTCTTTTTTCGTATTCCTTGCAAATAGAGGTAAATTGGAGTGAAAATACCTTATTTGGACAAAATAAAAAGGCTTGTCTGCCATTAGTTTTACCAGTTTTTGAGATTCAGACATGCCAAAGTAAGCACAACCTTATCTGTCATTTTGGACTTGCCTTTCTCTCTTGTGTAACGAAGATTGTGATATTCCTTAGCTGTTCCAAACAGGCGCTCAATCGTCTCCTTGCGATGTTGGTAAAGCTCTCGTATACCAATTTGATGGCGGATATCTTCACAAAGCTCCATGTAATCTTTCCAAAGGTGTCGAGTTACAACTTTCTGATGTTGCTTACTGTCAGTGCAGACGGATAGAAGAGGACATGTCTCACAAATTTTCGAATTGCTTTTATACTCTCGGTAACCCTCACGTGTTGTTGTGCGATAGGTTAAGACCTGATTTTCTGGACAGAGGTAACAGTCATAATAGTCATCATAAATAAATTCCTTGGATCTTAATTTATCTTTCTTGCCCCTAGGTCTCGTATAAGGAAAGACAGGGCTGATGTTTCGATCAATAAGAAATTTGGCAATACTTGGTGTCTTGTAGCCAGAATCAGCGATGATGAACTGGGGGATATGCAAAGCTTAATAACCAGTCAAACTGGATTTTTGACGGAGTTAGCCCTGGATGATGGTAAAAATTACATGACAGCTGCCTTTCGTTTTATTAAGCAAACGACTCATATGGAAAGTAATGCGCTATTGACAAAAATTGAAAAGCTAGCTGCAAATACCTCACTGTAAAAGTGAAGAATACGTTACCAAGTATTTTAGAAGGTTTAGAAGAGATGAGACTCTATGCGGAGGTGCACCATTTGACTGTTAGTGATTATCTCTGGCAAGAGTGCTCGAAATCGGCTATTAAAATAAACAGCTTGATTGAGTTTGCAAAGGTAAACTTGGTCAAGTTGTTATTTATTTCTCAAAACTTGTAACAAAGTTATTTACAAGGCAAAAAGAATCTGTTATAATCAACTTGTAATAAAAGGTATTACAAGATAGGAAAAACCAAAGTGAATTATAGAGGAGGATTTCATAATGAAAATCGCAGTTGTAGCAGCAAATGGCAAAGCCGGACGACTAATTGTCGAAGAAGGGTTAAATCGTGGTATGGATGTCACTGCCATCGTTAGAGGGGAGAACAAAACACGCGCAAATGACGCAATTATCAAAGATGTTTTTGAGATTAATAAGGAAGATCTAGCAGGATTGGATGTAATTGTTGACGCAGTCGGTGCTTGGACGCCAGAAACAGTTCATATTGTTCCAGATGCGGCTAATCATTTGGCGAATCTTTTGAAGGGAGCAGACACAAGACTGTTAGTAGTTGGTGGAGCAGGAAGTCTGTTTGTCAATCCAGAACATACGAAGACCGTTGCGGATGTTACGACTTTCCCAGAAGAAGCAATGCCAGTACTTAATGCACACCAGAAGGCACTTGATGATCTTCGCAAGTACGATGATGTTAACTGGACCTATGTCAGTCCTGCAGGAGATTTCCAAGCAGATGGTGAGAGAACTGGAAAATACATTCTCGGTGGCGAAGAGTTGATTCTCAACAGTAAAGGAGAGAGTGTCATTTCTTATGCTGACTATGCAATTGCAATGATCGACGAGATCGAGTCAGGTAGCCATATCAAAGAAAGAATCAGCGTTGTTAGCGAATAACAACAGTGATCTGCATTGACAGATTTCTTGTAAGAGATTACCTTACAAGAAGGAGGTTGTTGAGATGCAGATTTCAAGTAAGTTTACGATAGGGGTTCATCTTCTCTCGGTAATTGATTATTTGGGTGAAAGCGAAAAAGTTACCAGTAACATTCTGGCGGGCAGCATCGGTGTGAATCCTGTTATCGTAAGAAATGTAATGGGAAGTCTTAAGGGAGCTGGTATCATCAGCAGTAGTCAAGGGAAAAGTGGTATTACTCTTTCAAGAAAAACTTATGAAATCACATTCTATGATATTTATAAAGCAGTAGACTCTGTAAAGGAAGAGAGTCTATTTCATTTCCATGAGAATCCTAGTCCAGAATGTCCGATAGGAAGCAATATCCATAAGGCAATGGATTCGAAATTGGATAGAATTCAACAAAGCATGGAAAATGAAATGCGTAATATTACGGTTGCCGACGTTATGCAGGATATCATCAAAGAGTTCGAAATCCCGGAATTTCCTTAATAAATCAATGAGAAGCGTGTACTCTTCCATCGGTGCTAAAATCGATGATGGAGCACACTTTTCTTTTTTTTATCTTGAAAACGGCGGACAACATTCTTTCCTTATGTTGTGAAATGTGGGACCTTGTCATCTAGCGTTAACCCCAGAAACCAGCGGTAAGCATTATTGACTTCAATTTCCTTGATAGTCTGACGCATGGAGCGAATGCCGAATAGGCATTGGATAATAGGGATTTTGAGGAGCAGTCAATGGTTTCCTCAATCTGACGAAGTAAGTAGTCTTTAGGAAATAACTCGTCTAGACTGTAAAAACCGACTTGACCACGATTGTAGGCCGGATTTTCCTTGTGAAGCATACTCTTACCTCCCGATAATTCCTATATCAATTATACTACTTTACATATGACAAAGTCGTTAGAAACGCAATTCTAACGACTTTGTCTTCAGTCTGAAAGGCAGATCAGGGGTAAACCCTGATCTGCCTTTTTATGATATCCAGATTTAAAGTTGCTCTCAGCCTTTTAGCGTGAATCCTTCTTGAACGGGCACATCGGCATGTTGCCCTGTCGTCTGCTGCTGTCTAAAGAATAACGGATAGATCACAAAGGACACCAGCAGACTCACACAACCAATGACGCCTAGAGCAATCATATCTTTAAAGATGTAGGTGATATCCAGTCCTTTGAGCGTGATGTTCCGTACAGCATCCAGGTAATACGTCAGTGGCAATATTTCAGCAAGCCCCCGCAAGAAGCCGGGCATTGCCTCTAATGGCCACGTATAACCTGACAACATAAAGGAAGGAACAGCAATCAGCATCAGCGTTTGGGTCGCATCCACTCTGGTCTTGGAAAAGAGACTGAACAGGAAGCCTAATCCGCACAAGGCAAAGTTAAAGACCAGCGACACCAAAATTAACGGCAGTACCTGTCCCCTGAACGGAATATCAAAGCATAAAGCACTGATACTGAATACAGTCAGCACATTGAAAGCTCCCGCTGCATAATACGGTGCCAGTTTGGCAATAGCCAAACGCCAAGGGGTATTTCTCCATGCACCAAATCTCCCCCAAGTCCCTGCTTCCTTATCACGCGTGCAAGACAACGCAATACCAAGCAGCAAACACTGCTGGAGAGCCGCAGAGATAACCCCTAGTGGCATGAAAAGCTTATAATCATATACCGGGTTAAATAGCACCCTGGATCGGAACGGGATGGTAGTCAGCGTCGAAGCGGCCTGATCGGCGTTCATTCCCTTTTGTTTCATGGAATTGACCGATACTCCAGCGCTCACGCTGCTAATGACCTGATTCGCAATCCGACTGGCACTATTGGAATACATCATATTACTGCCGTCAATCAGCGTGAGCACGGGTGGATTCTCCCCATGCTTAAGCCGAGTCGTAAAGTTGTCGGGAATGACGATTCCGACCTTAG
>RCUF01000245.1_pt1 | contig 23763 bp, 21 predicted proteins | sample 2166311 | NCBI WGS metagenome assembly RCUF01 (sample SAMN09932608, study PRJNA488358) | compost metagenome | feature: garden; material: soil; isolation source: compost soil in 4-hydroxybenzonitrile-enriched culture | place: Germany: Experimental Botanical Garden Goettingen | collected 2016-01-27
TTTGCCTATGCTGCACTGCTTATCATTAAATGTGTCAAATAAAAGCTTATTCTTATATTATTGAGCCTTTACAACCAAAGGGGTATAAATGTACCCCGCGCCTTCTGGATATTGAAATTCCTTATTAGTTTCATTAGAAACTCAGCTTATAATCAATCATAGCGCTGAAAGATATATTAAGTGAGATAACGAGTTGCTTTCTTATTGTTCTTAAATACCCTTTCTTTAAAGAGCACACTGAAATGTTGTTTCAATATATCCGTGAGCATCATCGTATTAGAGGTGAAGAGCATATGGGTCGACAAACTATTAATTTCACTGATTCGATTAATGATTGGATTGAAGAAACGTGGGCTAAGCAACACGTGAATATATTACTTTTCGTGGATGACTGGATAGATGGATATTCTGAAAATGAAAGTTTGTGGCCTTAGAATCATAGAATAAAAAGCAATGATTCTTGGCGTAAGTACGAATACGATTACAAACAAAGCAGCAACTTGTTCAACCTAAATGATCTGTACAAAAGGCTGCCCGAGAAATCGTTTATAAAAGGTCGAAAACAGGAACTAGAAATATTAATGATGTATTATTGGCTTCACAGCATAGATGGGGATGAATCATATTGGGATGATATTGCGGATAATTAGTTAATTTGGTCATCAATTGGTCATCAATTCATAAAAAAAGGACAAAAACCTTCGTAACAAACCGCGCTACAAAGGCTTTTGTCCGGGCATCCCTCGCGGGACGCCCATCATGGGAGAGGAGAAACCGGACGAAGAGCTTATGGGGAAACGTAAGTCTTCTCCGCGGTTGTCTACGACATTTGGTGATGTCGATAGTTCAAGTTTTGTCCTCCACTCTCAACTTTATACATTTGTGGTGAAAAAACTTGTACGAAATCCATTTTTCAATCATTACTTGATTGTGGTACGATAGCGACAGGCCATTTTTGCTTATCGATATTTTGCAGCAATAGTAAGGATGTGAACAAGAATGAGAGTAGTGTCAGGTAGTGCTCGGGGAAGGAATTTGAAGGCAGTTCCGGGTATGGGAACCAGACCGACAACGGATAAAGTAAAAGAAGCTTTATTCAGTATGATTGGACCTTATTTTGATGGGGGCCATGTTCTGGATTTGTTTGCTGGTACAGGAGGGCTTGGTATTGAGGCGCTTAGTCGGGGAATGGATCTAGCTGTATTTGTAGATTTAGAGTACAAAAGTATCGAAGTCGTCCGAGCCAATCTCAAAACTACCAGCTTCGAGGACAAGGCAGAGGTATATAAGAACGATGCGGAGAGAGCGATAAAAGCGTTATCGAAACGCGAGAAGAAGTTTGATCTTGTGTTTCTGGATCCCCCATATAGAATGAAAAACGGGGATAAATTGATGGAGACCATGGATCAGTTGGATTTACTCAACGATGATGCAACTGTTGTGCTTGAATACGAGAGCACTTTTGTATATCCTGATGTTTTCGGCAAATTTACTGAAGTGCGGAAGGCTGAATACGGGGAGACGGCACTCTCTATTTACAAATACAATCAATAAACGAAATTGGACTAGTCTAGCGCCAATTAAGGAGGATACAACAGAGATGGAGCTACAGCACAGGTCGCCGCGGGTTGCGGTATACCCAGGCAGTTTCGATCCGGTGACCAAAGGACATATGGATATTATTCAGCGTGCCTCAAAGCAGTTTGATATTTTGATCGTGGCAGTACTTAACAATTTGAGTAAAAACCCGCTTTTTTCAGTGGAGGAAAGAAGAGAGCTATTGGCTTCAGCAACGAGTCATTTACCGAATGTAGAAATTGACAGTTTCCGTGATTTGTTAGTCAATTATATGGTTTACAAGCAAGCACATGTCATCGTAAGAGGTATTCGTTCGGTGACAGATTTTGAATATGAGCTGCAGCTGGCTTCTACGAATCATAAGCTTAACAGTGATGTAGAGACCATTTTTATGATGACGAATCCTAAATATTCTTACTTGAGCTCCAGTGTTGTCAAAGAGATCGCCAGCTTTCATGGGGATGTCAGCGACCTCGTTCCTGTGGAGGTTGAGGAGGCGCTCAAACAGAAATTCATCAATAAGAATAAGGCTATTGTTGGGAACGATTTCTCCAAATAAGAGAAAATCCTAGCATTCCGATAACCAGCAGTAAAAACAGCCACAGCTGTGTTTCAAGCCAAGAAGATACAAGCTGTAAATTTGGAAAAAAGCTATTAATATCATAGTATTGGGAACCGGAGCTTTCCGTTTCCCTTATAGCTGCAAATGCTGGAAGAGTACCCGGCAGCCACTCGGTGAACGGTTTCCACAGCAATAGGGTCAATACATAAGCATAGGCGCCATGAACGATGCGGTGGATCAAAAAATTTCTTCCGCCAATGCCTGCAGGTCCAAGAATTGCCCGAACTTGTAAAAAGGCGCTAATGCCGCTCCAGCCCAGTGCTGCACCGAGAAATGCAATGCATATTGCAGGAGATAGGATATCTCTTGCTATCGCAAACGTTCCTAAATGAACCTCCATCAGTCCGGCAACAAAAGAATGTGGAATGATGTTAGGTAGAGCTGTATTTATAATATGGATGATTACTGCAAAAATTAAAATAAATCCTCCCGTTGCCATTAATGTCTGCACAGCGGATGATACGGAGTCGCCCAGCATTTTTCCGAAGCCTCGGGCATCTTGAAGACGTGCTCTCTCCATTTCTTTCAAGGCTGTTCTGAAACCGAATGAAGAGCTGAGAGGGTCGATCTGATCAGAAGTAACGGCTTCAGCTGATTTTGTCGGTAGAGCAGTGGATCGGTCATGGGGCGACAATAAATGAAGGGTAATCCCGGCGGCAAGTCCGGAAATCCAATGAACAATAAGCAGGAGGAGACCAAGTCTAGGATGACCGAGAAATCCTGTGCCAATAACTACTATGATTAACATAGGACTGCAGAAATGCGAGGTGCTGACGATTTTTTCTGCTTCGGCAGCAGAGATTTTTCCTTGTCTGTACAGAGCTGCTGCAGCAGAAGCGGCGGCTGGATAACCTGCGGTAATGCCAAGCGGAAGAATCCAGCCTGCGGAGCCGGGTAATCCAAGAGCTTTACGGGTAAAAGGCTCAAGTAGAACGCCAACGCCGTGGGCAAATCCGCTGGCTAACATGATTTCGATTAATACTATAAAAGGAAGCAGGGCGGGGAATACGACGCGCCACCATATGGTAAGACCTTGTCCGGAAGCTTGAAAAGTTTCACCTGGTGCATAAATAATTGCAGCTACGAGTGTTACTGCGCTAATCCCGAAAATCAGGGTGGATAAGAGGCTTCTTTCCTTTCGATGCACTTGAGACATATTCATTCACCTTCTTTATTAATAATAAGAATTGATGATGAGAAGACGGCTAGTACATGCTTATGCAATGCAAGGAGTCAACAGACCAAGGTGTTAAGTCAGTTACAGGAGAGAAGGTAGCAAAAGGATGCATGAGCGTCAATCTAGATCGATATTTATTAAATCCGTCCTTTATTTCATAACACTTGCGATCTTAGTTTACGTGCTGGTATACATGCCAACGCCTTATATGATCAACAAGCCGGGTACTGCTGAAGAGGTTAAGCCCATGGTTACTATTTCAGGTGGAGATCCCGAAGAAAAGGGAACCTTTATGCTTACGACGGTGTCAGTCAGCTATGCCAATATAGCGATGCTTGTCACCTCGCAGTTTAATAAACATTCAGAAGTGGTCCGCAAGGAACCTGATCGTAATGAGCAGGAGTATGAAACTCAGCAGCGCTATTACATGAGCAGCTCTCAATCAAGCGCTATTATGGCTGCATATCTTAAATCAGGGATTGAGTATTCAGTTGTACCGGAATATGTGTTTGTGATTGGGCTGTCCAAGACAATTATGACTAAAGGCAATTTTCAATCCGGAGATAAAATTGTGAAATTGAATGGCCAAAAGGTGAACCGATTCGAGGATCTTGGGGCTATTTTGCAGGGGAAATCGCCTGGCGATGCAGTGTCGGTTCAGCTTGAGCGTCAAGGTGAATCTATCGATCAAGAGGTGGAATTGGTTAAGATCAGTAAAGAAGGCGATGCCGTAAAGGCGGGCCTGGGAGTCAGTGTTGGGGAGGTAAGAAAAGTACAACCGAAGGATTCGGCACATGAGGTTGAATTTTCCAATACCCGTATCGGCGGGCCTTCCGCAGGTCTTATGTTCACGCTTGAAATATACAATCAGCTCACCCCGGGAGATCTTAGTAAAGGCTACCGGGTAGCTGGAACCGGAACGATGGCAGAGGATGGAACTGTAGGGCCGATCGGAGGCGTTCAGTTCAAAATTGTCGCATCCGATCGGGAGAAGGCAGAAATATTTTTTGTCCCTGAGGACAATTATAAGGATGCGAAGGCCAAAGCAGATGCAATCGGTACTAAGATGAAGCTGGTTCCTGTCAAAACTGTGGATGATGCGCTTAAATATTTAAACACGCTGCCGACAAAAACGGTTGGAGAATAGCTTCTGGCTTTTAGCTTAAAGTCATTGCATATGCTAAAGCTGGATGGGTGGCTGTCGATAGTCCCTCATCAGCTCAGACGTGCTCCTGTTAGCCATTCCGTTTGCATATATGCCGGAAGCTTGAATATCCAGGCTGAGATGTGGGTGATTCAGTTCGGCAGCACGTGTTACGATTGGGAGTGAAGCGTTTTTTTTCATCCTCTTCAAGAGCTCCCTTCCCGTACTGCTAAAACCTAGTACTCGCAAATATCCTGGTCCACCTGAGAGGGCTGTTCTGGACATAGTCCCAGAGGGGCTCTGAAGCAGAACATGAAGCAGCATTCGCTGCAGCTTCGTATGTGTGTATCGCTTTGTTTTGAGCTGCTGGAGCAAATGTTCTACAGTAGGCTCTTTGAGCTTTGGCAGCAATTTCTTGATGCGATGCTCGAGCCCTTCGGTCATCTCGTGATGCTCAGCCAGCTCCTCGGGCGAGCAGAGGAGCAGTTTGTGGAAGAGCGGCTGGGCGAAGCTCTCCCATGTTATTGGCCCGCGGCCCGCCGCAAATTCGCGGGCCATAATGTCCGCCGTGCTGGCCGGAAGGTACGGCACGGCGGCGGTGAGTCCGCTATGCGCAAGTAAATTGCGCACAGCGGTAGCGCTTGCGATGGCAGCATCCCTTGGTGCTGCATCGCGGTAGTCCGCGGCCAGGCGCCGCAGGGTGAGCGGCGTAATGCCGCTCCCAAGCCGCCGCAGCGCGATCATGTAGTGCAGCCCAAGACTGTTGTTGGGCTGCTCCAGCATCGCGCGCGCTGCGGCGGCGTCCAGGCCGCCTGCGCCTTCAGCGGCGCAGACGCGCGCGGCCGCCGCGGCGTAGGCGGCGGGATAGCTCGCCCCGGTGGCGAGCTCCTCCGCTACCTGCGCCTGCAGCTCGGCGCTCTCGTCCGCCAGCCGCTCTGCGAGCGGCTGCAGCACATCGAGCGCTCCGGCCTCGCTGCCGAAGCACAGGTGCGTTGTGACACCTGTAGCTTCCAGCAAAGCTACAGCGCCATAGGCGAACCACTCGGCAGGCTGTACAGCATAGGCGACAGGTAGCTCAAGTACAAGATCTACACCAACCTGCAGCGCCATCTCAGTGCGTGCCCATTTACTTACAATTGCGGGTTCTCCGCGTTGGAGAAAGTCACCGCTCATAACTGCGATTACGGCATCAGCTTGAGCCAGTTTTTTCGCTTCAGTGAAGTGATAGGCATGACCGTTATGAAACGGATTATATTCAACTATCAAACCTGCAATATTCAATGTTAACTCACCTTTTAGAGTAGATTTGTACAATTATTATGAATATACCATAAAGGTTCACTAATCTTGCAATGGACATGCTAAAATGAACTCCAGAAGAGAATGGGACCTGTCGTAATGCAGTTGACAAAACTTACTGAAAATCGGTATAATAATTTTTGTTTGTTTGGAGTGATAATCATGATTTTAAATTTTCGTCAGGTTGCTGCATCTGATGGGCCTGTGGAATTCCATAAGGCACTGGATGTAAGCCATGTCGTCAAAGGAAGAAATGACATTTCAGGAGTGGAGCTCCTGCAGGTTGACCTCAAGGCACAGCCGGTAGGGGACGAAGTTGTTACAGTTTACGGTCATCTCACGACCAGGCTGGACATGTCTTGTTCCAGATGTCTAAAGCCTTTGAATCGTAAAATCGATATTAATTTTAATGAAAGCTTCAAACAAAGCGAAGAAGCTGAGGCAGAATTGCTGGATGAAGATGAGGATCTTCAGATTGTAACTGAGGATCGGGTGGATTTGAGACCTTATGTTGAGGAATCATTCCTGCTGAGTCTTCCTTATTCCGCCGTATGCAGCGACTCTTGCAAAGGATTGTGTCCGAATTGCGGAACTGATCTTAATGTAGAGCAGTGCAGCTGCGATACGGAGGTTATTGATCCTCGATTAGCCGGGCTAAAAGATTTTTTTAAGTAAAAAAAGTGTAGTGCATACTGTGCTTTTTTGAGATTATAGAATGTATAGGTTTTCAGTTACGCTGAACCATTCTGTAATCGCAGGGAGAACTACCGCTAAATGCGGTCTGGATTCATAGGAAGTACGTCGATAGACGTTTTTCTTATAAATTAGGAGATTCGGTACCCTTATAAAGAGGGACCTCCGTTTTTTCTACTTGAATTTTGATTATGAAAACACCGGAACCCGGGTTGACTTGAATAAGGAGGTGGGAACCATGGCAGTACCTCAACGGAGAACGTCCAAAACTCGTCGCGACAAGCGTCGTACGCATTTCAAATTGGCTGTGCCGGGCATGGTAAAATGTGAACAATGCGGAGAATTGAAGCTTGCTCACCACGTATGCAAAGTGTGCGGAACATACAAATCGAGAGAAGTAATTAGCCAATAAGCTTGATTTTTCTCAAGCATCAAGTAGTACCTCATTTATGGGGTGCTATTTTTTTTAACATAGGACCTTCTTACTGCTTTATGTGGTTATGAAGGTGCTTTTTGTATTATCGCTTTCTTTTTACCGAGAGATGTTTTATACTTAAGTTTAGTACCAGGTTCTAAAGTTAACTATTACAATTCATTAACGAGAAGCGTTTGAATTTATATATGAGTATGAGTAAGTCTGTTTAAGTAAGTCTACATAAGGGAGGGGTATCCATAGAACGTTTGCCAAAAAGAGCCAGACAGCAGCAGCTTGTTAAAATGATCGATGATAATCCGTTTATTACTGATCAGGAATTGCAGCGTCGGCTTAAGGTCAGCATTCAGACGATTCGTCTTGATCGGATGGAGCTCGGGATTCCCGAACTAAGAGAACGGATGAAATTAATGGCTGAGCGTTCCTATGATCAGGTTCGTTCACTGCCGTTGCATGAGGTTATTGGGGAAATTGTCGACCTTCAGTTAGATAAAAGCGGGATATCTATTTTTGAAATTCGGGAGGAGCATGTTTTCTCGCGAACGGGAATAGCCAGAGGACATCACGTATTTGCCCAAGCGAATTCACTTGCTGTAGCAGTCATAAATGATGAGATTGCGTTGACCTTTTCTGCGGATATCCGCTTTATAAGATCGGTTCAATTAGGGGAAAAGTGTATTGCAAAAGCTTATGTGCGCCCTGTGTCCGGTAACTCGGGTAAAGCAAAGGTCGAGGTGTTTACTTACGTCGGTGAGGAAATGGTATTTCAGGGTAACTTCGTAATCTATCGCTCGGGCGGAGAAGACAATCATGAAGGAGGAAGTAAGCATGCGGATCGCCATTGATGCGATGGGTGGAGACCATGCGCCCAAAAGTACAGTAGAAGGTGCTTTGGCTGCAGCTAAGGAATGGAACGATACCCAAATTATTTTGGTGGGCGATGAGGAAGTCTTGAAGCCACTTCTTGTTGACGCACCGGCTAATTTAGTTATTCAACATGCAACCGAAGTTATTGATGCCGAGGACGAGCCTGTTAAGGCTGTACGCCGCAAAAAGGATGCTTCTATGGTCGTTGCGGGTCGTCTTGTTCGTGAAGGCAAAGCCGATGCGATGATTTCATCGGGCAACACAGGAGCCCTTATGACAACAGGCTTGCTCGTTGTTGGCCGTATGGAAGGTATTGAACGTCCTGCACTAGCTCCAATGATACCAACGGTTGACGGACGCGGCGTATTAGCACTTGACCTTGGGGCGAACATGGATGCCAAGCCTGAACATCTTGCTCAGTATGCGCTGCTAGGCAGTATTTATCGTGAGAAGGTACACGGGATAAATAAACCTCGCGTGGGCTTGCTTAACGTAGGAACAGAAGCAAAAAAAGGCAATGAGCTGACTAAGGCGGCTTACCCTCTACTTGAAGCTATGCCGATTGAATTTGTTGGTAATGTCGAAGCCCGGGACGTTCTAAGTGGAGCATGTGATGTTCTGGTATGTGACGGATTTGCCGGAAATATTTTATTGAAATCTCTTGAAGGTACAGCAGGAACTATTTTCTCGCTTCTCAAGAAAGAATTCACAAAATCACTCAAAAATAAACTTGCAGCCGCTATTTTGATGCCTGCCCTGCGAAGCTTGAAGGGTACGCTTGATTACAAGGAGCATGGTGGTGCTCCGCTGCTCGGACTTAGTGGTCTAGTAGTGAAGGGACATGGTTCCTCGGACGGACCAGCGATTAAAAATGCGGTGCGTCAGGCCAGAACAGCTATTCAAAATCAGTTAACAGAGAGCATTTCAGCGGAAATTAGTGGGGAGAGAGTGACAGAATGATGAAATCACGTTCAGTAGGCATTATCGGAACCGGAAAATATGTGCCAGAGAAGATTTTAACGAATGCAGATCTGGAAAAAATGGTGGATACCAACGATGAATGGATCGTAAGCCGGACTGGAATCCGTGAGCGCCATATCGCTTCAAGTGATCAGGCTACATCCGACTTGGCTTATGAAGCTGCGATTCGCGCGCTGGAGTCGGCTGGTCTTACTGCTGAAGATCTGGAGCTGATAATTATAGCCACGATTACACCGGATACGATGTTCCCGTCTACGGCTTGTATATTGCAAGATAAGCTGGGAGCAAAAAAAGCGGCTGCATTTGATTTATCTGCTGCATGCTCCGGATTTGTATACGGGATGGCTACGGCTAACGGTTTTATTCAGACAGGTATGTATAAGAATGCGCTTGTAATTGGGGCAGATACCTTATCCCGAATTACGGACTATACGGATCGCAACACCTGCGTATTGTTTGGTGACGGTGCCGGTGCTGTTATCCTCGGCGAAGTTCCTGAAGGACGTGGATTCTTATCCTTTGACCTCGGAGCTGAAGGTGCTGGTGGAGAGCTGCTGAAGCTTGAAGGTGGAGGTTCTCGTCTTCCAGCCTCAAATGAGACTGTTCAAGGCGGCAAGCATTACATTTATATGAATGGCCGTGAAGTGTTCAAATTTGCTGTTCGTGTGATGGGAACAGCTACGGAGGAAGTGCTTCGCAAAGCGGGCAAGACTAAAGAAGAAATCGATCTTTTTGTGCCGCATCAGGCTAACATACGGATTATCCAATCTGCGAGACAAAGACTATCTCTTCCGGAAGAAAAATGTGTAGTCAATGTCGATAAATACGCAAATACTTCGGCAGCATCAATACCTCTTGCTTTGGTTGAAGCTGCAGAAGATGGACGAATCAAGGAAGGCGATACGGTTCTGCTTGTCGGATTTGGCGGCGGGCTGACATGGGGAGCCTCTGTGATTGTCTGGTAATTGTTCTGCGGTGATTTCGAAGTCAGCAAACAATAAATGATTATAGCAAGTACAAGGAGTGCATAGATTAGCATGGGGAAAATAGCATTTGTATTTCCGGGACAGGGTTCGCAAAGTGTAGGAATGGGCAAAGATATATATGAAAGTCTTCCTGCTGCCCGGAGCCTGTATGAGCAAGCTGATGCAAAACTTGGTTTCTCGCTATCACGGCTTGTGTTTGAAGGTCCGGATACAGAATTGAAGCAAACAGCCAATACACAGCCTGCATTGCTTACTACAAGCATTGCACTGTATGAGGCTTTTGCTGCAAAAGGCATCTCGCCCGATTATGTAGCTGGTCATAGCCTTGGTGAATACAGCGCTCTGACTGCTGCTGGTGTACTGACATTTGAAGATGCTGTAGCTACTGTAAGAGCTCGTGGGGAATTTATGGAGCAAGCTGTGCCAGGCGGTCAAGGAGCGATGGCGGCAGTGCTTGGCGGAGAACGTGAAGCGCTGGCTGGACTTTGCGCAGATATTACGCAAGGTGGACATCTCGTAGAGCTTGCTAATGTGAATTGTCCAGGGCAAATCGTCGTTTCCGGCAGTAAGGAGGGCGTAGCTCAGATCGTGGAGCGTGTGAAGGAAATCGGAGCCAAACGTGCGATACCGCTCGAAGTCAGCGGGCCGTTTCACTCGTCTCTGATGAAATCTGCAGCTGATCGCTTAGGTGACAAGCTGGCGGAACTGACTTTTAAGGATGCCCGTGTTCCGGTTGTTGCTAACGTTACGGCAAGACCGGTTCAGCAAGGTCATGAAATTTCCAGATTGCTGGTGGAGCAGGTGTATTCTCCAGTGCTATGGGCGGACAGCGTAGCTTGGCTGATATCTCAAGGAGTAGATACCTTTGTTGAGCTTGGGCCAGGCAGTGTGTTAACCGGACTGATCAAAAAAATGGACAAGAGTGTTCGTACGTTTAATGTGAACGGGCTGGAGAGTCTGGAGAAGACGGTTGAAGCACTGCGCAGCTAGCAAATTTATGATTCGAGTGCTGTCTCAATAGTTTATATTCTGGAAAGGAGTTGAAAAAATGACCAAATTGCTGGAGGGCCAAACGGCTCTCGTTACTGGGGCTTCCCGTGGTATAGGACGCAGCATTGCATTGGCGCTGGCTGAAGCAGGTGCTAATGTGGCTGTGAATTATGCTGGTAACGAGGAGGCTGCCGCTCGTGTTGTATCCGAAATTGAAAATCTCGGTGTCAAGGCGTATGCGGTAAAGGGCCATGTCGGGAGCAGCGGGCAATTCGAAGACATGGTAAAAGGCGTCGTAGAGGCTTGGGGCCGCATTGACATTCTTGTAAATAATGCAGGTATTACAAGGGACAACCTGATTTTACGTATGAAGGAACAAGAGTTTGATGATGTCATAGAGACAAATTTGAAGGGTGTATTTAATGGTATTAAAGCAGCAACACGCCCGATGATGAAACAGCGCTCTGGACGAATCATCAACATTTCTTCCGTAGTTGGCGTTCTTGGTAACGCGGGACAGGCTAACTATGTCGCTGCCAAGGCTGGAGTAATTGGCCTGACAAAATCTTCTGCACGCGAGCTGGCTTCACGCAACATTACTGTGAACTGCATCGCTCCAGGCTTTATCGAAACAGATATGACTGATACGATGCCTGAAGAAGCTCGGCAAAGCATGCTGGGCGGAATTCCGCTTGCTCGTCTTGGCCAGCCTGAAGAAATTGCCAAGGTAGTAGTTTTTCTTGCCTCAGACAGCGCGTCCTATATGACGGGACAGACGCTGCATGTAGATGGCGGGATGTATATGTGATTTACAATCTCGCTTCTATGGCATTTTACTTTTAATTCTCGTATAATACCAAAGAGGAGGTGAACCGGATGTCCGATGTATTGGATCGCGTAAAGCGCATTGTTGTGGATCGCCTCGGCGCAGATGAAGCCGAAGTGACGCTTGAAGCGTCTTTTAAAGATGATTTAGGTGCTGATTCGCTCGATGTCGTTGAACTCGTAATGGAACTTGAAGATGAATTTGATCTGGAAATTTCAGATGAAGATGCAGAGAAGATCACGACTGTTGGTGAAGTTGTAAACTACATACAATCTCATACCTAGTCGTATAAAAGTCCCGTACCTCCTAGAGCAGGCGGGACTTCTCCTCATCATCAGCAAAGAGAAGGTGTCCGTAGCGTCTAATGACCTGAAGCACCTTCTAGTTATTTTCCAGCAAAGATTATTTTACACATGAAGTCTACATGAGGTGAGTGTGTTTGAAACATAGAGTAGTGGTAACCGGCATGGGAGTCGTGACGGCACTCGGAAAAGATCTGGATACGTTCTGGAACAACATAACTAATGGTAAATCTGGTGTATCTCACATTGAATCCTTTGACGTCAGTGAATATCCGACCCAAATTGCCGCTTCGGTGAAAGATTTCAATCCCGAAGATTATATCGATCGTAAAGAAGCACGTAAAATGGACCGTTTCGTCCAATTCGCGGTTACTGCTGCATCAAGCGCACTGCGAGACAGCGGATTGAACATCGCTGAAGATACTGATCCAGAGCGGGTAGGCGTTATGATCGGCTCAGGAATCGGCGGTCTTGGTACATGGGAAGACCAACACAATATATTACTCCAAAAAGGGCCAAAACGGGTCAGCCCGTTTTTTATCCCAATGATGATTGCTAATATGGCTTCAGGCCATGTGTCCATTCTTTTTGGCGCCAAGGGACCTAACAGTACGGCAGTGACTGCGTGCGCGACCGGAACTCATTCCATCGGCGATTCTTACAAGCTGATTCAGCGTGGTGATGCTGATGTGATGATTTGCGGCGGCGCGGAAGCAACGATCCGTCCTACTGGATTAGCCGGTTTTTGTTCCATGCGGGCGATGTCTACCCGTAATGATGAACCGGAAAAGGCAAGTCGTCCTTTTGATTCTGGGCGTGACGGTTTTATAATGGGTGAAGGCTCCGGTGTTTTGATACTGGAATCCCTCGAGCATGCACAAAAACGTGGAGCCAAAATTTATGCCGAGGTAATTGGATACGGCCTGAGCGGTGATGCTCACCATATGACAGAACCTGATCCTAACGGACCGGAACGTTGTATGAAAATGGCGTTGCGTGATGCTGGAATTGACCCGAAAGAGGTTGATTACATTAATGCTCACGGTACTTCAACCCCGGTTGGTGACCGTTCCGAGACGATTGCTATCAAGCGAGCGCTTGGAGACCACGCGTACAAAGTAGCAATCAGCTCTACGAAATCCATGACTGGCCATCTGCTAGGTGCAGCTGGTGGGGTGGAAGGGGTCATCTGCGGATTAACACTCCAAAATGGAGTTATTGCGCCAACGATCAATCTGGACAATCCTGATCCGGAATGTGACTTGGATTATGTTCCTAATGAAGCGAGACAATGTGATGTTCAAGTAGCGATGTCTAACTCCTTTGGATTTGGCGGGCACAATGCCACGATCATTCTGAAGAAATTCGAAGCATAAGAAGGGGTCAGTCTGTTGAATGGAGATCTGAAGCAGTTACAGCATAAACTTGAACTGGAATTTCACAATAAACAGTTGTTGAAACAAGCTTTTACCCATGCATCCTATGTGAATGAACATCGATTCAGTCAGCATGAGGATAATGAACGTCTTGAATTTCTTGGAGACGCTGTGCTTGAGTTGACGGTATCCGAACGACTATATCACATTTTTCCGGATCGGCCTGAAGGTGAATTGACCAAGCTGCGCGCTGCAATCGTATGCGAGCCTTCTCTTGTCAAATTCGCAGAAAAGCTGGAATTCGGTAAATATGTTTTGCTCGGTAAAGGTGAAGAATTAACAGGAGGAAGAACACGTCCGGCTTTGCTTGCTGACGTGTTTGAATCCTTTATTGGTGCACTGTACTTGGATCAGGGCCTGGAGGCCGTGCAGACATTTCTTCATCGGTACGTCTTTTCACAAATTGTGATGGACGGCAAGCTCCAGTCGACCGATTTTAAAACGGAGCTGCAGGAGCTGACGCAGCATCATAATATGGGTGCGTTGGAATATCGAATTGTTGAAGAACGTGGCCCAGCTCATGAACGTGAATTCGTCTCTGAAGTATATATGGACGGACGAGCGTTGGGTCGTGGGACCGGTCGTTCAAAGAAAGAAGCTGAGCAGCAGGCTGCTGCTGCGGCACTGAACCACCTGAAACAGGACGGTATTGAATAACTGAGTATGAAGAGAAAATAAGACGAAGCAGAGGATTAACTACTTGCTTCGTCTTATTTTCTTTTTTACTGTTTTATTATGTTGCGTATTTCTTTCATGAAGGTGATCGTATCTCTGCCAGCTTGATTTCCGAGCAAAATAATGGTGAGCCCTCCACCAAGATTGCGTGAGATACCCGTAGAATATCCTGTACCGCTTCCGTTGTGAAACAATACCTCAGGTGTCTGCTCATTATCGATCATCCAGCCATAACCGTAATTTTTATAGGAATATGGAGTGAACATTTTATCAAGAGAAGATTGGTTTAGCGTTTCTTCATTATTTAGCGCCGCATCCCATTTCAGCAAATCATCAAGCGTAGAATACAGCGTGCCTGAACCGGATTGAGAATTATATTCCCCGGCTATTTTCCAAGCTCCATTTGCAGAGATGTAACCCTTGATGGTTGGGGTGGTGGCCGCCGCTTCACCGGTATGATCCATACCTAACGGTTGCAGGAAATTTTCAGATACATAGTTGCCGTAACTCATGCCAGACGCTTGCTCAATTATGGACCCCAGCAGCATATATCCGCTATTACTGTACTTGAAGTCACTTCCCGGTTTAAAAGAGAGAGGTTTATCTTTAATAGCCTCTATCGTTTGGTGCAGGGTCATTCCCTTCTCACGGGGGAAATTGGACGTAATACCGGACGTATGCGACAAAAGCATGTGAATGGTGATCTGATCTCCGTTCTCAAAACCAGGAATGTAGGATTCCAAAGAATCGGTCAGCTTCAACTTACCTTCCTCTACTAATTTCATAATAGAAGCAGCTGTAAAGGATTTTGTTAATGAAGCAATACGCGATGAACGATCTGGCCTGACTAATTTGTTCTCTTCACTGAGACCGTAACCTTTCCGCATCAGTATTTCACCGTGACGAGCAATCAGAGCTAGTCCCGAATATTGCTGGTTAATTAAGTAATTGTTAGCCACTTCTGCTTGTTTGGAGATTATCGTAACCGTGTCATGAGAGACATTGATGGTTTGGTGATTATTCTCTCTAGTTACAGCAACATTTGCCTTTAGTGCTTCGGCTAAAGTGCGAAGCGGTACCATGGTGGTTCCGTTTTTAGATAACGATGGCGATGAAGCTTGAAGGCTAGTGTATTGATTGATCGTAAATGTCGATGTTCCAGAACGATGCAAAATGGTATCACCATTGTGATAAAGCTCAGTAGCACGTTTTTTTGTATTCCAGCTTACTTTTGCATTAAGTTGCTGTGCTGCCTCCTGTAATGAAACATAGGCTGTTCCTTTATATATAAATGGTTCCTCTGTGCTCCATTGCGCGGATACTCCATCAAAAGTAACTTTGGTGACTTGATTTGTATTACTTGCATTAGTAGAGGTATTGATAGTGAGAGTTGTTGACGCGGCCGCTGCTGACGCAGAAGATGCTGTAATCGTTCCCCACCCCGTACACATCCATATCAGAATTGCCGATAAAAGATAAGGGAGTAATACAAGTTTTTTGTTGCGAATGTTCATCGTTACACTTCCTTTAGATAGATATTACATAGAATTTTTTAAATTACATTGATGTTGAATACCTTGTTTTGTCTGCCTGTTAGACTTGTCTATCACACTAGCAAACATAGTAATGGATTTCAAGATTGCAAAGGCTGTTTCTCTCTTGTTACGCCTGTCCTATAGAGCTTCTGGTATGTTACAATAGTCGTTAGAGGTGATCGTGAACGTATGTTTTTGAAACGGATTGAATTGGCAGGTTTTAAATCTTTTGCTGATAAGACAGAAATGGAATTTGTCCGGGGAATCACTGCGGTGGTTGGGCCTAATGGCAGTGGAAAGAGTAACATTTCTGACGGGATCAGATGGGTATTAGGGGAGCAGAGCGCTAAGTCACTTCGTGGTGGTAAAATGGAAGACATTATTTTTGCCGGCAGTGATGCGCGTAAAGCGGTTAACTACGGGGAAGTGTCGCTGACTCTTGATAATAACGATCATGCTTTACCGCTGGATTTTAGCGAAGTTACAGTAACACGTAGAGTTCACCGCAGCGGTGATAGTGAATATATGATCAACAAGCAATCCTGCAGGTTAAAGGATATTACTGAGCTGTTCATGGATACAGGGATCGGAAAAGAAGCCTATTCCATTATCGGTCAAGGGCGTATCGAGGAAATTTTGAGTACTCGTTCAGAAGACCGCAGAGGTATTTTTGAAGAGGCTTCAGGTATTGTGAAATATAAAAGCCGTAAACGTGACGCTCGTCGCAAGCTGGATGATACAGAGCAAAACTTGCTGCGTATTCACGATCTAGTTAGTGAACTTGAGGACCAGATTGGCCCGCTTAAGGATCAATCGGAGAAGGCGCTTAAATATAAGGAACTTCGAGAACAGCTTAAAACTAAAGAGATATCACTGTATGTCCATCAGATTGAGCAGATCCATGAAACATGGAGTGAAGCGAACGACAAGCTGACCAAGCTGCAGGACCAACAGCTTTCTTTGTCCACCGTAGTATCAGCTCATGATGCCAAGCTGGAGAACGATCGGCTTGCACTCCGTCAGGTGGAGGATCGTATCGAGGTTTTGCAGGGACAACTGCTTGAATATAGTGAAAATTTTGAGAAAAGTGAGGGCTTCGGCGAAGTGCTTAAGGAACGCGCCAAGAACCTTACTCAGAATCGGGATCAGCTTGAGCAGTCATTACAGGTCAGCGAGGAGCGTTACGCTCAGCGTGCTGCTGAAATGAATGAAGTTGCTGAGAAGTTTGCGAGTGTGGAGCAGCAGCTTCAGCAACTGCGGACTGAATTGTCAGCCGAAGAAGCCAAGCTGGTTGGTGTTACTGGTGGTATTAGTCAAGCTCAGGAGGAAGGTCTTAAAGGTCAACTCCTTGATGTTATGAATCAGATGGCCCAGACACGTAATGAAATTCGTTACTCTGATCAACAAAAGGAAGGCGTAGAGCGCAGAATGTCACGCTCCGAAGAGGAAGGCGTGAAATGGCGTGATGAGCTGGACCGACTAAAGGTCAAAAAGGACGAGCTTGAAGGCTTGCTGAAACGATTGAGCCAAGAAATTGCGGATCTTCGTGGCAAGTACATTAATGAGAGCGAAAAATATCAATCTCTGCAAAAGCTGGTTGAAGAGAGTCAGAGCGGAATACGCAAATGGGAACAAAAGCGTGAAGGACTCGTGTCACGCCGCGATACGATGAAGGAAATGGAGGATGACTTCGACGGCTTTGTTCTTGGAGTTAAAGAGGTACTCAAGGCTTCCCGCAAATCCGTTCTTAACGGAGTCCATGGTGCGGTTGCCGAACTCATCCGTGTTCCGGAAAAATTGGAGATCGCAGTAGAGACGGCGTTAGGCGCTGCAATGCAGCATATCGTTATGGAGAATGAAGCGGTATCCCGTCAGGCGATATCCTTCTTGAAACAGCGCCAGCTTGGTAGAGCAACTTTTCTGCCGCTGGATGTTATCCGGCCACGGCAAATTTCCCCTGCTGACAAACGCCTTATGGAGGAGGCCGACGGTTTTGTTGGAATCGGAGCAGAGCTTGTCGGGTACGAACCACGCTATGCTGATATAGTAGGCAGTTTGCTTGGGAATGTCGTGTTCGCCAGTGACCTTGAACGAGCCAACAAGATGGCCGCGCGCTGTCAATATCGGTTCCGAATTGTTACGCTTGAAGGTGATGTGGTTAACGCCGGGGGATCTATGACCGGGGGAAGTCAGCACCGGAAAAATAGCAACCTGCTGGGGCGTAAACGTCAGCTCGACCAGCTCGCTACTGATATTCGCGAGAGTGAGGAAATGCTGGACAAGCTTCGCAAGGGGCTTACAGATGTTCGAGATCAGCTTAATCGTTCAGAGAAAGAGCTGGATAGACTGCGTGAAGCTGGAGATGCCAAACGGACTGAAGAACAGTCTGTTGCAGGTGATCTCAAGCAGGTGGATCATGAATGGAGACATGTCTCGGAGCAATTCCAGCTGTATGGTCAAGAGAAAGGCCACTATGTTAAAGAGTTGGAAGAGCTGGACAATAACAAGAAAGCAGCTGAAGCTAAGCTCGTAGAGCTGGAGAAGGAAGAGCTGTCTATCCAGCAGTCAATTCAAGCTGCTGAATTTGCTCGCAAGGCTAATGAATCTGCGAAGGAAGAACTTCAGGACTTGTTAACCGGACTTAAGGTTCGTGAAGGCAAGCTGGATCAGGAATGTTTTTCACTTCAGGAGCAGCTGCGCCGCTCTCAAGAGGATTGTGCTATTCAGAAGCGCGAGCTGGAGCAAAATCGCAGTATACTGCAGTCTATAGTTGTTGATCTGGAGCAAAATGAGCAGCAGAGTACAAATCAGCGTGAAGAGCTTAACGACTACAAGCTGAAAAAGGAACGGGCAGGAGAGCAGCTTGAGCTTGAACGTGCCTCTCGGGTTGTTCTCGTTAAGAAGCTCGAAGAAGGCGAGAGCGAGACGAAAGAGCAGCGCGTTGCTTTAAAGGCAGTAGAAGAGCAGCTTAGACAGACTGAAATTCATGCGAACCGTCTGGATGTAGAGCTGGATAATATTCTACGCAAGCTTGGAGATGACTATGAATTAAGCTACGAGTTGGCTAAACAGCGTTATACTGTTCCGGAGGATGTACCTCAGACTCAAGCTGATGTCAAAGAATTAAAGCGTCAGATTACGATTCTGGGTGATGTCAATTTAGGAGCCATTGAGGAATACAATCGGGTCTCTGAGCGCTATGAGTTTTTGACGGAGCAAAAAAATGATCTGGTAGAGGCGAAAACAACGCTTTATCAAGTGATTAAAGAGATGGATGATGAAATGTCCAAACGATTCAAATCGACTTTCGATGCGATTCGCAGGGAATTCGTAATCGTATTTTCGAAATTGTTTGGAGGCGGTCGTGCAGATTTGATTCTGAACGATCCGGATAATCTGCTCGAGACAGGTATCGATGTTGTAGCTCAGCCGCCAGGCAAGAAGCTGCAAAACCTTCAGCTCCTATCCGGGGGAGAACGTGCTTTGACAGCGATGGCGTTGTTGTTTGCCATTCTTCAGGTTAAGCCTGTACCATTCTGTGTGCTTGATGAGGTTGAAGCCGCGCTGGATGAAGCAAACGTCGTTCGTTTCGCGCAATATTTGCGTGAATTTTCCGAGCAAACTCAATTTATCGTCGTAACACATCGTAAAGGTACGATGGAGGAAGCCGATGTTCTTTACGGGGTAACGATGGAAGAAGGCGGCGTGTCCAAGCTTGTGTCGGTTAAGCTCGAGGATGATGAAACGGTCGAAATTGCTTAGTCTATATAGATTTGGATAGGATAATATATAAGGAGGAACGATATGAGTTTCTTTAAAAAACTAAAAGAGAGTATCGCTTCAAAAACAGAATCAGTTACTAAACAGTTCAAGGATGGGCTTGAGAAGAGCCGCAAAGGTTTTGTCGAGAAGGTCACAGAACTGATTACACGACGTAAAAAGATCGATGAGGAGTTCTTCGAGGAGCTGGAAGAAATATTGATCGGTGCGGATGTTGGTGTAAATACTGTGCTGACCCTGATCGATGATTTGCGAGCTGAAGTGAAAAAGCGCAAGATTGAAGACGCTGTGGAGCTTCAACCTATTCTTTCAGAAAAGCTGGTTGAACTGCTGCGTGGTGATGAAGATAACGAGCTTAAGCTCAGCGAAGACGGTATTACAGTATTCCTGTTCGTTGGGGTTAACGGAGTAGGTAAAACGACGACGATCGGAAAGCTGGCGCATTATTACAAACAGCAAGGCAAAAAGGTTATTATGGCTGCGGGGGACACGTTCCGTGCGGGTGCTATTGAACAGCTCGAAGTATGGGGACAACGTGTTGGTGTTGACGTTATTAAGCAGCAAGCAGGCTCAGATCCGGCAGCGGTTATGTTTGATGCTGTACAAGCAGCGAAGCAACGGGGGGCGGATATTTTACTCTGTGATACGGCAGGACGTCTCCAGAACAAATCCAATCTGATGGAGGAGCTCAACAAAATTTTCCGTGTGATTCAGCGGGAAATTCCGAATGCGCCTCATGAAGTTCTGATGGTGCTTGATGCAACTACGGGTCAGAACGCTCTTAGCCAAGCAAAGCTTTTTGGAGAGAAAAGCGGTGTAACAGGCCTTGTACTGACGAAGCTTGATGGTACGGCAAAAGGTGGCATCGTTATCGCGATCCGTCAGGAGCTGAGCCTCCCGGTTAAATTGGTTGGGCTTGGAGAGAAGATGGAGGATTTGCAAAAATTCGATTCAGAACAGTTTGTCCATGGCTTGTTTGCAGGACTTATTCGTGAGGAAGAAGCTTCTTCTGAAAAAGGCTCCGAATAATACACGATTATAAAAGAGTATGCTGTGATGGTGCAGTAACTTTTATAGGCGGTTTGTCGTAGTCTATATAAAGATTAACATCTAGGAGGTGGAAACCATGGCCAATACACATACTTATCCACGCAGAGAAGAGATAGCAAACGCAATTACGCACGGTATCGGTGCACTTCTTAGTGTGGCGGCGCTTGTGCTGCTGATCGTCTTTTCCAGCATCAAAGGTACTGCGTGGCATGTCGTCAGCTTTACGATTTACGGAGTCAGCATGCTGTTGCTCTATTTGAACTCGACGTTAGTACACAGCTTTAAAGAAGGTAAAGTGAAGGACTTGTTTGAATTTTTAGACCATTCCTCCATTTACATTTTTATAGCAGGCACATATACTCCGTTCATGCTTGTAGCGATTCGCGGACCACTTGGCTGGAGCCTGTTTGGAACAGTTTGGGGGATCGCACTGCTTGGCGTTTTGTTTAAAGCATTTTTTGTTAAGCGTTTCTTATTTATGTCGACGATTTTCTATATCATTATGGGCTGGCTGATCGTTATTGCCTGGGTTCCACTTACGGCAGCTGTACCTTATAACGGGATCGTATTGTTAGTAACTGGTGGTATTCTATACACGTTAGGTACAGTGTTCTATGTATGGCGCGCGTTCCCATACCATCATGCGATATGGCATTTGTTCGTGCTGGCGGGTAGTGTGCTGCATTTCTTTGCGATTCTGCTATATCTGTGGTAACAACAATGAATCATTTGAAATTTGATTAAGAGCAATATGTAAAGCTGCTGCCTGGAACCGAGGGCGGCAGCTTTTTTTGAAATCATCTTTCCATAAAAATTTATTGAGGTGATGCTGTTATATGTCCAGCTCCTTTTTAACCAAAAAAGCTTTGGCACATTCACTGAAATCTTTGATGGAGCATATCCCGCTTAACAAAATCTCAGTGCAGCGGCTCGTAGATGATTGCGGACTAAACAGGCAGACGTTTTATTATCACTTTCAGGATATTTTTGACCTGCTGGGTTGGATTTACAGGACAGAAGCAGTTGGTAGTATTGCCTCTTATCGAAGCTATAACACCTGGACTGACGGATTTATAAAAATATTCAATTATATTGAGAGTAATAGGGCGTTTTGCTGCAATACGATGGAGTCCCTTGGGAGAAATCATTTGGATACGTACCTTTATGCTGTTACAAATGATCTGATCATGGGGGTGATTCAAGAAATTTCTTCTGATATTAATGTCAGCATGGAGAATAAGCAATTCATCGCCAATTTCTATACTTTAGCATTTACCGGTCTTGTCATTCAGTGGATGAAAGAGGGGATGACTGGCGATCCAAAGGAAATGGTTCAAAAATTGAGCACTCTTGTGGAAGGAAACTTTATTAGTGCTTTGCGTAAGTATGAGCAAATTTCGTCGTAGTTTGTATGTAGAGTCTGCGGTTTTTTGTTGAAAAGCTAGACAATCGGCTCAAAATGACTGAAATTTATACACTCTCTCGATTTTGAATATACCTTCATAGGGTTACTTCTTTTACATTAAACGAGAGGTTATGAATTTTTGGAGGCGATAATGGTGAAGCAGGAGTACGGTAAAAGCCAAGTTTATTTTGTTGGCGGGGGTATTGCATCCTTGGCAGGTGCAGCGTATCTCGTCAGAGATTGCGATTTTCCGGGACAAAACATTCACATTATTGAAGAAATGAAAATTCTCGGCGGCAGTAATGACGGAGCTGGTGATGAGGAGCATGGATACGTTATCCGTGGCGGTCGGATGCTGAATGATGAGACTTATGAGAACTTATGGGAGCTTCTAATGACCGTTCCTTCGCTAGATCATCCAGGGAAATCCGTTAGGGAAGAGATTACAGAATTTGATAATGCCAATCCTACTCATTCTAATGCAAGACTAGTAAATCGTCAGGGAGAAGTCGTTGACGTTCTGTCTATGGGCTTTGATATGGCAGACAGGCTAGCAATGGGGAAATTAATCGTAACACCTGAAGAAAAGTTAGGAAAGGCGCGGATCAATGATTGGTTTGGGCCACATTTTTTCGCAACGAATTTCTGGTATATGTGGGCCACAACCTTTGCCTTTCAGCCTTGGCATAGTGCGGTGGAGTTTAAAAGATATATGATTCGATTCATGCATGAATTTCCGAGAATTCAGACCTTAGAGGGGGTGACGCGCACACCTTATAATCAATATGATTCTATTATCCTGCCCCTGCATAAATATCTGGAGAGCTATGGTGTCGACTTTGCGATGAAATGTACGGTTACTGATCTGCAGTTTAAAGAAGGCGACGGCATTACAGTGACTCAAATGAATATATCGCAGGAAGGTGAAGGTTCGGTCATTCCAGTTCACGAGGGCGATCTGGTTATCGTCACCAATGGTTCTATGACTGAAAGCTCCAGCTTAGGTTCGCTGACGGCAGCGCCAAAGATGAATGGGAAGGGCAGCTCATGGAAGCTGTGGGATCGCATATCCGCCAAAAAAACGGGTCTTGGCAATCCGTCCTCTTTTGATGACCATGTCAATGAATCCAAATGGGAGTCCTTCACAGTTACTTTTCAGGATTCCGTGTTCTTTGATCTCATGGAGAAATTTTCACGTAATCGGGCCGGGACAGGAGCTTTGGTAACATTCAAGGATTCCAGTTGGTTGATGTCCATCGTATTGGCCTTCCAGCCGCATTTTCGTAATCAGCCTGACCATGTCAAGGTGTTTTGGGGATATGGACTGTACCCTGATAACGTTGGCGATTTTGTTAAGAAAAAAATGTGTGATTGTACTGGGGAAGAAATTATGGCTGAGCTGCTATATCATCTTCATTTCGAAGAATATAAGGATGCCATCATGGCCACGGCTAACTGCATACCATGTATGATGCCGTATATTACCTCTCAATTTATGCCTAGATTAGGCAGCGATCGACCAAAGGTAGTGCCAGAGGGCTCTACCAATCTGGCATTTATCGGACAATTCTGCGAAATTCCGGATGATGTAGTTTTCACCGAAGAATATTCCGTGAGGGCGGCAAGAATCGCAGTCTACACGTTACTTGGAATCGATAAGCCAATTGCTCCGATTAACCAACATCAATATGATGTCAGAACCTTGCTAGCTGGTTTGGTGACTTCATTCCGATAATATAAGTGATGACCAGGCCATACCGAATCCACTTGTGAATGCTGTTGAGATAACGCATTCTACAGTTGGATGCTGGTATGGCTTTTTTGAGCATTGATTAGGTCGAAGAAGATCGAAGAGCAAAAAGCTTGCAAAAGTGCAGGAATTGTGACTCCAACTAGATGCTACTAACCCAAAAGCTGTAAAAGTGCATCAATTCCGCATTAATTTGCCTATAAATCGAGTTTTGGTTGAACAAAGCTGCACTTT
>RCUF01000246.1_pt1 | contig 23732 bp, 19 predicted proteins | sample 2166311 | NCBI WGS metagenome assembly RCUF01 (sample SAMN09932608, study PRJNA488358) | compost metagenome | feature: garden; material: soil; isolation source: compost soil in 4-hydroxybenzonitrile-enriched culture | place: Germany: Experimental Botanical Garden Goettingen | collected 2016-01-27
TTCGAAAGAGTGAGATTACAACGACAGCACGAGGCTCCAGCACCCGGATCTTACAAACGAAAATACAAACATCACTTTCCGTCAGCCGAAACCCTGATTAATAACTACATAATAATTATTATGTAAACTACGATTGGAGGATGATTGTATGATTAACAGATTGTACTGGTTACCGATCGGTCAGCTTGATATTGATCGTTCCTCACTCAACCATCATGCACAGCCCGGTGAACTGGTGCGCCTGCAAATCTGGTCGTATCTGCTGGAGACAGATCACGGTCCGATTCTCATTGATACCGGTATGCCGGATTCGTTTATCGACAATCCAAATTATTTTAAAAGTACACCGTTTGAAGGGCGCTTCATTCCCCATATGTCAGCCGATGATAGTATCGTGGCTGTACTGGATCGGATCGGCTATCAACCGGACGATATCCATGCCATCGTAATCTCTCATATGCATATGGATCATGCCGGAGGCAATCCGCATTTTCCAAATACACCGATTTATGTGCAGCAGACCGAAGCAGACGCTGCGATCGGTAATCTGGAGTATGCGCCACCGGAATGCGTGCAGGCAGACTTGAATTATCGACTGCTTCAAGGAGATCATGAGCTGGTTCCAGGTTTGCAACTGTTCTATACTCCGGGTCATTCGCCGGGTCATCAGTCCGCGCTGGTCACAACAAAGGAATCGGGTCCGGTCATGCTGACGATTGATGTTGCCTACACGCAGGAGAATTACGCAAACGACGTGCCTTTTGACGGCTTTGACCGTGAACAGGCACGCCAGTCAATCGCCCGCATTCAGCAGATTGTGCAGGAGGTTAAGCCGAATCTATTGTTCTTCGGTCATGATCCTGAGCAGGTAGTCGTTCAGCCGGTATATCCACAATACAAATAATGATGATAAAGCAGCTATTTCTCCACCACTCCGGATCTTTTCGGTCCAGTGGATAAAGACAAAATAGACGTATCCGGAGTCGTGCTTCATTCGGATCATGGCTTCCAATATACGTCTACGGCGTACAACACACGACTTGAAAAGTTCGGCCTCAAAGGCAAGTGGTGCGGACTGGCAGAATAGTCGTAATTCGGCTAGCTCCCCTCATGATCTCAATTTCTTCATCCGATTTTTAAATAATCATTATTGTATCTCCTCACTTCCAAAATGTTATAGCCTCTTATTCTTTTCTTTTCATTAGGTAGTTGTAATGACTCCGACATTTAGAACTGCAAAATTTGGTTAACTGAGCTCGCTAATATGGAATAAACCAATGATTGCATTGAATACAACTTTGCAGTTCTAGTTGCTCCCCTCCATAGCTTTTAGCAAACTGATAAGTGATTCCATATACATTCGCTTTAACTGGTCGGGTTCATCTATAAATTCTGTATGTAAAATGCTGATCTTCAGAAACCTAGCTAACTTTTAAGCGCACAAGTTGATTTTCTGCAAATACACAATTGATCCTTTGTATTAACTCGCTATTAAGCCCCTGCTTGTTCAGAACAGCCTGAGCAATATCCAATACGCTCCTTACTGACAAATATTCCAAATGGATTAATACACTTAATCCGTTTATATCAAAAAAACAATTATATACATGAAGTTAATTACGCCTAATCCCCTGTTATCGCTAGCATCAGGAAGTATATCTAAGAACTCATGGGGTGAGTCGCTGTCGACACGGCATGGATGATGAGAAAAAGCAATTTGCTGTCTCGCTCCGTTTTCCCTTGATCATCCAGCACGATATACTTAAAGAAGTCGAAAGGTAAACTTAAATTCAGCCTATGCTCATTTCAAAAATGTAGGTTTATTCATGACAAAGGGAGTGTTCATTTATTTATGAGTACCGAAATGCTGGAACGTCGAAGTGAAATTCTAAAACGAAACATCCATCAGTTGCTGGTTCAGGAAAATCAACACGGCGTGACACGTCAGGAAAATTACACGTTGCATAAAATGATCAGAGAGCTGCATCAAACCTCTCATGCCTTGAATACTTCCCGTTGAGATGAAAGGCTGCTAAATTAAATGAAACAAATAACCTTCAGCCCCACTTCCTTAGTGGTGTTGAAGGTTATTTGTTTGCGTAGCCTTAATTGACAGGTGTACTCTTTCGTGACGTTACCCTTTGGAGCGACTCAACAGGTATAAGAAGTATGGCGCACCAATGATGGCTACAATTAAACCTGTCGGGATTTCTTTCTGTAAAGGTAAGGATCGTGTGATCGTATCCGCTACTAGTACCAGGAGTGCTCCGACTAAAGCACAGGTTACCAGCAGCATTTTATGCTTCGGCCCCACCAGCTTTCTCGCCAAATGTGGAGCCACCAAACCGACAAAGCCGATACCGCCACTAACCGAAACACTAGAACTGGCCAATCCAACCGCAGCAGCGAGAAGGAGAATACGTTCCTTTTCGATAGGTGTACCCAACCCCAATGCCGTCTGATCTCCCAGATTAAGCACATTCATCACATTTGCTTTGTAGTATGCGAAAGGAAGCAATACAATCAGCCAAGGCAACAGAGCCATCACGAATTTCCAGTTTGAGCCCCAGATGCTTCCTGCTAACCAATTAGCTACAAACGTGTAACTTTCGGGTGTCAGCTTAAGAGTCATAATGATCATCGCAGCACTGATACCCGCCGCTACGCCAATTCCGCTCAGCAGTAGCCTTGTCGGAGAAATTCCTTCACCTTTCTTGTAAGAAAGCGCATAGATGAGAATAGCAGCTGCTCCTGATCCAATCAGTGCAAGAGCGGGAAGTAAAAACAATGAATTCGTAGTTTGCATAGATGGAAAAAGCAATACAAACAGCATGACCATCAACCCGGCGCCTGCATTAATGCCTAGAATACCAGGGTCCGCTAGGCCGTTACGCGAAACCCCCTGCATGATGCAGCCAGAAACAGCGAGACCTGCACCGATAAGAAGGGAAATAACCATTCGTGGCAATCGGAATTCAAATAGGATTAATTCCTGCTGTGGAGTCCCTTGTCCAAACAAGGTTCTAAATAGCTCCATTGGCGAAAGCCGGATGGTTCCCGTATTCGCACTTATGGTGAACGCAGCAATGAGCAATACGAGTAGAATGACTACAACCATCCAATCATGTATTTTTTTACGATGACTAGCTTTGGCAATAGCCCCATTCGTAACGTTATTCATCTTACAGTGCCCTCCTTTCTTTACGTGCCAGATAAAGGAAGAACGGAACCCCAATTAAGGCAATAAGTACGCCCACCGGTGTTTCCTCAGGTGCGTTAATCATACGGGCTGCCAGATCGGCAAACACAATAAGTAAAGCTCCCATAATGGCCGAGCATGGAATAATCCAGCGATAATCGACGCCAACCAGCTTGCGGGTTATATGGGGAATAATCAATCCCACGAAACCTATAGAACCCACCAACGACACCGCTGCACCCGCCAGAATCAGAACAAGAATCATTCCGACTACCTTTACCACCCCAGTTCGCTGACCAAGGCTCAACGCAATTTCGTCTCCCAAACTGAGCAGCGTAATGGAGCGCGACAACATGAGAGCACCGATAAAAGCTGCCACAACCCAAGGCAAAACTATACCGAGCTGAACCCACTTGGTTCCACTAAGCCCTCCGGCATACCAAAAGGCCAAATCCTGTCCAACATCAAAGTACAAACTGATCGCATCTCCTAAGGCAGACAGCAATGCCGTGACAGCTGCACCCGCCAATACAAGACGAACTGGCGTAAGGCCTGATTTGGATATGGAGCTTGTACCATATACCATCACAACAGCCAGAGCTGCACCAACAAAGGAATACAACATTAACTGTAAAAAGGAAGAGCCAGGAAAAAGGGCAAAGCAAATCGCCATCGCCAAGCTGGCTCCCGAGTTCAGTCCAAGCAAGCCCGAGTCAGCAAGCGGATTTCGGGTCATTCCTTGCATAATTGCACCTGCAACAGCAAAGCAAACTCCGATTAAAACCCCACCCAGAATCCGAGGTAGACGGATTTCCCAAATAATCTGATGGTTTTGCAACTCGGGTTTAAAATGAAAAACGGCGTTCCATACCTCTTCCAGCCTAATTGAGGCTGCACCAAAAGATAGGGATAGCGCGATACCGAACGCTAAAAGTCCAAGCCCAACTGTCAGGATAAGCGAAGCCGCCCATGGTCGCGAGTGGAATTGAGTCGGCGACTGGTTATGATTACTTTGAGCGGGGCTATCCGATGATTCTGATAATTTCATAACTATTGTTCACCCTTACTGTTGAATAGTATGTAGCTATCACGAACTGTGTTGAAGATGATGTTGATAATGAGAATTATTATCATGCAATCTTTACTATTGTAAATTAATGTGGCAACGGCATCAATAGCAAATTTCGAGGAATGCCTAATACTCTGCCCTATTGTGAACAAATAAAGCCCTTCGGCATAAATACCAAAGGGCTGCCAACAACACCGAAGCGACTACTTCTGTGTGGCGTTCTCTTTATTCCGCTGGACGATCAAATCTGCGATTTCTTCAGCTTGCCCTACAATGGCAATGGGATCGAAGTACCAATATCGATCCTCCTGGAGCTCAAAAACCTTACCTTGCCGGACTGCATTCAGTGATTTCCATATGCTGTCTCCTTCGTAACCGCTCAAATCCTTGTTAACCGTCAGAAAGATATAAGAGCCAGCATATTGATTAATGACTTCTTTTGACACCGATTTCCATTGAGTCTCACCAAATAATTCTTTTTGGACAAGCGGCGGAGGTGTCAAATTCAGTCCTTTGTATACCGCCTGTCCTCCTCTGCCAAAATTATCGCCATATACATAGTATTCTTTATCCGAAGCTTCCATTACGGTGAAAGTATCTCCAGGCTGAACAATTCCCTTTAACTTGTCACGTGCAGCCTGCATCCGCTGATCGTATTGCGCAAGCCATGTTTTGGCTTCCTGTTCTTTTCCGAGCAGTTCACCAAAAGCTGTCAGTTCCTCATGCACATTCTTGTACGTTCCATATGGAATGACGATGGTCGGAGCAACTTTACTATATTTTTCATAATCATGAGCATCTTTGGAACCAATCAGAATCAAATCAGGCTCCAGAGCCAATACTTTCTCAATGGATACGCTGCTGCGGTCTCCAATGCTTGCAATGCCCTGCACAAGCTCCTTCGAAAACGGATTATCCAGATAATATTTAACACTTCCCACAGGTTTAATTCCTAGTGCTAATAAATCATTCTGGTACATATCTACTACAATCCGCTGAGGGTGAACCGGAATCTTAATATCTCCATGAATCGTTTTGATTGTTTTCATTTCCTCTGACTTTTGTTCGCTAGATGTTTGATTCTGCTTTTCATCCGGTTGCTTTACATTTCCACCACAGGCGGTAAGAGCTAAAATGACTGACAGAAGCATCATTACAATCCACATTTTCTTTGTCAAACCTGTTCATTCCTCTCTCTATTTACGGTGTCATATTGGCCTATTTACGTTCCATATTGAGCTTGGTGCAGGCGGCTATATGCCCCTTTTACTGCCAATAACTCTTCATGTCTGCCTTGCTCGGCAATCCCTTGATCTGCAACTACGATAATGCGGTCAGCATTTTTGATCGTTGCCAGACGATGCGCGATAACAAGTGTCGTACGGCCTTGGGATAGCTCTGTCAGCGCTTGCTGAATCGCGGCTTCTGTCTCTGTATCCAATGCTGATGTTGCTTCATCTAAAATGAGAATTGGCGGATTTTTAAGGAACATCCGTGCAATAGACAAACGTTGCTTTTGACCACCAGAGAGCTTCACACCTCGCTCACCGATCATTGTATCCAGACCATCCGGATATGAGCGAACAAGGTCTTCAATCTGAGCTCGACGAGCAGCATCCCAGATTTCTTCTTCCGAAGCATCCAGCTTACCGTAAGCAATATTTTCACGAATCGTTCCATCAAAGAGGAATACATCCTGCTGTACGATACCAATCATGGATCGCAGCGATTCCAGCTTCATTTCACGGATATCCATTCCATCAATAGTAATGCTACCTTCCTCGACATCGTAGAAGCGAGGCAACAAACTGCAAAGTGTCGTTTTACCTGCTCCTGAAGGACCCACAAGTGCTACGGTTTCACCCGCATGGATAGATAGGTCCACTTTGCGTAATACCTTATCTTTGTTTTCGTAACCAAACGTTACACCTGCAAATTGAATATCTCCATTAAGATGGCTAACCGCCTTGGCCCCAGGCAGATCTTCTACATCCGATTCACTTTCCAGCAAATCCAGGTATCGTCGGAAGCCGGCAATCCCTTTTGGATACGTTTCGATGACAGAATTAATTTGTTTAATCGGCCCCAGGAATACATTAGACAGCATCACAAATGCGATAAATTCCCCGTAGGTCATCTGTCCTTCGATAACAAACCATGTTCCACATACTAGCACAAACAATGAAACCAGCTTCATTAGTATAAAACTAATCGAGGAATTCCAGGCCATAATCCGGTATGCGATCAGCTTCGTTTTACGGAAACGCCCATTATTTTCAGCAAACCGTTCCATTTCATGTGCTTCGTTGGAGAACGCTTGAACAACACGAATCCCGCTTACATTATTTTCAATACGAGCGTTATAATCCGCAATATCAGAAAACATACGATGGAAAGCAGCAGACATTTTACGGCTGAAATAAAGAGACAAGTAAATCATGAGGGGTACAATGATGAAAGTCAGTACAGCCAGCTTCCAGTTAATACCGAGCATGATACCAAAGGCTCCCCCCAGTGTCATCAACGCGATGAACAAATCTTCGGGTCCGTGGTGGGCAATTTCCCCAATATCCATTAGATCGTTGGTCATACGTGAAACGAGATGCCCTGTTTTGTTATTGTCAAAAAAACGAAAAGATTGCTTTTGTACCCGATCAAACAGCTTTTTACGCATGTCCGATTCGATGTTAATGCCCAGCTTGTGTCCCCAATAGGTGACCACGTAATTCAGTGCAGCACTTATGACATAAATACCGAGTAGAGCCAGACAGGCATATAAAATCCATTTCCAGTTCCCGCTGGGCAGCAAATCATCGACCACCCGGTTGACTGCAAGCGGAAAAGCTAACTCCAGCAGTGCAGCCAGCAAGGCACAAGAGAAATCAATGATGAACAAAGTCCGGTAAGGACGGTAGTATTCAAAAAATCGTCTAAGCATGGTTATGACTTCTCCTTTCTTATTTCAATTGAACTGATCACTTCGGATCAACGGAAAACATTTTAACAGCCTCATCGAGTGATTGGTCAACGGCTAGCGGTGAATAGGTAAACCACGGATCGGCTTTGATGAAATACACTTTGTGGTTTTTGACAGCCGGGAGATTTCTCCACAATGCACTTTGCTCAATTTGCTTAAGCATGCCGTCCTTGCTCGCTTCATCATAAACCAGCATAACAATTCGGTCTCCTGACAGTTCAGGTAACTTTTCCATTGAAATAACATCATAAACATAATTAAATCTCGGGTCCTTCGCCAGCTTCTGGCGTATGTACTCAGGAGGATTCAATTCCAGTGAACGGTAAATAACATGTCCTACATTCCGCGCTCCGTATACCCTTAACACATTCTTATCGTAGGCCATATAAATCGTAACCGTTTCATCTTTTTTGAATTTTCCAACCAACTTCTTTCGACCTTCCTCAGCCTTTTTGTTGAAACTAGCGATCCACTGCTTGGCTTCCTTGTCCTTACCCAGCACGGCTGCGACACTCCGCAGTTGCTCAAATACATCGCCTTCTCCAAACGAAACGACTACGGTTGGAGCAATTTTCTCTAGCTGCTCCTTCACTTCGGGCGTGGTATATTCTGTTGTGATGATCAGGTCCGGTTGTAACTCCAGCACCTTTTCTACATTTGTCGGGTTCCCAATATCCGCAACTCCGTCAATCTTACCTTTTAAATAGTTGCCTTCCAACAAATGGGAAGCAGCACCTGCAGGCTTAACTCCCAAGGCCAGCATAGCATCCAAATATTGTGTTGTGACAACTCGCTGTGGATTGGCAGGGATACTGATCTTATTGCCAGTGGCATCAGTATATTCGCGCATGACAACCGTCTTGGATTGCCCGGAAGGATCATTAGTACTGGTCTTGTCGTTTGTCTGGTTGTTGCTAGCTGCGTTTCCACATGCACTCAATACAACCATCAAAAGAACCACAAGACAAAGCGTGGATTCCCATTTTAATCTGTACCTTTGTTGCACAATATACGTCCTCCTTAGATATATACAATTCATTATATGATAGTGATTCTCATTATCATATAACTATTCTATCTTTTACCGTCTCTTCTTACAATACAAAAATAAAAAACTTCCATTTATGTGTATGTATCGTCATCGTAGAATAGCCAAAAAAAAGAACTGATGCGCATTACAGCATCAGTCCGAATAGCTTAATATGTTGGGTCAGGCGCCCTTTTTATTTCGATTGATCCACTAACTCCAGCTTAGCGGGAATTGATGTTTTCACGGTTTTACCTTGAAGTACATCCTTGGCTGCCTGTACCGCCAATTGACCAATAAGCTCGGGTTGCTGAGCTACGGTGGCTGTCAGTTTCCCTTCCTTAATTGATTTAAGCGCATCCTCGTTACCGTCAAAACCGAGGACTGGAATGTTCTTACCTGAGCTTTGGATTGCTTCGATCGCACCCAAAGCCATTTCATCATTGTGGGCAAATACTGCCTGAACGTCCGGGTTGCCTTGCAGCAGATTTTCCATCACGTTCAAACCTTTGGTCCGATCAAAATCGGCCGATTGTTTGGCAATGACTTTCAGATCCTTATCTGCTACTTCATGAAATCCTTTTCCGCGTTCACGGGTAGCGGATGCTCCTGGAACACCTTCCAGCTCAATCACCTTGGCACCTTTTCCAACTTGATCAATCACATATCTGGCAGCCATTCGTCCTCCCTCTACGTTGTCTGAAGCGACGAGTGCTTTTACATCGCCTTTGTCAGCAGAACGATCCAGTGTAATAACCGGGATGTTCAATGCATTCGCTGATTGTACCACAGTGGAGATGGCCGACGAATCTGTCGGATTAATAAGTAACGCGTTTACTCCCTGTTGAATCAGATCATCCACGTCATTACTTTGTTTCGCCGAATCATTTTGTGCATCCACAACAATGACCTGCATTCCTTGTTTTTTGGCCTCTGCCACAACTCCGTCTTTGAGAGATACGAAGAATGGATTATTCAGTGTTGAGATCGACAAGCCGATTTTGATGTCCTTCAGGTTCGCGGCCGCTTTAGGTTTCGCCCATTCGGGCGGTTCCAAGGAACACCCTGTCATGAGCAGGAGCAGCAATGCAGTCATGATTAATGTAAGCTTTTTCATATTTATGTGTCTCCTTCTACGCAGATTAGGTGTATTATGCGGATTTTTTACGGTCAATCAATACAGCAATAGCGATGACTATCCCTTTTACTACCATTTGATAAAAAGAGTTAACCCCCAGCAAGTTCAAGCCATTGTTTAGTGTACCGATGATAAGCACACCAATTAACGTACCTACGATTCGTCCGCGTCCTCCCGAGAGACTTGTTCCACCTAATACGACAGCCGCAATGGCGTCCAATTCATAAGAAGTACCTGCTGTCGGTTGCGCCGAGTTCAAACGTGAAGTCAAGATAGCTCCCGCCAATGCGGAGAGCATTCCAGCCAGAGAGTAAATCCAAATTTTTACACGCGGTACTTTAATACCAGATACAACCGAAGCCTTCTCGTTACCACCAATGGCATACGTTTTACGTCCGAATGGTGTTTTATGCAAAATAATCCATAGGACAGCAAAGGTAATGAGCATCGTAATCGCTGGAACCGGAATACCGAACTGATAGCCACGACCGAACAATTGAAATACCAGACTGTCCCCGAGTCCTGTAATAGGGTTACCATTGGTATAAACGAGTGTCAATCCTCTGAAAATGGTCATGGTTGCTAGTGTAGCGATGAACGGAGCCATTTTACCCTTCGTAATCATCAAGCCGTTGACCATCCCCATCACGCCACCCAATGCACAGCCGATGATAATCGCCAAAATAGGATCGAACCCAGCCAGCATCATATTTGCGACAAACGCACTGGATAGTGCTAATATGGAGCCGACTGACAAATCTATTCCGCCTGTGAGAATAACGAAGGTCATACCGAACGCAATCAACGCATTAATGGATACCTGGCGCAATAAATTCAAAATATTAAGCGGTTCCAAAAAGCTGGGATTTAAGACCGATACGATAATCACCAAAATAATGAGTCCCAACAACGGGCCAAGCTTCTGTGTGATTTGTGACATTTGAAAGCCTTTGCTGCTTTTTGATTCATTCATAGTTGTCATATTACTGTCCTCCTGTAGCTAGCGTCATAATATTTTCTTGTGTGGCTTCTTCCCTGCTCAGCTCTCCGCTGATCTTTCCCTCGTGCACCACGACAATACGATCGCTCATGCCGAGTACCTCAGGGAGTTCCGAGGATACCATGATAATCGCGACTCCACGTTCGGTCAGCTCGTTCATCAACTGGTAGATTTCCCGCTTGGCTCCCACATCCACACCTCTCGTCGGTTCGTCAAGAATGAGTACATTTGGACCAATACCTACCCATTTGGCAATAACCACCTTTTGCTGATTACCACCTGACAAACTGCGAACCGTTGTTTCACCCGATTGGGTTTTAATTTGTAAGCGTTTAATTAAAGTGTTAACAAAATCCAACTCTTTTTTACCTGAAATAAATCCTTTTGAGGTAAAGCTAAAGAGATTTGGCAGCACCATATTTTCCCGAATGGAAAAATCCAGAACCAAGCCCTCATCTTTTCGGTCTTCTGTAATGAAGCCAATCCCTAGTTTCACCGCGTCATCCGGCTTGCGAATAGTCACCTTTTTTCCACGTACATGGATCTCACCACGATCCAAAGCATCCAGTCCAAATAACGCCCTCATGATCTCGGTTCGCCCCGAGCCCATCAAGCCTGAAAAACCTACAATTTCACCAGACCGCACAGTAAAATTCACATTTTCAAACAAGCCTTTATGCGTGGCATTTTTGACCTCCAGCATCACTTCTCCCAAAGCGGGCGTTCTTACCGGATAGCGTTCAGTCAGCTCTCTACCTACCATTTTCCGTACAACTTCATCAAAATTCGTATCGGGAATCGCCTGAGTATCCACCGTTTTCCCGTCACGCATGATGGTAATCCGATCACAGATCGCGAATATCTCCTCCATCCGATGTGAAATATACACGATCGAAACACCATCTTTTTTCAAAGAAGTAATAACCTCGAACAGCTTCTGAATTTCACGTTCGGTTAAGGCGGCTGTCGGCTCATCCATCACGATAACTTTAGCATCCGTCATGAGTGCTTTGGCTATTTCAATCATCTGCTGTTGACCCACTGAACACTCGCCTGCTTCACCGTTCAATGGAAGGTTTACCGAAAGCTTGCTGAATTGCTCATTTGCTAACGCTTTCATTTTAGAGCTGTCTAGTAAGCCCCACTTGGATGTCATTTCCTTGCCGATAAACAGATTTTCCAGCACGGTCATCTCCGGCCACACATTCAGTTCCTGGTGAATAAAAGCAATTCCTTTTTGCTCCGCTTCTTTGGGGTCGGCAAAATAGGTTTCCTGGCCGTCAATGATGATCGTTCCCTCATCTCGCCGATGCAGTCCGATTAAAATATTCATCAGTGTTGATTTTCCTGCACCATTTTCACCCATGAGGGCATGTACTTCTCCTTCACGAAGATCAAAGTCAACACCACTCAGTACCTGATTGGTTCCAAAGGCTTTGTGAATTCCTTTCATTTGAATCTGCATGCTGTACCCTCCTTTTTATTCAACATTGATTTATCCAAAATGAACTCCTGCCTGCAAAATACAATTGGCAAATGGCTTAGCCTCTCCTGTACGAATGACCGCCTTCGCATAACGAGTCAGCTCCTTGAATTGTTCATGAGAGCAAAACTCAATGACGGCAGCCTGCTTATTAATCTGTGGATGTTCTAATTGCTCCCCTGCAAAGTTGCGCATAATATACTGCAATGCTTGTTCATTTTCTTGTTTGATTTCTTCGGCCAACGTTACTTTTTCGATCACCATATCTGCTGCAATGACATCAACGACGTCCTGAAAGGATGGAACACCCAGTTTAAGGGCCAAATCAATTTTGGTAACGCCTTCAGGAACAGGTAAGCCGGCATCAGCCACGACAATATAGTCTGTGTGGCCGAGATCCGACAGTATTTTGGATATATGACTGTTTAGGATTCCATGTTTCTTCATATTATATTTGCTCCTCCACTTCACGACGGGTTGGCATTCCACCTTGGGCTCCAAATTTGGTTACGGACAATGACGCAGCACGATTAGCAAATTTCACACTGTCTGCCAACGAATTTCCTTCAGCCAATGCCACTGCAAAAGCAGCGTTAAACGTATCTCCTGCACCTGTTGTATCAACGGCTTCTACTTTATAAGTAGGAACCACGACTTCCTGTTCTCCGTCGAAGAATCGTACACCGTGGCTGCCCTCAGTCACAAACAGCTTGTTGGGATATTTACGCAACGCTTCTTGCAGGCTCATATCCTTAAACATAATGGCAGCTTCATGCTCGTTTGGCGTAATGTAGGTCGCATTCGCAATTACGCTTTCTTCCACTTCACGAGCCGGGGCTGGATTCAGCAACAAGGGTATCTGGTATTTCGCACAAATCTCGCTTACGTAAACAACCGTTTCTGTTGGTATTTCCTGTTGAATTAGCACAATATCCGAACTTCGGATGACGTCAAGCGCTTCTTCCACATAGGCGGGTGTCACTTCATTATTTGCTGCTTTTACCACGACAATACTGTTATCACCTTCAGCTAGTACAATATGCGCTGTACCGCTTTCCATATGTGTAACCGGTTTCACATAGCCAGTATGAACATGATTTTCTTCAAAATTTCGTAAAATCTGTTCTCCAAAATGGTCATCCCCTACACGTCCAATCATCGTAACGTCTGCTCCGAGTCGTGCTGCGGCTACTGCCTGATTGGCTCCTTTACCTCCAGGTACGGTTGTAAAGCTTTCACCCAATACCGTTTCACCAGCACCGGGACGTTTGGACGAAGTAACTACAAGATCCATAGAACTGCTTCCGATAATCGAAATTTTAGCCATCATAATCCACCTTTCTCGTCGTTTCCCGTTCTATAAATTTGACGGGCAATTGTATGCTTGAATAGGTAAGTACTTTCGAATGAAGATTAGGTACGCTTGACTTCGTTACTTGTGACTGCTCAATCAACTGAATGAGTAGTCCTGCTGCTTCCCAGCCCATTTCATAAGCAGGTTGTCGGATCGTTGACAAAGGCGGGAATAACAAACTGCTTAATGGTATATCATCAAACCCGATAATTTGAACATCATCCGGGATTTTCTTTCCTAATCTATGTGCCTCATGCATCACCGCTGTAGCCACGATATCGTTACTTGCGATAACTCCGTCCGTATCCGGGTACTTGCTAAACAGCTCTTTGGCCCACGACTCGGCCTCCTTGAATGAAAAGGAAGTTGTCTCGACCACATGGTAAGCAATTCCGGATTGCTGAAGCTCTTCAACCGCCCCGCGAAAACGGTCTTGTGCTGGACGAATATGTGCAGGGCCCTGCATGACTGTAATTTGTTTGCTGCCGCGGGCAACCATTTCTTGAGCAGCCAAGCAACCGCCATGGGCTCCATCCGCATATACGGAGAGGCTGTCACTGGAAGTTCGATCGAGAAAAACGACCGGGATCTTCAGTTTGGCGTAACAGTCGGCATCGGGATCATTGGTAGAAGAAATAACACCAACGACATTATTTTGAACAAAAGTATCCATGTAATCCAATTCTTTTTGGCGATCTTCATCACTATTACCGAAAATAATCCGAAAATCATTTTCCTGCATTCGATCCTCCACCCCACGAGCTAACAAGGGAAAGTAAGGGTTCGTAATATCCGGCAGCAGCAGGCCGATTAATCTGGATTTCTTTTTATACAAAGAACGTGCAACTTCATTGGGCTTGTAATTTAACTGCCTCACAGCAGCCTCTACCTTTCGCCGTGTATCCTCATGTACATATCCAGTTTCATTAATAACTCTGGATACGGTCGCTACGGAAACACCTGCAAAGCTGGCGACTTCTTTAATTGTTGTCATAGTGTAGGTTCAACTCCAATGTGTAACCGGTTACACATATAAAATATCATAGCATTAATTTTTTGACAAGCATTAATTATTTGCACGTTGAATGCTTTAGCTTTATAATTCTTATTGTAACTAATGAAGTTCCACCTTTATGCACATTCTAAAGTGGGGAGCACCTCTCCCGGTTACTCAATAAAATACGTATACATGGAGGCTTTTTCCTGATGAATATTGAAGTATGGTCTGATTATATGTGCCCATTCTGTTATATTGGCAAACGCCGTTTGGAGCAAGTATTACAGCAATTTCCACATCGCAATGAGGTGCAATTGACATTCAAGAGTTTCGAATTGAACCCGGATGCTGTGAGAGATAGCGGTAAAACGATCAATGAAGAACTATCCGCTAAATATGGGGTCAGTCTGCAAGAGGCTCAGGCTATGAATGATCGAATGAACGAAAACGCACGCTCTGCGGGTCTTGATTATAATATTCATGCCATGGTGCCGACGAACTCTCTTGATGCTCACCGCTTAACACTTTGGGCTCAAACACAAGGCAAAATGCTGGAGCTGAGCGAGCGTTTATTCCAGGCTGTATTCATCGAAGGCAAGCATACAGGGGATCATGAAGTGCTGGTAGCGCTGGCTACTGAGGTTGGTTTGGATCAAAAGGAAGCGGCTGCTATATTAGCCAGTGATCGTTTTACCGACGAAGTTAGAGCTGATGAATCCGAAGGCGCTGAGTTAGGTGTTCAGGGTGTACCATTCTTTGTATTTGATCGAAAATTTGCTGTTTCTGGTGCCCAGCCGGAGGAAGTATTTCATGATGCGCTTCAAAAAGCATGGGATGAACGCTCACCTTTCACCATGATAAGCGGCAGCTCGTCCAAACAAGATGCAGGTGGTATATGTACCGATGAGGGTTGTGAGCTTCCAGGTCGTGAATGAAGATTTTCTATTCCCTAGATAAATTTTAAAAAAGCGTGCCAGCACCCAATTAAACCTGAGGCTGGCACGCATCTTTATTTTATAACGATTTAATCATTCCGCCATCCACGAGGATGGTGCTCCCTGTCAAATAGGATGAAGCTGAAGACGCCAGAAAAGCAACAACTTTACCGAACTCTTCAGGCTCTCCATACCGCCCCAATGGAATGCCCTCTTCTGCTTGTTTACGAACCTGATCCGTCGTTTGCTGGGTTTTCTCAGCTCGATGCTCGTCCAAGCTACGCACGCGATCGGTTGCAATTCTCCCCGGTGCTACAGTATGTACCAGAATATTATGAGGAGCTAATTCCATAGACAATGTTTTCGCCAATCCAGCGACTCCAGTACGTAGCGTATTTGAAATGATTAACCCCGGAATTGGCTGTTTAACTGAGGAAGAAGCAATATTTAAAATCCTACCGTTTTGTTGTTTTTTCATATATGGTAACACCTCACGGATCAACCGGATATGACTAAGTAAATTTTGTTCAAAGGCCTGCATCCACACTTCATCTGTAAAATCATCAAAGGTACCGGCAGGAGGCCCACCCGCATTGTTAACCAAAATATCAACGGTGCCAAACAAGTCAGCTGTACGGCGGATGGCCTGGGAGATATGTTCTGGTTTTGTTACATCGCAAACTACATATTCAACGCGGCCACTCGCTGTTTCCAGTAATTCCGCCTGCGTCCGCTGAAGCTCTGCTTCGTTCCGTCCTGAAATGACGACATTCGCACCCTCGCGTGCCAGCTCCCGTGCGCTTGCCTTGCCGAGTCCTTTACTGGAACCTGCAACAAAGGCTATTTTTCCCGTTAATCCTAAATCCATCTATGACGCTTCCTTTTCTCAGTTTCTCTAATTAATTGTACACATGACCAGCACATAATGCGAATAGCTTGGTAGTATCATGAATACGAAATCATTAATTGCAAGGTAAAACAAAAAGGCCTGACATTTAGTCAGGGGCCCTTTTTGCTTTACAAAATTTTGTTTGTTTACAACACGTTATGATGTTGATGTAGTAGTTGTTGTTGGCTGCTCGTATACAACAACGGACTGGCTCTCAGGCTCCCATTTAACATTTGTCCCCAAGGCCTCTCCGATTACCCTTACAGGTACCATTGTCGTCCCATCCACTATGGATGCTGGCTGCTCGATAGAATACGGCTGACCGTTAATATATGCTTTCGGACTGTTAACAAATAATTTGACGGACACGCCGTTACGGGTGACAGTAACAGCCTTTTCTTTCGGATCCCAGGAAACCTTTGCATCCAAAGCTTCGGAAGCTGTTCTAAACGGAACAAGTGTGGTCCCCTTGCGGTTAATCGGTTTGGCATCGTATTCTTCACCATTCACGAACAGCTTCATACCCGACGGCCGTCCAGCCTTCTTCGAGAATTCACCGAGCTTTTTGTAGCTGTCCAGGTCGGACACATTAGCCAGTACCGCCTCCTCCTGCATGTATACGGCATCTGTCACATTTCCGTTTTCAGCCAGTAGCTCAGCTGCCTCAGTCAGTGCTTTACCAGAATTCCGGATCAATTCAAGTTCAGCAACCTGCTCTGGAGTCAAACGGTCCGGGTATTTCGTAAGCAGCAGATTCGCAATAACCGCTCCTGCCGGCTTATCCTTCGTATTTTCTACCGCGTGAAGCAGACCCTTGTAACCGTTGCGTCCCTTGTGACCATTATGGTCTTTGGACTCTTCGTACGTATCATCCGTTACTGCAACAGGTTCGGTTTTTCTGATTTCTGCGAGTTTTTCTTTTTTACTGTTTTCATCCTTTTTACCGGATGCTTTGTCCTTTTGTTTTTTGGACTGATCATTGTCTGAGTCATGGGGATTGATTAGCTCTTCCCCACTCTTTTCATTCCCGTCTTTAACAGACGTCTTTGCTTCCTGTTTGTTCTCATGATCATTTCCGCGTCCCTGCTTGGCCTCAGCGGTTCCTGCTGCCAATCCTAAGACCAGTATACACGCTAATAAAGCTGTCCAAGTGTTTCTCATGATGCGATTCCTCCTTATAGTAAAGACCGGGCTCAAATGCCCCTAGATGTATTAACGGCTTCTCTAAGCTGATTTTTTATCTTTTCATTAACTAATGTGTGAGACACCAATATAGCCGCAGTCCAGATTGCCAAAAACCACTATAAAATTTTATTATACGCCTAACCTATTTACACAGTATAATGAGAATTACACATGCATTTTTAAGTATCAGTCTTTACATTCGCATAATAGAAAGAAGATGAAACAGACATGTTCGGCACCATTCTTTTGGACGTTGTTTTACCTATTTTTGTACTTATCGGTTTTGGTTGTATCATGCAATATTTTTTTCGACTGGATTTGTATACCTTAGCTAAAATCAATTTTTACTATATCACCCCCGCAGTTGTGTTTACGGGTCTTTATAACTCGGAAATTTCTTTAATGCTCATGGGTGAGGTTTCACTTTTTTATGCCTTGTACATAGCTATTCTGTACGTAATCAGCACTACCGTCGCCAGATCTCTGAAATACAGTCCCGGAATGCGTGGAGCTTTTACAAATAGTGTAATGCTAGATAATTCAGGAAATTATGGTCTGCCAATCAATCAGTTGGTGTTCAAAGGTGACCCTTTGGCCATTTCCGTTCAAGCTCTGATTATGACCTTTCAAAGCTTTGTCACATTTACATACGGCACTTTTGTTGTGCAAAACGGCAAGGCCAATACTCGAAAAATATTAATTAACTTTTTTAAAATGCCTGTTCCCTATGCGCTTGCGCTAGGTTTGCTCCTTAATCTGCTGCATAGTCCGTTGCCTAATTTACTGGCTGAACCTTTGAATTATATTAGTCAGTCGATGGTTGCCGTGGCTCTGCTTACTTTGGGAGCACAAATTGTGCAATATCCCTTTCGTTTGCGCCGGACAGCCGTGTACATCAGTATGGTACTACGCCTGATTGCTGGTCCAATAGTCGGTTTTATGCTCGTCTTGTTGCTGGGTCTTAAGGGGATTCCCGCTCAAGCCTTGCTCATTGCATCGGGTATGCCTACCGGTGTTAATACCAGTATTTTGGCGGAAGAATATAAAAATGAACCCGATTTTGCCGCACAAACAGTATTACTTTCCACGATTGTGAATGTCATTACGATGACCCTGTTAATTTCAGCATCCCGGCATCTTGTTTGAGGTGTATGATCAATATAAAAATGGATTAGAGACGCTTTTGGTCTAAGGACAGGAGCGTTTCCTTTTTGAGATAAAAGAACATATGTTCCCATTTGGTATTTCCTTTTTTACTTAAAGTGGTGTGTTTGTTTTGTGGATATCGTATGCGAGAAAGAGTTTTTTACTATTATGAATTTTTCATATAGTGAAATAATTATACTATTTAATTTGAATCTCTATTATCTGCCTATTTTCAATTTGCCGTTGCTTTTTCCCCAAAAAAGAATGCGGGACAACAAGGTCATCAAAAATAAAGCCAGCTCACTCATTAGAGTGGCTGACTTAGGATTATCCTTATTAAGGTTTAGGGCTCAATTCCCCATTGCTTGCTTCCAGACAGGTAAGCGGTTATTTTAGCAGAATCTTGTAAACTGTTTGCTGTGGGATTAAATGAATAATCATCGGTTTGTGTGTAACTGCTCCAGTCCTCTTTGGATATCCGGGTTTGCAACTCCACACTTTGACCGGGCTCTAAAGAACCCGCATCCGAGTTAAACCCGATTTCTGCATAAGAATCTGCCCCTGGCTTCGCATTGGATAATGTTTTGAAGCTAGCAATCACATTCCCTGTACCGACGCTCGACCAATCCGTGAAGAAATTTTGTGCTTTCTCCCCGTTAATGGTGTAATAATAACGCAATGTCACGTCTGCTAGGGAAATTGATGAGGTTCCCGTATTAGTTATTTTAAACTTGGAACTGATTGTATTGCTTGTGGCGGATACATTCCCATTGAAGGCTTGCACCTTCAGAACGCCCTCGCCTGTTCCCGGCTCACTTGGCGTATCCCCTTTCACCGTAATCGTGAACAACGCATCAGTGCCTGTACTAAAATGGAAGTTGAGCGTTATCTCTCCTTTAGGAAGTTTCGATAAATACTTGTTAGTAAGAACGACCGTTTCTTCACTAACCGTATAATCTTCACCCTTGTTCAGCACCACGCTCCCCTGCTTGATCGCTTCTAGCGTATTACCGTTAAGTGTAAGCTTGACAGTAATATCGGTATTGCTGTTATCTACTCCATAGGTTGCAGTCGTTGGTGTAATACTTGCTTGCCCGGTAGATGGCTGATCACCACCACCCACACGATCTGCCACCAGAATGCCGCGGCCATTCGTTCCCAGATAAGCACGTCCGTAAACCCGAGGGTCCCCAATAATTTTGGTCACTCGAGCATATTGATGCTTGTCATCATTAATGCGCGCCCAGTTTGCGCCAGCATCGTCCGAACGGTAAAATCCACGTGTACCATCAATTTTACCAACGATAAATACCGCTGCATTCGTACGGTTCGGCGCTGCCTTACCAAAGCCTACAAAATCCGCTTCCTGCACATTAGAGAGCTTGGTGAACGTAGCGCCAGAATCCTTGGAATGCCATAAGCCATATGGTCCTCCATCCTCGGAGCCTCCAGCGAACCATACATCTCCTTCTGCTCCTCGTACAGCATCAATATCAGCATTGCCTGCTGTCGGTAAGCCAGTTACCGCTGATGGCGTAAAGGATACGCCTCCATTGGTGCTCACATATATTTTCCCGGAGGCAAATGCGTAATATTTATTAGGGTTTACTTGATCAGAGACGATCTTTGCATTCGCTGGAATCCCTGTGCTTGCTGTCCATGCGTTGCCGCCAGTTTTGGAGTAGAACACACCTTTGTCCGATGTACTCCACAGCAAGCCATTCCCATCTGCCGCTACGGCGATGCTGCCTCCTCCTGCTGTACCGGAAGGCTCGCTATTTGCCTTATACCAGTTGGCTCCGCCATCATTGGAAAAACCGATGGATTTGGCATTTGGATCTTTTTTATAATCCGCTTTACCTACCCGGGCCATAAAAGAAGGATTCAGCTCGGCATAATCGATGCTTTCGCTGCTTGTAAAGGTCGGATTATCCAGCATTTTAGCTGGAGCCTTGAACAGATCGTCATGCCTGAAACCAGAGACATCACCTACTGCGCTCACCAAAGGCGCACCGGTTGGAGGGCTCACCAGATCCAAAATCGCTGTTTCCTCTACCCCTTTAGCGGCTACCGAAATATCCAGCTTTCCACCTTTATCCCAATTGGTCAGATTTTTAGAGCCATAAATCGTAGCTCCCGTGCCGTACAGCATATGGTCTGAATTAAACGGATCTATCTCCAGATCTCCGATCATCCAGCCCAGCTTGGGCGATGCTTCCGGTAGAGCAGGGTTGGCATTGAAAGTCAGCCAAGGCGCACCGCTTATATCCAGATTGTATTTCAGCTTGCGAGACGGATAACCATCGAATTCCCAAATAGGACTCCAGGTTGCCCCACTATCCGTGCTGCGGTAAATCGTTTCATCCGGCCACCAGGCATTCAACGTAGCAACCATAAGTGTACCTGGCTTCTGAGCATCCACCGTCAGTCCACCATATCCAAAATGATTGTCCGCGCTGCTGCTACCAATAGGGCTAATGTTAGTCCACTGCCCGCTTGCTGTATTCAATTTCCACAGTTCACCCTTTGTTCCGTCATATGGACCAGCTCCATCGCTATAAGAAATATACAAGTTGCCGTCCGCTGATAAAACGCCGTGATGTGGCAAATAGCCCGTAGGCTGTCCCGCTATAGCAGACCAGGTTGTCCCGCCATCTGTACTGCGATAGACACTTTGCTTTTTATCTGCAACACCTACATAGATCGTCTGCGTTGCTTTACTGGAAGAGCCTGTTTTTTTATCAAAGGTAATCCAGGCCAAACCGACAATGTCGCTGGTATATTCATTGGAAGGGTCCTGTACATACGTCCCTGGATTCGGGAAACTGCTAACCTTGCTCCAAGTTGCTCCGAAGTCAGAGCTTTTCCATAGTCCATTACCACTTCGAGCTCCAAAGAACAAAATATTATTCTTATTTGGATCAATCGTCAGACGTTCACCCATTGAACGCCCCGGCATATTGCCCCCCACCTTAAAAGGAAGCTTGGTTGTCTGCCACGTATTGCCCCTGTCGGTGGAACGCATAATCTGCCCGTTTTGTTTATCCCATGAATTAGTATACGTACCTGTAGCTATATATACACGATTCGGATCAATAGGATCGGTCGCCAGTGCATCGACACCATTTTTGTTCCAATCCTCCCAGCCCACAGAATCCGTCAGCGGAATCCAGCTCTCATTGGCAGCATTCCAGCGGTAAGCTCCTCCAATATCTGTACGGGCATAGATTAGGTCTTTTTCCGTTTCATTAAAAATAATGCCAGGTACAAAACCACCACCTCCACCCGTAACGACACTTTTCCAACTGTAATCGTCACTTGGAGCAGCATGAGCCGGTGCTATCATTCCTGTCCAGGAAGCACCCGCTACCACAAGCGCCAAACAAGCAATTCTCAACCTGTTTTTTGCCTTAGTCAATGAATTCAACCTCCTTCTTCAATATCATTTGAATATGCGAGTCATTTTGAAATCAAAGTAATCAGCCGATTCTGAATACGTTCCTATCGTTATCGTTGCCTCTCACAAATCTGACAAATGTTTTCTCAGGCTCACCCCCATTCAACCAATATATACGGTGCGATACTCGTTTTGTTAGCGCTTACATTGGTGTCTTGCTCAATAGATTCGTCATCTTTTTCTCATTTCCTTGTGCGAAAAATCAAGATAATGCAATATTATCTCCTGCTCCTCAGCTTATAATATGAGGTTTGGACTTCCTTCAGAGTTAACATCTTTTATTTAATTCTATTATGAATTTTTCATATAATGAATTAATTACTTCATTTTCATTCTTTATGGATGTCAAAATACTTTGATTTACAACAAAAAACCGCGCTATGCGCGGTTCCAGCTTACATTGCTTCCGTTAATACTGTCGTCAGTCATAAACATATGCATATTATTGCAAGTATTCAAGCGCCAGAGCTAAAAAAATATGTCCTGAGACGAGCAATGCTCGCTCATCAAAATCAAAGTGAGGATGGTGATGAGCAAAATGCGTTCGTTCATCCTCATTGCGTGCACCCACATGAATGAATGCTCCCGGTCGCTGCTCCAAATAATAAGCAAAATCCTCTGCTCCCATGACCGGCTTCAAATTCAAAAAAGCGTCTGCTCCATACAGTCTGCCAATGAGCTCGCGTACACGTTCCGTTTCGGCTTCGGCATTCACCAAAGAAGGATAGCCATTCAAATAGTCAATTTCGTATCCGGCATGATAAGCCTCAGTCAACCCCTTGACGATACTGCGAATTTCATTCTCGACTTCCTTACGCACTTCCTTATTGAACGTACGTACAGTCCCTTCAATTTTGGCCTTATCTGCAATCACATTAAAAGCAGTTCCAGCTTGAAATACCCCAATCGTTAACACTGCTGATTCAATAGGGTCCACCCTGCGACTAACCACCTGCTGCAACCCGTTCACAATTTGACTGCCGATAACAATAGAGTCCACCGTCTGATGCGGTCGTGCACCATGCCCGCCTTTACCGTTGATCTGGATCGTAAACGCGTCGACAGCCGCCATCGCAGGCCCACTCTTTAATCCAATTTTACCAAGCGGAATTTCAGAGGCGAGGTGAATACCGTATACCGCCTCTACCCCATCCAGACAGCCATCCTCAATCATAAACTTGGCTCCACCAGGCGGTTTTTCTTCTGCATGTTGAAAAATAAACACAAGCTTTCCCTTCAACGCCTCACGGTTATGGCTCAATACGCGTGCCACTCCAAGTAACGCAGCCGTGTGACCATCATGTCCGCAGGCATGCATAACACCCGGAACGGTCGATTTATAAGGCACATCCTTTTCATCCTGAATGGGAAGCGCATCAAAATCAGCACGAAATGCAATCGTTCTACCTGGCTGACCGCCTTCTAAAAACCCGAGCACACCGTTTCCACCCACATTCGTTCTTACCTCAATGCCAAAAGAGCGCAATTGATCGGCGATAAATGCAGACGTATTCGTTTCTTCAAAAGAAAGCTCGGGATGCTGATGTAGATGTCTTCTCCATGCAATCAGCTCTTGTTCACCATCTTTTAATTCCTGAACCCATTTTTCTAGCATAATACCCTCTTTTCCTATTGAATTTATATGCTTCTATCCTTATCTTACCATGAACAGCCTGTAGAATGTAGCTCTCTTATCATAGAAGACTTGAATTTACAACAAAAAAGAGCCGATAGGATACTCTCCCCAACTCTTTTTCATTACTAACTTATCTATTTAGAATTTTTCAGGTATTGAAAAACTGACTAATGTTTCCTCTTACGGGATGTGTCTGTTCCCTGTACTCACCTTTCGTATAGCTTCCAATCACCTTACGCC
>RCUF01000247.1_pt1 | contig 23543 bp, 17 predicted proteins | sample 2166311 | NCBI WGS metagenome assembly RCUF01 (sample SAMN09932608, study PRJNA488358) | compost metagenome | feature: garden; material: soil; isolation source: compost soil in 4-hydroxybenzonitrile-enriched culture | place: Germany: Experimental Botanical Garden Goettingen | collected 2016-01-27
TTAATTAGCTGTCGGTTCGGTTCCCCAAACAAGTACGCCATTATGATACAACGTAGCTTTCGCATGATCGGCGAATGAAGTCTGCGTGCCTTTATACGAGTAATCGTCACTTTCGTTATAGTTCGACCAGTCTGCTTTATGAATACGAGTTTGAATTCCGCCCGTGCTTCCTCCAGGTGCTAACACGCCTGCATCCGAGTTGAAGCTGACTTCCAAATAATAATCAGCACCGGTTACAGCGTTATCCATTTTAACCAACTTACCATTCAGCTTCGAGCAGCTCAGCGTTGCATAGTCGCAGTTGAATGTCTGCGCGCGGTCGCCGTCGATCGTGTAGTAGTAGCGAATTTTCAACTCGTTGATCGGTACGGAGGTTGTACCTTTGTTTACAATTTGGAAATGCGGGTTCAAGTGATTGTCGTTCACATTTGTATCCGCTGTGCGATACTGGAGCACCAGTCCCGTTGTCGGCTGCTGAGTATCCGCTTTCGGTGCTGCGCTAGCCGTGTTCGAAACCGTTTGACCTGCATCGTTCTTCGCTACGACTTGGTAATAGTACATCGTTTCTGCCGTTACGGCTGTGTCGATGTAGCTGCTTCCGTATACATCGCTCGCTACTGTGGCGAAAGCGCCGTTTTCAGCCGTCGAACGCTTCACTTCATAGCTTGCCGCATTCGCTGATGCTGTCCAGCTCAGCTTTACTTTCGCCGTTTCGCCCGCTGCGTTCAGCGTGAAGCTGCCTGGTACTGATGGTTGCTCGGTAATGCCATACGTTTTTAAGTTAGTCGGGAGCTTTTCAAGCGTAATGACGTTCGGATGATTATACACTTTTTTCAGATGCTCAAGACTGTTTTGTTTGCCGTCTCTCAAGAAATCCCCATACCATGTAGCGAACCAGCTCCAATGGGCTTGATACGCCTTCATCAGATCAGGGTCCGGGATAGGTCCGTTTTCGCTCATGGCAACTAGCTTTTTGTCCTTGCCCAATGTAACAAGGTCTTCATATTTTGCAATTTGCGGGCTGTAGTCGCCTGCTTGCGGATAAGAGTCGAAGCTCAAAATATCCACATACTCATGTCCCGGATACCAGTCGGGAGCAACAGAGTTCCAGACCCAGATCAGATTGTTCAATTTGTGCACATTAGTCAAACGATCGTGCATCAAAATATACAATTTTTTAACAGGCTCAGGACCTTTGGCGCCCCACCAGAACCATTTGCCTTCCGCTTCGTGCAAAGGACGGAACAGGACAGGAACTTTCGCATCCTGCAACTTCTTCAATTGCCCTGCAATCACATCAATGTCGCGAATAAGCAATTTATAATCTTCGGACTCTGGATGATTCATCGCATATTCTATATCGAATGTAGTCGAATCGGCATAGAAGCCTCTCCACCATTCTTTTCCCTGCGTATCGATCAGACCTTTCGGCGCGTTCCAGTGCCATGCAAAGGTAACAATTCCCCCTTGCTTATCCCATTCAATCGCCTTTTCCGTCTCTGTGGAACTAAGACCGTGTTCCGCTCTACTTGGCGAATAGTCGATCAGGTCAAGCGCTGCAATAGCCGGCTTTTTACCTACATTCGCTTGAAGCCAATCAATTTCGGTTATTTCCTCTTGACCGGAAAGCATATTCTTCCCGTATTGATCAACCAGATAGTTCATCAATGCTCTTGCTTCTACCGTCGCTTTCGGATTGGTGAGCGTTTTGGTTACCGCATGTGGTGGACGGTCAGCAGCTGGCTCCAGCTTGACGTAGTCGATATCATACCAGCCCCAGCCTGTTTCAAAACCGATCGTGTTCGCCCCTGCATTCAACAGAAGCTTGCCTCCGGAAGTTTCTTTAAAATCAGCCGATTTCGAAAGTATCAGCTCGCCAAACGCTTTGCCGTTTAAAGAGAAATTCGTGCGTTTGTCATCATGAGGCGAACGGTAGCCGATTGTAAGATTGTACAAGCCTGCCGCCTCTGCCTGGATCGTCATCGTCAGGGAATCCCCTGCATTGTGGAAATTAGTTACATAACCAGTACCGGAGAAGCCGGTTCCGCTGGATTCCACAATGGTTCCCTTCAGCGCGCCATCTTCGGCTTCATAGCGATCCGGTCCGTCTACAGGCGTTCGCGGAACCGCTTTCAAAACATTGGATTCGCTCGTTCCCGCCTTTGTTTGTGCGGTTATTTTATAATAATAAGAAGTGCCGTTCGTTACGTTCGTATCCGTATAAGACGTTTCGACCAAGTTGGATGCTACAGCAGCAAAAGGACCGTTTTCATACGTTGCCCGCTGTACACTGTAACTTACAACTCCGCTGGAAGCGTCCCAGGATAAATCGACTTTCCCATCGCCAGCCTCAGCCCTCAGCGCAAAGCTTTCAGGACCTTCCACAGGTGGCACAGACGTATCATTGCCAGCAGTCAAGACGATGTGATAAGCCGTCAAAGGTGGTACTGTATAGTTAAAGCGGTTGCCTGAAATTTGCGTAATTGGCGCTGCTTCCTTAATTTGCAAGCTATTTTTGTCGAAGCCCCATACTTTACCGGAACCGTAAGTCGTCTCGCCGGAAAGATCAAATTGGGCGTCGAATGCGCTGTCCATGCTTTTATTCATGACAACGAGGTGCAGTTCTTTGTAGGATGCATCCGTTACGGAAGCATGCACCGAGCTATTAACAATATCCGACGTTTGCGCATTAACACTGATATCACCGAAAGTAGAGCTTTTTCCGTCATAATTGCGGTAAAGCTTGTAAGCGGCACTAACGTAGTTGTTGGCACCATCCTTTAACTTCCAGTAGTTTGCCATATAAACGTCGTTTTTGCCCAAGATGCCCAACACATCGGTCATAGCGATACCGCCGGAAATATCATTTTCGCCGCCATAGCTATACTCAGTCAAGGCCAGCTTGGTTCCCGGGTAATACTGATCCACCGACTGCTTTAATCGAGGCAGTAAAGGCAAGAATTCACTGTTCCATTGAGCGATCCAACTATCTTCCTTGTAGGTCGGGTCCCACAAGGTACGAGGCGCCTGCATTCTGGCTTTCTTCGTCTCGTCATTGCCTACCTCATTCGTAATTCGTATGCCTCCACCCATCGCTTCGGGATACCAGTGCACATCGAAAACATCCAGCAATCTCTTGCCTTCGGCTTGCGAACTGAGGCGCATTTGATCCAGGTAATAGTCCACGAACCAGCTGTAGTTGCCTTTTACAGAGTTCCAATCAGGTGCAGTTTGAAGATCTTTATAGGCGCCAAAACCGTAAAGAACGGGCCCAAAAATTTCCGCACCCGCGTCAACCGCCTTAACGGCTTTGGATAAACTTACCGACCGCTCTACCAACTCTTTCGCTCCGACCTTTTCACCATGAATGCGCGGATGCGTATGCGACCAGAGAGCGGGTTCATTGTCGAGCGAGTATCCTTTCACACCTGTTTTTGTTGAAGCAGAGCCATACTTTTTCACTAAAAAGTTGACGAATTCATCCGCATAAACCTGACTGTCTTTCAGATCAGGCTGCAATTGAAACGGCGCATTTTTAGCGTTTACGACCTCATTCCACCGAGCGGAAGGAGCCTTTTCGCTTTCCTGCACACTTCCGTTTCCATCCTTGGCCACATAACCGGCCATCGGCAGCGTAACTAAAGAATAAGTGCCCAGCTTCAGCGATTGATCATGAAACGAAGTCGTCACCGCCCCCGGCTTTTCACATTCAGCTTTTGTCAGACCGCCATTGTTGCATAAATAGTTATCGCTGGATTGCTCCCAATCGCTTCCTGCATTGGACATATTGTTTTCCCAGTTGTATCCGGTCATTCGATTGCCACCAAGTCGTCTGGCAGTCAGATTCTCATCGCCTGACAACTCCTGATTCGTACCGTAAATATAAGGGCTAATAGGCTTACGATCCTTGAATGTATCGACTTTAATGGTAACAGTCTTTGCCGTTTGACCGTGAACTACAGTTGGAGTCGGTAGAGCACCCCCTACTATAATCGTGCATGCCATGACGACAGGCAGCCATTTGGAACGTTTGGACCAAATACTACTACTATTTTTCGCCTTCATGCCGCTTCCTCCCTTCAATTTAAAAAGAGCGGCACCCATACGAATGCCCCTCCTTGAGGCTTTAAGGCCCCTTCCCTGTCCCCAAACGAGCTTATCGTTCCGTTGCAGCATCATATCCCTGCTTGAAATGTTCCAGCCGAAGACAACACCCTCTTTCTTTGAAACTGGATTTATAATATTACCTTAACACAAAGGTATATTGACATTTTTAACTATTATTTTAATTAGATAGTATTAATTTCTTAAATAACCATATAGCTTGAGTATCCCAATAGCTCTTGCTCATCCACACTCGTCTTCCCTAGCGCACTTTATCCTTTTGAATAAGCTTATAATAGATGCGTGCAGGCTCTGATTCTCCAGTGGATAAAATGTATTCTGCCAAAGGTGCGCACAGTTTTTGGAGATAAAAGGAGTATAGCAGCTCGGCCGTGTCAAAATGAATTTTCAACACTTGCTTCATCAAGCCTTCGAATTTGGAGTAATCCAGTTCTTCCGGGGTAATATCAAACGGGTATTCAGGAAAGGTTTTTTTCTGAATTTCAACAAACTGCTCCCTAAGCTTCGGTTGATTGCCTGAACGGGCAGCCGAGAAATTCATCATAAAAAAAGACACAAAATCCGTTTCACGGTCACTTAACTTATAGTACTCACACCAACGCATGAATATCAGCGGTTTTACCATATATAAATCTCCTTTAACAAAAGTTCAGATTTATCAGGAATCTTACAAAAATCTAGCAGGTTCCATCTTATGTAATATATAGGTTAAGCCCCATTTTAAAATATGATTCCTTAAATGAATTTTGCTTTTTAACATATCCCCTTATCTTATATATCTATGAAAGTGTACAACAAAAAAAGACCGTTTCAGCATTTTAATGACGCTGACCAAGTCTTCTCATAATCATCCGTATATTCACATTCGTATTTATTCTAATCCTCTACATAGCTGCAAGGTTACAGGCTGCAAGTGAACACATAAGCGGGCGGGACATTGCAGTTTACCTTTTTAATCTGAATGTCAGCAAAAAAGGTGCGGAAAAAATTGTGTTTGACCTTGCTGTACTGGAACGTAATAAATTTGCCTTCCTGGCCCAAAACCTCAGCCGTTTGTCCCAAAATGAGGCTGGATAATGCAGCGGGTAAGCTGGTGAAAGGGAGCCCTGACACGACATAATCCACTTTTGGGACCTCATACTGTCGTATATACTGAGCTACATGCTCAGCTGATCCGTGAATAATGTGTACCTTCTCCAAGTGTCCGTACTTGCTTTGTAGCGTTTTGTAAAACGATTCATTAGCTTCAATCACTAAAAGTAGCGTTTCTGGACGCTTGTTCAAAATAAGCTCTTGCGTAAACACACCAGTTCCTGCACCATATTCAATAATGCACGATGCTTTGTCAAAGTAAATCGGTGTGGCAATTTGTTTGGCCAACTGTCTTGAGCTGGGTATAACAGCGCCTACGCTGCGTGGATGCCTGATGTACTCTCGAATAAAGTGGATCGCATTCATCTTTTCCTCTCCCTGCTTGACACACATGATAGGCATTCAGTTCATCAACGCTTCTTATTACATATTCATTGTATACCGATCAGAATATTGATTTCAAGCAGGCTACTGTCGGCATATAAAAAGAGCGTAGCCTTATTCGACTCTAATCAAATAATGACTACCCTCTTGTTGTAACATCTATTTGTCCATGGTATCCAAATGTGCACCCTCTGCCTGCGATGCCTGTCCAGCTTTACGTCGTCGTGCGCCTATGTGCATGGCAACAATCCGATAGATGGAGGCTGGCTGTATGGATACGGCCCAGCTCGCGTCTGCATCCGGTGCAAGCACGACCCCTAGCTGGTGATGATCGCCATCGTACATGCCTCGCTGCACAAACTTGCTCTCGCCCTGCAGATTGCGTACCTCCAGCTTACAAAAAGCAGAGTTGATCCGCAAGGCCTGGTGTAACTCGGCACGGGTATTCACAACAATCCCATTCACGCGGTAAATGGCCTCGCCCGGCAGTATGCCCATGGCTGTCGCCGGACTGTCTGGCAGCACAGCGAGAACACGCATCCCTTGCTCCGGATGGACAAACATCGGGCTAAGACGACTTTCCTCTATATTACCATACCAGATCAGCGCCTCATGAGCCAGAAAGGAGAATAACGCTGCTAACAATATCAGCGGACTCCACCATGCAGCCAGCAAGCTCAGCAGAAGTAAAGCCACACTGTACAGGAGCAAACGGTTCGAAGTAAGTACCGCCTTCTGTCGTGGTAGCTGGCCTAGCGTCACGCTGCTGAAGCCCATCAGGACTGGCAAGGCTGCCAGCATATACCCGGTTCCGGCATCGCCGCCGAACAAAGGTGTCCAGGGAAGCGTGAATCCTCCCTGAGTCGGTACCAGCAACAACAACGGAATGGGCCAGAGGTCTTCCATACGATAGCCGCCAACCAATCTTCCCCGTTTGCCCTCGACAAACAGCGGAGTGGCCGCCTTCCCCCCTTGCCAGTGAACCAACAGCGCCTCAGCCACATGCAGCACGGCGACCAACACCAACAGTGCTGGAATATCCAATCCGCGGATAGCTGCTACTGATGTTCCGAGCGCTCCTCCAGGTTGCCAGCCACTGGCCACGTTTAGGAAAAATTGAACCACACCTAGCAGACCTACCGAATAAGCGAGACACAGGTAACGGACGCGTACCAGCATGAGCAGTAATGTCGCTACCCACAGGCATACGATGGAAGCCGAGTTCAGATGCACGCTGACGAACATTCCCAGAGCAGATAGCGCCATTCCAGCAAGCAAACCACTCCATACGACACGCCAGGTCTCTGAAGCCCAGCTATGCATTTTGGTATGAAATAGCTTGCGCTCCAGCAGCATTTGCCGACGATAACCAAGTGCTACAATGAGTATTGAGATATAATAAAACGGCTGCAAAAGCAGGTACAAGCAAGCATTTAAGACGCTCCATCCCCATTGTAATGCCCATTCCAAGTCCATTCACACTCCTTATGCCCCTGGCCCGCTGTATAGCGGATCACGTACATTTCATATCCATTTATTCTATATGAAATTGCCAACGTAGGGAAGACAAACCGACAGACTGCAAATAAATCCCAATATAAAAGGAGGCTGTTTCCAGCCCCCTTGTTGTAGCCTCACTATTATTTCGCTACGCTTGTCTTCATTTCCTTCCGAATCTCTTCAATCCCCTGCTTGAGTTGATTATCATTTTTCGGATCACGAATTTTCTCAATCAGCTTGGCTTCCATCGCTGCTGCTGTCTTCGCATCAATGATGCCGCTAGCCGTCAGCTTCGCTTGTTTTTGAAAAGCAATAACAGAGCTTTCAGTTACTTTGTCAAAATAGCCATCCTCGCGACCTTGGTTGTAACCCAAGCCTTGTAGAATGATTTGTGCATTTTTCACATCACTGCTATTCATATTGTATTTCAGGGACTTTTCCTTGTTCAGCGGTGCTGCTGTGAAGTATTCAGGCTGTTCCACCGCGATATTCGGCTTAATCCCTTTTTTATGAATCCACGTTCCATTTGGCGTTAACCATTTGGCAATCGTGATTTTGAGCAGGCTACCATCACCCATTTGCTTGTCATAGCTGGTTTGTACAGTACCTTTACCAAAGGAATTTTCCCCGATCAACACGGCACCCGCTGATTGCTGGAGAGCACCTGCCAGAATTTCGGACGCACTTGCGCTACCTTTATTCATTAGCAAAGTCACAGGATAATTTTTGCGTGAACCTTTGGATTTCTCTTCTTCACGCTTCTGATTCTTGTCTTCCACTTGTACAATCGTTTTGCCAGAAGGTACAAATTGCTGTGCAATATCAATGACCACGGAAAGCACGCCGCCCGGGTTATTACGCACGTCAATGACGAGCCCTTTAAGCCCTTGTTTTTCGAGCTTCGCTAACTCTTCCTTGAAGCGTTCTGCTGTATTCAAGGAGAACTGGGTGATCGTGATGACGCCTACACCGTCGCTTTCCATATGAGCCGTTACAGTTTCCATATCAATGTTGTCACGGGTAATCGTGTATTCGAGCGGATCAGGAGAGCCACTGCGCTGAATTTTGACTTTCGCCTGACTGCCTTTAGGTCCACGGATTTTGGAAACAGCCTTGTTTAGATCCAATCCGTCCAGTGTTTCACCATTAACAGACAAAATAATATCCTTAGAGCGTAATCCTGCCTTCTCTGCCGGGGAGCCTTTAATTGGCGTGACTACAACTACTTTCCCGTTTTCGGCTGCTACTTCAGCTCCGATCCCGGTAAAAGAACCTTCTATGGATTGCTCGAATTGTTGTGCAGTCTCTTTACCCATATAAGAGGAATACGGGTCACCGAGCGACTCCATCATACCATTGATGGCGCCATCCACCAGCTTGGTACGATCCACATCCTGATAATATTGTCCCTGAATCAAGTCCATCGCCGTCTCGATTTTGCGGATATCACTTCTGGAGGTAGAACTGCTTCCTGTCACACTCGCCAGCAGTCCTTCGCCCAGAGCGCTGTTCCCTACTGTAGTCGTTCCAGTATAGGCAAAAGTGAGCAGACTGCCGCCAAGCAGCCCGATCACCATCAAGAGTATCGCTGTACTTTTTTTCAACATCTAATCGTCCACCGCCTTCTCATTATCTTGTATCCTATTGCCTTACAACGCATGTCCATCCACGAAGTATACGTCTAGCTTGTACGGAATATGTTAATTGTATCCTACTCTGTGTCTCAATGCACATGTTCTTCATCGGGTAACAAGCTATGAAAGCAAAGCCCTATCTACAACCGTAATGGCTATAAATAGGGCTTACCTTATCTACTATAAATAGTTCATCGGATTTACAGGTTTGTTATTTTCGCGCACCTCAAAATGACAGTGAGGTCCTGTGGAATTGCCCGTCGAACCAACTTCTGCAATTTTTTGACCACGTTTCACAGTCTGCCCCGTATGAACCACCGTACCGCCATTCCGAATGTGTCCGTATAGGGTCCATAGCCCGTCTCCATGGTCAATCACAACTGTGTTTCCATAGCCACTCCACCATTCGGCAACAATGACAACACCATCTTCGGCTGCATGAATATCGGTTCCCTGCGGAGCCGCCATATCAACACCTGTGTGGCCTTTAAGCTTGCCAGTAATCGGATGTACCCGCATGCCAAAAGTAGATGAAAGTCGGTAATGGGATACAGGTGAAGCCAATGTGCCTGTTCCACCTGTATACGTACTGGCTGCCGCATGGCTGGAATTCGAGGCGGCGCCTGAGGATGAAGATGCATATCGTTTGGCTTCAGCCGCACGTGCAGCCGCTCTAGCGCGTGCGGCTTTGGCAGCCTGCTCCGCTCTGAGCTTGTTCTTCTCCTGCACCAGACCCACACGTTTGTTAGCGAGTGCTACCAGCATGTCATTTTGCTCTTCGCTGATTTCATCTGACTCAGCAATATCATGATCGTAATTGGAAATCAGTCTTTGCTTCTCTTTTTCCTTCGAATTCAGTTCTGCTTTAGCGTCCTGCTTGAGCGCATACAGCTTCTTGGCATTTTTATATTCCGTGTCCAGCTGTTTCTTCTTGCTTACGACCAATGCCTTGTCCTTTTTATGCTCGTCCAACAGGATTTGATCCTGCTCCACGATCGTTTTCAGGGAATCTACCCGGCTGAGAAAGTCACTAAAACTGGACGAAGACATCAGCACGTCCATATATGAGACGGTTCCATCCGTATACATCAAGCGCACACGGGTTTCCAGCATTTTTTCCCGTGACTGGATACGATCAATGGCCTCGGCTAAATCTTTTTTAGTCGCACGCAGATTATCTTCCGTTTGATCAATCTGAACCGCAACACGAGTCAGCTGATCACTGACGCTGTTAATCTGAGCAAGCACAATTTTTAGGTTGTGCACGGTTTTATTTTTGTAATGTTGGGCATACTGTTTATCTTGAGCAGCCTTTTCCTGTTGCTGCTTGGCAGATTGGGCCTGCTTTTCCAATCGGTTCAGCTGCGAATTGATTTCACTCATGCTTTTGGCATATCCGTCAGAAGGCTGGATTAGCAATGCGGCTACCAAGGTAGCGGCCAACACAGATCCTGTTTTTTTCAACTTGCACTCCCCATCCTTTATCGCAAAATAACACCGGGCTTCCCCGTTCTAATTGATATCGAACACGACGTCCAGCCAACGCTTCTTTATACTTTTAAGAACTTGCGCATGGACAGGGTACTGCCAACAATTCCGACCAGCATCCCCAAAATAATCAGCAATGCACTCAACTGAATCCAAATGCCTTCAAGTGGCATTAGCTTCAACATATTCAGAGCTATATCGCCCTGAACGGCAGTCAGCAAACGCTGATAGCCAGTAAATAAAATACCTACAGTAATAAGGGAACCAATGAGACCAATAAGCGCGCCTTCGATAAAAAACGGCCAGCGTATAAAAAAGTTGGTTGCACCGACCAGCTTCATAATGCCAATCTCTCTGCGTCGTGCCAATATGGTCACGCGAATCGTATTCGAGATGAGGAACATGGACATGATCGCCAGTCCGGCGACGAATATAAAGCCTACATTACGAATGAGCTTCGTAATTGTAAAGAGTGTCTCTACGGTGCCTTTTCCATAACGAACCTTTAAAATCGGCTTCTCTGGATGCAACGTATTCAGCTTCTCAATCTTTTCAGCCACAAATGGAACCGTTGTTGGTTCAATTACCTCTACCACAATTTTGTCCGGGAGTGGATTGCTGTCCTTGTCAAAACCCTCCAGCAGCTCCTTGCCGCTGTCTCCCAAATCTTTGCGCAGCTCCTCCAAACCCTGAGCTTTAGTCACAAAGGTCGTTTTGCTGATTTCCGGCATCGCCGCAATTTCCTTTTGCAGCGTTTCACGCATGTTCTGCTCTACATTTAGCTCCAGAAATACGTTAACCTCCACCTGACTATCTGCCTGATCAGCCAGGGAATTGACGTTGAGCACCAGCATGATAAATACGCCCAATATAAGTAATGACACAATAATCGAGGTGATGGATGCCACGGACATCCAGCCATTGCGGAATATGTTTTTGAAACCTTCCCGCACATGACGTAAGAAGGTGTTAAAAGTCATATCCGTACTCCCCTCTTACCTGATCCCTTACGATGTTGCCATTTTCAATGGCAATGACACGTTTACGCATGGAGTTCACGATGTCCTTATTGTGGGTCGCCATCACAATGGTCGTGCCCCGAAAATTAATTTCGTCCAGCAACTGCATGATCTCCCACGATGTTTCGGGGTCCAGATTTCCCGTAGGTTCATCGGCAATGATCACGGAAGGATTGTTCACGATGGCCCGTGCAATCGCTACACGCTGTTGCTCCCCACCGGAAAGCTGGGCAGGCTCACGATTCATTTTTGTTTTCAAGCCAACCAGTTCAAGCACTTCTGGTACCCGTTTGCGAATCAGCTTCTTGGGAGCTTCAATAACTTCCATAGCAAAAGCCACATTCTCATAAGCCGTCAAACGCGGCAAAAGCCGGAAATCCTGAAAAATAACTCCGATGTTACGACGAACGTAGGGAATTTTACGCTGCTTGAGCTTCCCGATATTAAAACCATTGACTGAAATTTGCCCCTTGGTAGGTACTTCTTCTCTATAAATAAGCTTCATAAAAGTCGATTTCCCCGCTCCAGACGGGCCGACTACGTATACAAATTCATTACGGTCAATTCTGACCGATACTCCTTGAAGTGCGTGGGTTCCGTTAGTATAGGTCTTCCACACATCCTGCATTTCAATCACTCGATCACTTCCCGCTGCTTAATCATATTACGCATAACCTAATATCCATTCGACATATTCCATGCATTTCCTTTAAAAACTTCTCTATTTCATCATACCGTTTATCATTGTAACAAATTTGTTACCTAAATAGTACCGAAAGTTTTCTGCTTTTGGCACATATATATGAATATTATGGCACACGAATCGCTATCAAGCTTATCAGACAGGAGACATCTGCATTATGAAAAAAATTCATTTATCTGTCATTTGGATATGGTCTGGTGTTCTGGCGCTGGCCATGTTGTGGGGAGGACTTCATCTGTACGCCGACAGACAAACGCTGCCGGAGGGAGTGAGGGTCGGAGGAATGAACGTAGGAAGCATGGATCACACAGCCGCTCTTCGGCTGGTGGATAAAAAATTGGATGCATTGAAGCAACGCCCACTGCTTCTGACGGACAGTGACAGCAGTGCACAGGATATAAAACTTACACTCGGGGAAGCAGGAATTCATTATAAAGCGGAGGCATTTCGGAATGCCGTGAAGGCACTCAGCTCGGAGCATCTATGGACTCGTGTGCAGACACGTTTTAGCTTCGAGAAGGAATGGTCTATCACATCTTTCCGACAGAAGGAGATATTAAGGGCCCAATTCGGAGCCGATTGGGAGGAGCAACGATATGGCATGCCTTTCAATGCTGTGCGTCAGATTGACGGGAATGATCAGGTTCGTTATATTCCGGGGCGCTCTGCCCGACGCCTAGATTGGCCCAGATTGGACGCCGCACTAGATAAGGCGCTGCCCAAGGATTTTACCGCTTCGGAAGAGCCCGTACGAGTGGAATTACCTTTCCGTCAGCTGGAACCGAAAATTTCGGTGGACAGTCTACGGAACGAAGGGATTGAGCGCAAAATCGTACAGTTCTCCACCAGTCTCGGCAGTAGCTCGGAAGGACGCGTGTATAACGTTAATTCAGCGGCAAGCACCGTTGATGGTCTAATTCTTAAGCCAGGCGACATATTCGACTACGGTCAATTGATTGCCAAGGCTGAGCGCACTCATGGCTTTCGTGAAGCTCCAGTGATCGTCAACGGTCAGTTGGAGTCCGGCATAGGCGGCGGGATTTGTCAGGTATCCAGCACGGTGTATAATGCAGCGCTGCGAGTCGGTTTGGACATTGTTGAGCGCCGCAACCATTCCTTGCCGGTTAGCTACCTGCCCAAAGGTCAGGATGCGACTTTTGCTACAGGGTCCATTAATTTTCGTTTTAGAAACAATACAGGCAAGCATTTACTGCTTCGTGCGGCTGTCCAAAACCGAACGCTTACTGTTAAATTTTTTGGTACATTTCCGTCCAATGTTTCGTATGAACTGGAATCCCATACAGTTCGCGTACTTCCCATACCGGAGAAGAGACTCCGTAATGACTCACTTTCCCCCGGCTTCTATCAAGTACTTCGACAGGGCAAAGAAGGGTATGTGGTAGAAACATTCCGGGTAAAAAAGGTAGACGGAAAAACTGTAGATCGCACCCGAATCAGCCGCGATACGTATCGAGCGCAGCAACGCATTATAGCTAGTTATGGCGGTGGCACATCGTCTGAGCCACAAACACGTGAACCCGAGAAATCTATTGTCGAGGACGGTATAAGCGAATAAACGAAAAATCCCCCTTCCACTGTCGGCTGGACTTGTTCCAGACAGAGTGAAAGGGGGATTTTAGCTATAAATTACTCGCTGCGTTTACCCAAAACAGAAATTTCTACAGGCTCACTTTCGTTACCGTCTGCATCTTTAGCTTTGATTACCAGTCTAACCGTTGCTTTTTGAGTAAGCACACTGATACTAAATGTGCCATCATCTTTGGCTACTGCACTACCGATAGGCAGTTCGTTGGAATAGGCGGTTACTGTGGAACCTGCTTTAGCTGTCCCCGTAATTGTACCTTCTCCATCATACACATTGTTGACTTTCAGTGCTCCCGTAGTTGCAACTGTGTCTGTAGTGCTATCTGTAGTCGTAGTCGTATCCGTAGTTGTGTCGGTATCTGTGTTGGTATCTATTGTTGTAGAGTTGTCCGTAGTCGTGCTATCTGTGCTGGTACTTGTGCTGCTATCTTCTGTTTCGCTGCCAGAAGTAGTTGACGTGTTACCATAAGTGGAATCTGTCACGTTGCTGTATGTGGAGTCCGTCACCGTTCCACCAGGAGTCGTCGTCAGATTATCGACAGAGCTCAGGTTGTAACCGGAAGCGGCGTCCAGAATAGCAATCGCCTCTGCACGAGTCAGCGACTTCAGTGGCTGGAATTTACCATCCGGATAACCGTTGATGATTTTTTGCTCCGCAGCTGCCGCTACACTTTTCTTCGCCCAAGACCCAATTTTGTCGGAGTCAATGAATTTAGTAACATCTGCTGCGTTACCCGCAGTCAGTCCAATAGCTTTGCCTACGATAGCCGCAGCCTCTTGACGTGTTACCTTACCATTTGGTTTGAGCTTGTTATCTGCATAGCCGCTTATGTAGCCTGCATTCACGGCACTTGTCAGCTCGTTGTATGCCCAGTGCGAAGCTGGAACATCTGTGAACGTTCTGCTTCCATTACCGTTTACTTTCACACCACCCGCATATGTTACGTCTGTCACTGCTGGAGTTTCCTGTGTGAACGTTCCCAAGCTGCGATTCAGAAGAACAATAAATTCTGCACGTGTGATTGCCGCATCTGGTTTCACCGCGCCGTCCAATTGTCCTGTGGCTGACCAGCGTTGCACCTGATCTCCTGCCCAATGTCCACTTGTAGTTTGGGGAGCAGCTGCCGCTGCGCTGAATGCGCTAAGAATAAGACCTGTACTCAATACACCTGTAACTGTGTTTCTTAACTTTTTTCCCATGCTATAAATTCCTCCTCTGATTGGATTCATCATTCTTTTTTAAACACTTTACCAGAAATCAAACCCAAATAACCCCCAAATTAAAAAAATCGTCCCATATAACCATACCCCCTCCTAATGTAGGATAAATAAGAAACGGGACTTAATACCTAGTCATTCACTTGGATATGTATATTTAGACAGGCTAAGGTATACTGAATGAATACTCGGTCATATGCTGGAACACCGCAATGAGGTCACAAAACCCTAAGAAAAGAGGTCTTCTTATGGCTCTTATTCAATGTCAGTTTTATTCGGAAGTTCTAGGTCTGAGCACATCCATGAATGTTATTCTTCCTCAGGCAACCCGTTCGCAAATCGGACTGGAGGGCAAGCAAGGAACCGGGCCACATCCGACGCTATATTTGCTGCATGGCCTGTCGGACGATGATTCAACCTGGTTGCGTCGAACCTCCATTGAACGCTATGTCGCCTCATTGGGCCTAGCTGTCGTCATGCCCCAGGTACATCGGAGTTTCTATACGAATATGGAGCAAGGAGCGGCTTATTGGACCTTTATCAGTGAAGAATTGCCGTCTTTGGCACGTTCATTCTTTCCTCTGTCCGACAAGCGTGAAGACAATTTTGTAGCCGGGCTTTCTATGGGTGGATATGGTGCTTTCAAACTGGCACTCCAGCATCCAGAGCGTTTTGCAGCTGCTGCCAGCCTTTCGGGAGTCATGGATTTACACGCATCACGCACCGATCCTATGCAAAATGCGATGAGTCCAGCGGAATGGCTTAACATTTTTGGTCCAGATGAAATACGTGGAACGGATCACGACTTGCTGGAACTGTTACAACGTCATGCTGCCTTGGGGACCTCGCTTCCCCGGCTTTACCAATGCTGCGGCACGGAGGATTTCCTATATAAGGGGAATCAGACTTTCCGTGAAACATGTAATACTACCGGAGTTCCGCTGACCTACGAAGAAGGTCCTGGGGCTCATGAATGGGGATACTGGGACGCGAAAATTCAGGATGTACTGGCGTGGCTACCACTCAAAGAGCACTAAACAGGTTAAAAAATCCCCGCAGCTTCCCTCATCGCACCATGGCGAAGGGATAGACTCGGGGATTTTTTTGCACATTACGGATTTGTCGTGGTCTCCGTCGAGGGAGAGGCTTTAGTTAGTGACTTGGGTAGCACCTTGTACAAGCGCCACTCACCGTTAAACTCACGTTCAAGCTGGACCCATGGAGCGCCTTTTTCATATAAATTCGGATATACCATATTGATTTTACTCAGTGGCATGCCTGACATGATCTTAGGTACAAGGATATAATCCACATGATTATCCTGCGGATAACTTAATGTCTTATTGAACGAATAATCACTGGTGATCAGGAAGCGTTTGGGATATTGGCTGTAGACAATCATGGTGTAGGCTGAAGCCGAATCGGTCATAATGGTAGACTTCGGCAGATGCTCATCCAACCAGACGGCAATCTTACGATCTGACTCCTGTCTCACATAGTTCACATTACCCATTCGTGTGAGAAAGCTGTTCTCATCCGGTGCAATATCCGGGCGAGTCAACGCATAGGAAAGTAATCCAGCGGTAAGCAGCAGACTGACGGATACTAGGCCAAAGGCTGCCCTCCGCCATCGTCCCTGAAGCTGGCTCAGCTCATAGGGCAACCAAGCTACAGTAATTGGGAACACGTACATAAAATAACGAAACCACCCATACGAAGATTGCTTCATCATGAGTAAAAACTGCAACCCCGGCACCGACAGGAACAAAAGCAAAATAATCAGTGTTCCCCATCGGAACAAGCGTCCACTCAACAGACGAATGAACAGAATAGCAAACAACGGTACCGAATACCAGAGTGTTTTGGAAGCAATAAATTTCAAGGCCACCAGCGGATTGGAGAAAATCTCTACAAACTTATCATCATTCAGCAGCTCTGCCGATTGGGCTGTGTTCGAATACTCCGAATTCAGGAAGTAAAAAGCATTCCCCATAATGAGATAGTTGAAGAAAATCCACAACAGCCCGGAAAAGACCACGGGGAGCAGAAGCAGTAACCAAGTTGCCTCGACCTTGTGCAGTTTTTCTCGCAAGGCCAGCTCACGTCTGCCCATGTTTCGATGTAGAAACATGATCGCCAATACCACTCCACCCGCCATTGCCACGCCCAGAGGAACCGCTTCATAGCGAGTCCAGAACGCCATGGCAAGCGCTAATCCAGAAACAATCAGGCTTGCCGTCATGCGATCCTTGAGCCACAATGCAAACTCAATCACCGTCATCATAATGAAATATATGTATAGCGAATCGCTCAGCCCATTGGCACCAAACAGTAAAATAAACGGATTCAGTGCATATAGCAGTGCCAGCATGATGCTCATCCCTGAGCTAAGCCCTGTTCTGACCCCCGCCCGATACAGCAACATAGCGGTCAAAGCGGCAAAGGTAGCACTAAGAATGACAGCAGCCAATCCATAGGTGGCTAATGCCGGAAAGATTGGATACAGCAGTAGAATCACCATTTCCAGAAGACTAGGTAGTGGATTCCAGATAAATCCGATTGCGCCCAGATGCGGGTCACGGCTGTACAACACATAAAATGCATTAGCTACGCGACTGAGCGCGTCTGTGTGCATATATCCCAGAACATAGCTGAAATAGATGCCCGCAGACAACTCCAATGCAAGTATAAATACAAACAGACCTATAGCCATCCATCTGCTTGCAGACCATTTGCGAAAGGACATTCCTCTCGTTCCCCCTCAAACTTCTTGCGGTGATACAGCTGTAGCCCACTCACACCCTACAGCTGTATGCTTCCCTCCGCTACGATGCACTAAAATATAATAATTATTTCGATTCTTCATGCTCTATTTTGTACAGTCGCCACTGCCCGTCAAAGTCATGTACCAGTGAGGCCCACGACGCTCCCTTTTCGAACAAATCAGGATAGTTCCGATTTACCTGATCCAGCGGTACCCCATCCACCAAGCGCGTGACCAAGACATAATCCACCTTGGAAGCAGGCAGATCCATTAAAGATTCCCCAAAATCAAAATCACTCGTAATCATAAACTTCTTCGGAATTTTGCTGCTCAAAATGATCGGATAGGCGGCATAAGAATCTGTCAAAATGAGAGATGTACCATAATGCTCATCCAGCCACGGCGCTATTTTCCGCTCAATAATTTGACGTTCGTAGCTTTCATTACCACTATGCGTCAAATAGCTGTGTTCATCTGCTGCAATCGCGGGGTTCGTCAGTGCGTAGGATAACAAGCCTGCTGTTACCAACATTCCTGCTGTTACCAGAGAGATTCCGATCCCCCTCATTTTCCCCTTCAATAAACTTAGCTCATACGGCAACCAGGCAACCGTAATCGGGAACACATACATAAAATATCGGAACCACCCAAAAGAAGACTGCTTGAGCATCAGCAAAAGCTGAAGTCCAGGCACCGATAAAAAGATTGCGAATAGCGTAAGCGTGCTCCAACTCAACAGACGTTTGTCCAACAATCGTATGAGCAAAATGGCAATCAACGGAGCAGCATACCATAAGGTTCGTTGCCCGATAAACTTTAGCATCAGCACAGGGTGGGCAAACATGGCCACAAAGCGTTGATCCTCTAACAAAGCCGCTGATTGTGTGGAATTGGAATATTGCGAGCGTAAAAAGTAAAGCGGATCGCCCATGATAATCCAGTTAAAAAAGAGCCACAGCAGACCGGAAAAAACAAGTGGCAACAACAATAGAAGCCATGTCGCTTCCACCTTGTACAGGCGCTCTTTTAAAGACAATTCCGTTCTAACCATCTCTCTGTTTGTACGCCACCTATGCAGAAAAAAGATCGTCAGCAATACACCCAAAGCCATCGCAACGCCAAGCGGAACCGCTTCATAGCGTACCCAAAATGCCAGTGCAAGCGCAAAACCGGATACGATCAAATTCGCCGCCTTGCGATCCTTCAACCACATACAAAATCGACTCACTGTCAACAGGATGAAAAAGATATATGGCGAGTCACTTAAGCCGTTGAAGCCAAACAGAAACATAAATGGATTCAGTGAAAATAAGAGCGCAATCAGCAAACTGGTTGCACCGTGAAGCCCCAACTGTTTGCCCGTCGCATACAATAATGCCGCGCTCGCCCCTGCAAACAGGCTGCTCACAATCACTGCCGCCAGCCCGTGGGAAGCGAGTACTGGAAATAAAGGATAAAACAACAGCACGATCAGTTCCATCAAACTGGGCAGCGGATTCCATACAAACCCGATAGCACCCAAATGAGGGTCACGACTGTATAGCACATAAAATGCGTTAGCCACTCGACTGAGCGCATCGGTATGCATATAGCCAAGATGCCATGCAAAATACACACCCACGGCCAGTTCAAGAGCAGTAATACAAGCAAACAATGATAGAAATTTTCCGTGTTTTCTTAAAATCATGAAACCTCTTTCTGACGCTGTTGCGGAACGGAGAAGATCCAGTAGCGGTTCCAGAAATAATTATGAACAGGCACGATGATGGTAGTTAGTACTTCACCGATCAGATACGACCAACCGATCCAGTGAATGGTCACGTACATCAGAGCGGCATTTAAGAGCAAGCCACAGGTACAGACCAATAAATATTTAAGAAACTGGGTGCGGCTTCCCTCGCCGGTAGGCTCGAACGTCCAGTTTCGGTTCAGCACATACGAAACGAGCAATGTAACCACGAATCCGATTGTAGTAGCCGTTACTGCTGGTACTGTAAACAGCTCCACCAGCAGCACAAGCACACCCACATGGATACCTGTACCCAGCAACCCCACAATACCGTATTTAATGATTGGATACTTTAGATATGAACGTCTGATCATGTTGATTAAACTCCCTGTCCACCCACAATCGGTCAGCATTCGCCCGTTTATCTGCTATCAGATAGCGAGGCCTAGCTTTGACTTCGTGATATATGGCGGCAATATATTCTCCTACCACTCCAATCGACAGCATGAGTACACTGCCAATAATCAAGAGCAGCAAAATCACAGTGGTAAAACCGGTCACAGCGTCACCCGTTAATTTGCGCATTAAGGTCTGAATCCCCAATACGACTGAAATCAGCATAAAAATGAGGCCCATCAGACTTACTACCCGCAACGGTACTGTCGAAAACGAAACGATCGCTTCTGCTGCCAGTCGAATCAGCCCTAACGGACTCCAGCGGCTTGGCCCCTCTTCGCGTGGAGCCACCCGGAATGAGATCTGGGTTTTACGGAAACCTAGCCAGGCTGTCATCCCGCGGAAAAACGGCATCCGCTCTGGCATCGCCATCCAGGCATCCACCACTCGTCGATCCAGTAGCTTATAATCGGAGGCATCCTTGAGATTAAAGCCCGTCAAGCGGTTCAGGGTCGCGTAGAACAATGAAGCACCGAGCTTTTTGCCCACCGACTCTTCTCCCCGAAATTCTTTCACACATTCGACCAAATCATAACCTTCATTTTGCCATAAACGTACCATTTCTCCAATCATTTCAGGAGGATGCTGCAAATCACCGTCCATGACAATAATCGCGTCGCCAGAGGCATTTTCCAGACCTGCGCATAACGCCAGCTCCTTGCCGAAATTCCGACTCAGCCGGAGCGCGAGCAAAGAGGGCATACGACGGGACAATTCGGACAGCTTGAGCCACGTATCGTCTTTGGAACCATCATCTACTATGATGAGCTCATAGCGTGAGGTGACAACAGACAATACCCCATCAATTACCTTAAGCGACCGCTCGAGATGCGAGCTTTCATTGTACATGGGAATGACGACGGATAAAAAAGGTGTTTTTGTCTCCATTCTTGCTCCTTCTTTCTTCATATTCAGGAGGACTGTGCCGGGGTATCATCCAAGTCGTGCATATCGGTCAGACCATGCGTGGTCTTCTCCCAATAGAACGGCTTGGTAATGAGCTGCCAAGCGGCTTTCACCGCAGCTATACTCATAAGTACCCAATATAACGGCGAGAGTAGTCCGTATTTGACCATCGCGTATGAAAATGTTCGTTCACCGCGCTCTTCCAGTTCCCCGATGACCCAATACATTCCGGCCACATTACTGAATACGAACAGAAAGTTACCGATATAAAACTCCGCGCTGGCCAGGTAATACACATAACCTGGGAATAGCTTGGGAATAAAGGACAACTCCCAGCCAAACCATAAAATAAGCAACCCCCAAAAAATCGGATTCAGCAACGGCAACATCGGAGTTGCCAGAATCATCACCTGAAAGCCGAAAAAGCCTTTCCAGCCCACTTCGCGCACCAGCTTAACCGGATTTCGCATATGAACCAGCCATGTCTGCATATACCCCTTGATCCAGCGTGACCGCTGACGAATCCAGTTGCCCACGCGGCTGTTAGCTTCCTCCCATGTGCGGGAATCGACAATAGCAGTTTTGTAGCCGCCTTTATACAGACGTATGCCCAGATCGGCATCCTCGGTTACATTATAGGGGTCCCACGCATTAATATCTTTCAATACAGATACCCGAAAATGATTGGATGTGCCGCCTAAAGGAATTGGGGTATCTAACTGCATAATACCCGGCAGCAGTAACTCGAACCACATACTGTATTCTTGAGTGAACCAGCGGGTCAGCAAATTTTGTGTACTATTAAAATAGTTGAGCTTCGCCTGAATACACGCATAATGCTCAGGGAGTGAATCGAACGCTGCAATGACCTTTTTAAGCTGATCAGCGTCGGGACGATCCTCAGCATCGTAAATCACGACAAACTCGCCACGTGCCCGAATAAGTCCATAATTACATGCCTTCGGCTTGGTTTTCGGCAAACCGTCTGGAACGACCAGTGTCGTGTAATAGGCCGGCAGCTTCATTTCCCGAAGTAGCTCAATCGTCTCTATGTCGTCCTCTTCAATCAGCAGCCGCACATCCAGCTTGGACTTTGGATAATCCAGTTGCTCCAAATTCCGCAATAACATCGGAAGCACGCCCGCTTCCTTATACATAGGTACAAGAATGGTATAGATCGGCAGTTTCTTTTCATCCATGGCGTCAACCTCTTCCTTCGTAAAACGAAGCTGTGCCCCACGCCGGGAACCGAGATAAATGATGCCAAATTTAAATAGCGTCATCGCAAAATAAAACAGCTGAATCATCATATTGATGATCAACACCGTTTTCCAACTGTTCCAGAGGAGACCGAGCAGTGTAATCATACCCATGGCCGCGAACACCCAGAGCTGTCCCTTTGTAAAGGTCGTCCGTGCTGAATTGTGTGGTTCTTTTTCCAATAGCCCGGTCGTGCTCTCCTGCATCATTTCTTCACCGTAGATTTTACCCCAGAGCTGCTCCATCTCTTCCTTCGTAGCGAGCACCTGCTCTACCGGCATACCCAAAATTTCCTCCAGCTTCAAGCGTCGCTCTTCTGGCAGCGGATCGCTGACCGCCACAATATAACGGTTCATATATTGATGGATGACGACCACGCCATATGCCATCGCCACTTGCTCGGGTAGTTTGTACGCCGCATCCAGCGCGAGCTCCTCACCAATACGCCCGATTCGGTTTTGTGTAGCAATCGCGCGGTACAGATCCGCAGGTTCCAGCATTTGCAATGACAGCAAGATGTCTCCCAGTAGTCCGCCGCTCTTCGCCTGGAACTCCAGTGCGCGCTCCAGTTGTTCCGGTAATATATAGCCGGAACGAACCAGCATATCGCCTAGGCGCTCCTTGGACTCATCGCCGCCAACCTGTTCCTGTAGCTGCTCGGCTGTAATGAAACCCATCTCTACAAGAATATCGCCCAGCCTGCCACCGTAGCGCTTCTGGTTGCGGATGGCATCTGTCAGCTGATCGCGGGTGATCATCCCGTTCTCCACCAGTTGATCCCCCAGACGCGCCTTGCCGTTTCGTCCGCTCTGCGTTCCTCTTGCTGCCTCTTCGCCTTCCGTACCAGGGAGACTGGAAGCAGAGCCCATAGCCGTTCCTGCCGCTACCTGTTCCTGCCCAGATGCATATTGGACTTGAGCCTCCTGCACCTGTCCATCCTGTAACCCTTCATCCAGCAATTGTTCCACAGCTGCTGCTGTATCATTGGCGTTCTGTATCGCCTGGATACGAAGTTCTGTATCCTGAAGTCGCCGTTCCAACTCTTCGATATGAAAATCAAGCTTGTACAGCACCGGAGCCTGCTCTGACCGCTGAGCCTCTAGCTGTTGTTGCAGTTGTTCGATTCGCTGACGCTCTTCTTTTATTCTTCTCTTTGTTTGGCGAATTGAAACTCCTCCAACCTGCCACCTAAGCTTGTCACCCATGAATTCCCGCCCTTTCAATCCAGCGCCGCTCTTCCGCAAGCGCATCCGCAAGCAGCTGCTTTAACTCCGCATCCCGCTGCTTTTTCCGTTCCAGCGCCGCGTGGAAAAGTTCCCGCTCCTCACGCAGTAACTCCTCCGCTTGCACCCGTTCCTCATGCAATGAAGATATCAGTTGATCGGCTTCAGAAGCGCGATAACCGATCCAAGCGCTCTTTAACTGACGCGCCGTCCTTTTAGTTCTCATAATACCTCCCTGGATCATCCCGACTCTGCCTTCAGCTACGTCGCTACTTTAGAGCTTTTACTTACCGTTCTCCTAAAAAACCAGGACATACCTATGTTCTCATTCAAGCCCTTCATTTACACATTTATGAAATTCGCCTGATCAAAAGAGCCCCTAGTAACTTGACATTTATTTATTGAATATAGTTCTTGTCCTATTGAATTGGTAATTC
>RCUF01000248.1_pt1 | contig 23529 bp, 23 predicted proteins | sample 2166311 | NCBI WGS metagenome assembly RCUF01 (sample SAMN09932608, study PRJNA488358) | compost metagenome | feature: garden; material: soil; isolation source: compost soil in 4-hydroxybenzonitrile-enriched culture | place: Germany: Experimental Botanical Garden Goettingen | collected 2016-01-27
CGTCCACGCCGTTCAAAGTACACATCCTCATACGGCTTGCGCTCTCCTGTATTAGCAAATTGCCGAAACAGAGACAACGGCAGTTCAGGCCATGATGCTTCCCGATTATCTTTACAGACACGCTCAATATCCATCCAAAGCTCGGCGTATATCGGCTCAGAGACAGTCGTCCGTAGCCTTTTTGTCCAATTACTCCTTAACCGTTGCCTTGCTGAATCCTGCATGCCGCCAGCCAGCGCCTTAACGAGCCGCGAAGCAGGCCAAGCCTCCCTCAGAAGACTCATCTGCATTTCCTCCTCATGAGAAGCATTTGTTTCACCTTCTTTTTTGTTAACGCTTTCATTGTATCTAACAATCATTGTAAATTCAAAGGGGTAGCAAAACAATTGAGAAAAAATAAAAGAACCTCTATGCCCGGTTGCCGTGGTCATGGAAGTTCTTGTTTTACACTAGTGCCAATCTCCGTCCAGATTCGCTTTGATCATGTTTTCTAAACTGTGGGTTTCTCTTGTTTCCACTTTCTAATCCCGTCATCCTCCAGAATACCCAGTGCTGCATCTGAGATATTAGGATCACGCAGCAAAGCGTCCTCGACTCTAAATTTAATATCGTCAGCATCTGCCAGCGTCATGCCCGGCGTAAGCTCAATCAACCCTTCCACGTGATAATAGCGTCCCTCCTGCAAAATACGCATTTGATAAATATCCGTAACATGCGTATCTGCGAGAATAATGGAAGCCACACGTTCTTCGATATCAGGAGGAGCAGATACACCGATCAAACCTACCATGTTGTCGTAACCGACCCGGAAAGCAACACCGACCATCAGACAACCGATGAGAATACTTGAAATGCCGTCCAGCAGTTTAAAATCTGTCAGCGATGTGACCACCACTGCTAGCAAAGCGAGTACTCCACCCGTTGTTGCTACCAAATCTTCATAAAACACCAGCCGGGTTGGCGGTGCAGCACGCCCCACATGGCGGAACGCAGAGGTGAAAATGCCTAACCCCTTCGCTTCTACTCTGGATTCATGCAGCACTTCTTTCATCGCTTTGCTCCATACAAATCCGTCCACCACTAGTGACAAAATCAGTACTATAACATTAATCCAAAATCCATGTGTAGATTCAGCCGGATGCTGCAGCAAATGAATGCCTTCCAATGCGGTTTCATAGGCCATAATCGTTACGACAATAACGGCAACCATACAGAACAGGTTAATCACTCGTCCAAAGCCGGTAGGAAAGCGTTTTGTCGGTTTTTTCTCTGCCAGTACACTGCCCGCGAATACAAACATTTGATTCACTGCATCCGCAATGGAATGCATCATCGTAGCAAACATAGAACCGCTGCCTGTCAAGGCAAAAGCAATTCCCTTAATCAGAGCAATGCCGGTATTCCCTAACGCCGCCGAGCCCGAGGATTTGTTTCCTTTTTTGACCATACTCCAAAAGGAGTCCTCTTTCTGTTTCACTTCCATCTTGTAGCTCCTCCTGAGGTATACATAATCTGATATATCCACATTCAGGATTTTTGCAAATCATCACATTATGTAATCGTTTGTTATGTATTATTTTTAACCCGTCCATATTCTACCTAACCATCTGAGGAGAATCAATACAAACGATAATATTTTCCATGGAAAAGGAATGCCCCATGTCCCCTACGACATGAAACATTCCCGTTACAACCTTCTATCAGACATACGCTCAGGTTAACAACACAGATAATCTCCATGCGCTGACGATTGACATAAGTGCCTATTTACCAGCTTGATTTCGTTATTCCTGGAATTTGGCCTTTATGTGCCAACTCGCGGAACGCGATTCGAGACAGCTTGAATTTGCGCAAGTATCCTCTAGGTCTGCCTGTCAGCTCGCAACGGCTTTTCAAGCGGGTTGGAGATGAGTCACGCGGAAGCTTTTGCAAAGCTTCGTAGTCCCCTTTTGCTTTCAATTCACGTCTCAGATCCGCATATTTAGCTACAATTTCCTGGCGTTTCTTCTCTTTTACGACTTTTGACTTCTTGGCCATGTAAAGCTCCTCCTTGTGATATATGCCAATCATGAAGGTTCACCATCACTACCGCGGGATGGATGAATACGGATATGGACATAATTTTACACCTTAAATAGTAATCATTACGATTACTATTTAATATAACGTGCTCCAGGTAGGTTGTCAACCCAAGCGGTTTGAATCACAACATTAAAAAGCCGTTGAAACAGTAGAACCGATTCATTGTGGTGAACGGTCTGCCGTTTCAACGGCTTTAAAATTTGTTGACTAGCTTTGTTCATTCAGCCAAATGGCAAGCTACCCAGTGATCTGGACGAGCCTCACGATAGAGTGGAATCTCTTTGGAGCAACGATCGATTGCAAAGGGGCAGCGAGTATGGAACTTGCAGCCCGAAGGCGGGTTAACCGGACTAGGGATATCCCCCTTGAGCAAAATCCGTTCTCTTTTCAGCTTCGGCACTGGAATAGGTATAGCCGACAGCAACGCCTTCGTATACGGATGCAACGGATTCCCAAATAGCTCGTCACGCGAAGCCGTTTCGACCATGGAGCCTAAATACATCACGCCAATACGGGAACACAAATGTTCCACCACGCTCAAATCATGCGAGATGAACAAATATGTCAGACCCCGTTCGGCCTGCAATTTGGCGAATAGGTTAATAATCTGCGCCTGTATGGACACATCCAGCGCTGATACCGGCTCATCAGCGATAATTAGATCCGGCTGAAGCGCCAGCGCTCGGGCAATGCCGATCCGTTGACGTTGCCCTCCCGAAAATTCATGGGGAAAACGGTCGATATGATACTCTGACAATCCACATAGCTTGAGCACATCCAGCACAATCTGCCGGACCTCCTCCTTCGTTGCTATACCGTGATCCAGTAGAGCCTCACCAATGGCATCACCAATCCGTACACGCGGATTCAGCGAGCTATAGGGGTCTTGAAAGATCAGCTGAATTTTAGGACGAAGCTCCTGCATCCCTTTGGCAGACAGGCTGTGCACATCTACCCCTTTGTATTTTACGGTACCGTCCGTTTTATCCGTCAATCTAACAATCGTGCGGCCCACCGTGCTTTTACCGCTCCCCGATTCCCCTACCAATCCAAAGGTTTCACCCTGACGGATCGTAAAGCTAATATCGTCTACCGCCCGCACATGTCCTGAAGTACGGTTCATAAATCCGGACTTCACCGGAAAGTACGTTTTTAAGCGGTCTATTTCCAACAACGGCTCAGCCATGAACAACCGCCTCCTCATATAACCAGCAGGATGCTTTCTGCTGAGCTGAAACTTCCTTTAATGTAGGATCCTTTACACGACAAATGTCCATGCAATGCCCACAGCGGTCGTGAAAATAACAGGAAGTCGTCAGCTCCAGCGGATTAGGGACCTGCCCGGGGATGGAATACAGTTCCTCTTGGCGCTGATTAAGCACCGGTTTGGATTTTAGTAACCCCTGTGTATAAGGATGCTTGGGATGATTAAACAGCTGTACCACTTCGCCTTCCTCGACGATCTTGCCTGCATACATCACTATGACGTAATCAGCCATTTCGGCGACAACACCCAGATCATGAGTGATTAGCATGAGCGACATATTGGATTGAGCTTTAAACTCACGCAGCATATCCAGAATTTGCGCCTGAATCGTTACATCCAGCGCCGTGGTTGGCTCATCCGCGATAAGCAGCTTGGGACCGCAAGAAACAGCAATGGCAATCATAATTCGCTGTAGCATCCCCCCGCTCAGCTCATGCGGATAGCTTTTTAAAATCTGCTCCGGCCGGGATATACCGACCTGTTCGATCAGTTCCAGTGCCCGCTTACGAGCTTCCTTACGGCCCATTTTCAAATGCTCAATCAGTGGTTCGGATAGCTGTTCGCCAATGGTCATGACTGGATTCAATGAAGACATCGGCTCCTGAAAGATCATGGAGATTTCATGTCCGCGAATTGTGCGCATCTCATTTCTGCTAAGCTCTAGTAGATCGGTTTCCTCAAAGCGGATGCTTCCGCCTGCCACTTTACCACCGGGACTCTGGATCAGACCCATGATCGACATCGCGGTAATACTTTTGCCGCAGCCCGATTCACCGACAATGCATACCGTTTCCCCCGGCTTCACACGGAAGCTGATATCATCCACCGCTTTAACCGTTCCTTCTTCTGTATAAAAATGAGTGCTTAAATGTTCAATGGAAAGTAAATTGTCCATGGTGTATGATCACCTACCTCTTATGTTTCGGGTCAAGTACATCCCGCAGCCCGTCACCAAAAATATTAATAGCGATGACTGTAGCAAAAATAGACAGTCCTGGCGGTATCCACAACCACGGTCGTTGCTGAAAATCCAGCACATTGTTAGCGGCATCAATCATATTGCCCCAAGTCGGTGTCGTGGGCAGCACGCCAAGGCCAAAGAAGCTGAGTACAGATTCACTCAAGATAGCTCCGCCAATATTCAATGTAGCGATAACGATCAACAACGGTAAAATATTCGGCAGCAGATGTTTGAACAGCTTTCGACGATTCGAGAGTCCCAGTACCGTCGCGGCTTGCATAAATTCACGTTCCCGCAAACTAAGCATCTGGCCCCTCACCATCCGTGCAATCCCCGGCCAGTTGACTAGACTAAGCATCAACATGACAATATACATCCGCTGATCGGGTGGAACCTTCCAGTCCGATAGCAGCGCGCCCATAATAAATAGCAGGGGCAAACTGGGAATCGTCAGCAGCAAATCAGCAACACGCATAATAATCTGATCCGCAATCCCGCGAAAATATGCGGATATGACCCCCAGCGTAGCCCCCAGAAAGACTGACAATACCATTGAGGCTAAACCCACGGTAAGAGAAATTTGACCTGCTTGCATCACGCGTGTCATCACATCCCGCCCCAGCTTGTCAGTTCCTAACCAGTGATGGATATTGGGCGCCTTGTTCATCATTAATATATTTGTTTTATTATCGGAATAAGGAGAACATAACGGACCGATAAAACAGAGCAAAAACATAAATACCACGACGAGCAGACCAGCCATAGCAAGCTTGTTTCTGAACAGCTGCCGGAGCGCTTGCTGCCACATTGAAGATTTAACAGTTGTTCGCAGTCTGCCGTTGCTCTTGCTCAAATTACTGCTCACGGATGACATTCCTTAGCCCCCTTCTTACACTTTCACACGCGGGTCCGCGATGCGATACAAAATATCGGACAACAGTGTCCCGATCACGCTCAATATGGCAATCAGCATCGTAAAGCCCATAAGTAGCGGATAATCCCGGAGCGAAAAGGATTGCATGTACAACTGACCGATTCCTGGCCAATTAAAAATCTTTTCAATAATCAGGGACCCGCCAAACAGCGCAGGTAATTCGAAGCCAACGAGCGTAATGGCAGGCAGCAATGCATTTCTCAATGCGTGCGTAAAAAGTACCTTTCTTTCCTTTAAGCCCTTTGCACGGGCTGTGCGTATATAATCCTGCTGGATCACGTCGATCATATTGCTACGGAAGTAGCGGGTCAACGACCCCAGTCCCAGCAGCGTCATAACGATCACTGGCAAGGTCATATGCTGGAGAACCTCCTTCACATACTCCATACCTGTAGCGTTACTGCCCGTATTGAGCATGCCACCGGGTGGCAACCACTTCAGGTCAACCGCTGCAATTTTAATCAGATACAACCCGATAAAAAAAGAGGGAACAGACATGGCAGCGAAAATCACCACCATTACCAGAGTATCAAACCATGAATACTGCTTATAAGCAGCAATCACACCGATAATGACCGCGATAAACCAGGTCAGGAAGGTCGATACAACGGCCAGCAAAAACGAGTTCCAGATGTACTCATTAAATAAGGTCAGCACCGGCTTCTGCTGGGCAAGCGAATAACCAAAATTGCCGTGCAGCGCATTGCCTAGCCAATTTCCATAGCGTTCAAGAATAGGCTTATTCAGGCCGTAAATTTCCCTCAGCTCCGCTTTTCTCTCCGGCGACAGCTTCAGATTGCCGCTAATGAAATCTCCCGGTGTCATGGCATACAGGAAAAAAATCATCATCGAAGCGGCCAACAAAATAATAACCATATACGTCAGTCTTTTCGTTAAAAACGAGCTCATGACAGACTCCTTTCAATTCAAGGTCAGGATACTCATTACGTTTCCCCCATTTGGGAGGCCCCTTGATCTGAACCTGATGTTCTTCACAAGGGGCCCGCAAATGTGGCTTATTTAAGGGACCATTCGAACAGATTACCAGACAAGCCAATGAACGGACTGACCTTTACATGTTCCATCCGACCATTGTAGGCATAAACCGTCTTCTTATAGTTGGTAAAAATAACGGGCAGTTCATCGTTTAGCAGTACATATAATTCTTGATATATTTTCTTCCGTTCTTCCATATTCGTCGTAGACAAGCCTTTTTCATATAGCTCTTTTACCTTTGGATTGTTATATCCCTTGACTTCTCCATTGACGAATTGCTCGATTCCATCTGATGGATCTGTCAGCATGCCTGTCGAGAAGGCGGCAAGATCATAATCTTTACCTTCTACTTTGGCGACCATTGCATTAAAGTCTGCAAAGATTTCCGGCTGCAGGTCAACACCAATCGCTTTGTAATTTTCAGCCGCAAGCGCAATAAAGGTGTCTGTTTCTGGACGTTTAGAGGTCAGCAGGTGAATGGTCAGCTTCTGTCCGTTTTTCTCACGGATACCGTCACTACCTTCTACCCAACCCGCTTCATCCAGCAGCTTTTTCGCTTGCTCCGGGTCGTAGTTGTATGGATTGATTCCATCGGTCGTGTAAGACCAGAATATTGGGGAAGCTGGAATGTTTGCAACTGCCCCTGCTCCCTGAGCTGCGTCGACATAAATGCTTTTCCGATCCAGTCCATAGGTCAATGCTTGACGAACCTTTTTATCCTTAAGCTTTTCATTTTCAAGATTTACTTGCAAATATCCGTAAGTGCTAGGGGTATACGGCAAAATGTTTAAAAAGCCAAGCCTTTTTAGTTTGTCGATATTTTCCTGAGTTGCGGTGAATTGAGAAAAATCGGTATCGCCTGTTTCTATGAATTGCCAAGCGTCGCCTTCTGCTGTTTTGTAAATGAAATGCTGTGTTTTCGGTTTGCCTTTGAAAAAGTAATCATTCGCCTCTAGACGAACTTCTTGCCCCGGAATGAATTTTTCTAACTTATAAGCCCCATTTCCCAGTGGGCTACTATGTAGATTTTTAAAATAATCCAGCTCTCCGAACTTGTAATCCTTGCCGTAGTAGGCTTTGGACAGTACATACTCACCCAGAATCGGCAGAGCCAGCGCGTTTGGTTTTTCCAACGTCGCAGAAATGGTCTGCTCATCAATCACCTTGATTCCTGCAATTTGTTTTGCCTTGCCTTCCGTATAATCTTTGCCGCCTTTAATGTTCAGCTTTCGGATTTGGCTGTCACCAGGATAGGCTTTGTCATAGATCAACGTCCAGGTAAAAGCGACATCCTCAGCTGTCAAAGGAGAGCCATCACTGAATTTTGTACCGGGAACCAGATGAAACGTATACGTTAGATTATCCTTGGAAATATCCCAGCTCTTAGCCAGATTGGGCAGCGGAAGCCCCTTCTCGTCTACCGTGACCAGCGGAGTCCACAACTGCGAAATCACGTTGCCGTCATAGCCGCTTTGGTTAAAATACGGAGTAAACACCCCAGCTGGGTCAGTCAGACCAACAATAATCGTGTCGCTTCTCTTTTGGGACACTTCCGGCAATTTGGATAAATCAGAAGCTTGTACCAGACTTGTTAATGGCTGCGCTGTAGCGGCTGTCTGTGCGGCATCACTATTTTGCGAAGCAGCATCGCTAGCGCTATCTGATCCACCACTAGAGCAAGCTGCTAATAAGGTAGAACTTGCCAGAAGTAGACTGCTGAGTAGAATGATTCCCTTTTTCAAAATAATCCCCCCAAGTTAATTTAGTAAATTCCGATCGAACAAGTTGTAATTAATAAGATAAATCTCATTATAGGAATCTATTCCGGTTCTGTAAAGAGAGAACTCCATTTTTTATGTAAAAAAATAGACGTCCACTCATCTGGATTCCAAATGGTCGACGTCTATTTGTTTAAAGTGTTAAAGTCTAACTGGTGCGTACAGCCTAATTTCGCTCCATATAGCCCAGGATGCTCCGATGCATTTCATCTACTGCCGAAAGCCGTGCGCTATAGCCGAGCAGTGTTTCACCATCAAAATGTGCATGGATGAAGCCAGAGGCACGAAGCTTAAAAATATGGTCGTGCGTGATTCCCTTGGACAGCTTGAGATGACGGACAATCTCAATAAAGGTGCGTGGATACTGGCTTTGGTACAAATATTTTAAAATCTTGAGCCTGCTCTTCTCCCCCAAACTTCGGATCATTCGATATTCCTGTGGGGATAAAAAATCGTCCTCCTGAACATAAATTCCTGCCGAGTAATGGCACAACAGGAGCGACCCAAATCGATAAATAATATTTATCGGCTGAAAATGATATTGCGGTACCAGCAACACCTGCGTCAACCCTTCGGAAGGCTCGAATCGGAAGCCATTAGTTGTACGATCCACCCACTCCATAGAGCTATATGCGCCCTTCTCCCGGTTTCTGCGTTCCGCTTCCTGTTTCAGCCCGCTTAGAATCCTTGTATCCACATGACGAAAATACTCTTTATCCCAACCGGATAGCAGCTGCAATGCAAGTTTGCGAAGCTTCTCCATGTCGTCAGGCAGCGGTATCCCATAGGCTGATGCCTGTTCGTTTAATTCCTGTACAGTTCGGTTCTCCAGACGGTCTACGACCTCTTCAACGTTCCCCTGATCAGAAAGCATACAGACGAGTCCATAAATAACCTTCCAATCTGCATTGATTTCCATGGACTCCAGCAATTCAGACAAACCTGGAGACAGCGTTCCACGCACCTGCTCCACCCACTCGGCTGATAAATCGGTCTTCTTGTAAGCCTTGCGGCAAATAAAGGTGTGTAAGCTGCTGAGCAGCTCAAACACCGGTCCATATGCTACATGTACATCGTAAGGAGCATTCACGTCGTGACTCATCGCTTTCTGTCCTCTTTTCTTTCATATCTGATGTCCATTATACATACTATCGTACACCCGTTCATTCTTAGTGATCCATTCATACGAGAATGTAGCAAAACACAGATACAAATATGAACGTAACAAGCATCATAATCAAGGCGCAAAAAAAGCCTGATCTCATCAGACTCTAACTGTTCAGCTATGAATTAGAAAAGGTTGTCTCCCACAAATAATCGCAGGAGACAACCTTTAGATAAATAATATGATGTTTAAAGTTTGTTAGCTGCTACTTTCCACTCTAATATTCCTGTGGATGCTGAACCTTTGGATACCATTTCAATTCTTAATTTCGTTGTTTTTACAGGCGTAAAAGTAGTTGTATTATACTGGTCTGCCGAAGTACCCAATCCATTAGCCTGCTTGACATTGGACCAGCTGCGACCATTCCAATACTTAATCTTGTAAGATTTAGGAACATCAACGCCAGCGCCATCTTGGAACCAATAGACATCCGTTTGGGTTATTTGTTCTATTCGTTCTCTTTCTTTCCACTCCTTTTCTAATTGAAGTATTTTCGATGAATCATCTCTGCTTACTCTGATGCTAACTAAATTATCAATTAGGCACGAGTTGCTACAACACCAAAAAAAACGCTCATTTCCTTTTGTCTTTTGATAGCTTCCAGCAAAGTTACTTCTCAGCATATTCATATTTACATATGGTTGGAGTCCCTTAAAAAAGTCTCCATTATGTATACAATGATATTTTAAGACATTAGTGTGTAATCTTCTTTTTGATTTTATAAACGAGTCCGAATCCTCCTTGGCCGATCATTTCTAAAACTTTATAAGGTGCTTGACTTCCATCAAATACAGTGGTTTCACGTGCTTATTGTGAATCCTCCCTTTTAGTAATGCTACTACTAGTAAATTTATGCAGTAAGTAATATAATGGAAATATATTTATTTACGGACACTCTTGAGTCAACACTGAATGTCCACAATAATCTTAAAATCTTAACATTATATGATGCTTACTTTTTATTTAATAGTAACTCTTAGATAAGTTGGAGGAATTTATGTTTGAGCGAAATGATAAATGTTTCTGTGAATCAGGAAAAAAATTTAAAGATTGCTGTGGAAGTGTTCTTTTAAAAGAAAAGGGAATAAAAGAAGTTTCATTTAAGCCCTACGAAATAAGACAAATTGAAGGTGATTTATTGAATATTTCCAAAAAAAACACTTGCCTTTATCCTGGTTGTACTAATCCTGCCATTAACTCTCATTCAATTCAAAACAGTAGATTTTTGAAGTTACTTTCGAAAAATGGACATGTTTTACAATTTGACATTAATCTTAAAGGATCAACTGCTGATTTTTTATTGGGAGATAAGGGAATAAATACGGTCGCTTCTACTTTTTATGGTTTTTGCAATATTCATGATAGCCCAATTTTCAAAAAAATAGAAATTGGAAATAATATCTTCTCTACACCTGAACAGTATTTTCTATTTGCTTACAGAGCATTGGCTCATTCCTTATATACCTCGAAAGAGATGTACAAATTTCGTACTTTGATTGCTAAGAAGAAACCAATGATCGTATATAGTCCTCAATTTCAAGAAGATGTTATAAATCAAAAAGAAATACGAGAGTCATTTCAACTATACAAGAATGTTTTTGACCAAGCATTACTGACTTCGAATTGGGGTGAGTTGGAAACTATATTATTAATTGTTAATAAACCTTCTCTAGTAGCTGTATCTTCTTGCTTCAGCCTTCCATTTGATTTAAGAGGAAACTACCTTTTCCAAAATGATAGACCTAAAAAAATGATGATGACTGTATGCTCTGAAGACAAGAAGACTTACGCACTTTTTAGCTGGATCAAAAAAGAGGAAAGGTATTTTAACACTTTTAGAAAGCAGCTATTATCACTAAGCGAGCAGCAGATAGTCTCGCTAATTAATAATATAATCCCCTTTTACTGTGAAAATTACTTTATTGCTCATGAGTTATGGGAGACTTTTAGTACAGAAGCCAAAGAAGAACTCATAAAGGTTAGTTCAAACTTTTTCCAATATCGGTTAGCAAAAAACTTCTTGGGAGAAACAAAATACAGTTTTTATGCTCATTAGGAAGGCATTCTTACATGAGTAAAGAAGAATTACGCCAACACAATATGCTGTGAATTTGTAGCAAGTTGTTTTAAATCATATCTAAACCACATTGATTAAGTCCAGCAATGATCTAAACCTTTAAATAAGCTTTATGTAGACTATCCTGTCCGTTAACCGAACTGACCGCTGATGTTAATCAACTTAGATACTCATTGAATCAGTTATAAATACAAGTTCTTGCCCTTGCGTTTGGATACGAACTTGTATGGTTTAAAACAAAAAAAGGCGCTAATATGATATGTTCTTGTCCTCCGATAATTTTGGAAGAAACGGTCCTATTCATAAGCTTTTTTGTGCTATTCTACGTATGTTTTATCGGTTAGGAAAACGAGAGATATCCTTCTTAACCTGGCTCCAGGTATAACGCAACATCCAGGTATCCCACTCTGTTATTTTGGGAGAATTTCCGGCCCACATAATCGTTGGCACAGGGAAACCACCGAGTGGACGCTCATTTTCTTCATAGAAAAGTCAGGCAAGCCGAATCCATGCCCCATCTCATGCTCTGTAATCTGGATTTCATCCGAATTCAAGGTGTTCAGGATATAATCATCAGGCATACGTTGCCCCCAATCACCACCGGCTCCACCTTGAAAATTGGACGTTCCCCATAAGTACATATCAAACCGCTTGTCCAGTCACCCGGATAAGAATAATTTGGGTCCATAAAATGTTCAAATGTCGATAGTGCGTTAGGAGCAACCGAAGTTTAGCAGGAATATTCGGGTCTGTTTTACTTAAGTCATCGATAATGGTATCCTTGTAAACGATTTCATTAGATTGTTTTTAAGAATCTGTGATAGATTTGCAACAGCCCAGCCTACTATTTTTACTGTAATATTGTTATAAGGCCAGCCATCATACCCTTTCAACTGCTTATTCCAATTATTGATTTGCCGACTCAGCAGGAAGCCATATCTTTACGCTGCTGAAGAATGATATTTTTAAAGGATTGCCAACGCACTACATAATTTAGCGTTCCTTTTCCCGCATAGATTTGACCAAAAATCAAATTTTTACGGTTGGTTGAGCTACCTTTTATTTTTACGAGACATCTAAAAGGACAACGCCTACTCTCTTATTACACCCACTCTTGATTTTTAATAAAATCACAAAATTATACTATAATTGGAATGATACAGCGTCAAACAAAAATATCCCCTCTACAAGGAGGGGATCAGTATCCATAGACTAGGCTCGCACTCCTACTCTATGGATATCAATGCCGAATCTGCCAGTGAAGCCAGTAGCTTCGCTGTTCCGGGCAACGCGCGTTCGTCCAGATCAAAGGCAGGATGATGCCATTCCTGGCTTCCCGCAGTGCCAACAAAGACAAATACACCGGGGATGTTCTTCTGATAAAACCCAAAATCCTCGCTCGCCGAGGATGGTATGGGACGAACTACGTCCAGACCGACCGCTTCTGCCGCCTCCTCCGCGATGACGGCCAACTTACCGTCGTTCAGCACAGGCGGCGGACCCTCGATCCAGCGGATGGTCGCTTTCGTGCCGAAAGCATCGGCAACGCCTTTTACGACCTGTTCGAAGCGCTCAGTCACCTGGGCGCGAACATTCTCGTCAAATGTGCGAATGGTTCCGTCCAAATGGGCGCGGTCTGGAATGATGTTCCAGGCGTTGCCACTGTGCAGCTTCGTGACGCTAATGACCGCGCTATCCAGCGGATTAACGCTCCGACTCACAATGGATTGCAGCGCCGTAATGATATGTGACGATACCACGATGGGGTCAATCCCTGCATGTGGCACTGCCGCATGTGTGCTCAGACCCTCCACCTCGATGTAAAAACCATCTGCCGCTGCCATTAGCGGACCTTCTTTGATGCCGACCGTACCTACGGGCAGGTCCGGCTTGTTATGCAGGCCAAATATGGCCTGCACCCCTGCCAACGCACCGCTGTCCAGCACTTGGGCAGCGCCTTTGGCCTTTTCCTCGGCTGGCTGGAACACCAGCCGAACCGTGCCTTTCAGCTCCTGCTCCCGCTGCTTCAGCAGTATGGCCGCCCCCAACAGGGATGCCGCATGAAAATCATGCCCACAGGCATGCATCTTGCCGGGATGCACTGAAGCATAAGGCAATCCCGTCTCCTCCTGAATGGGCAACGCATCAATGTCTGCACGAAGCGCAACAGTTGGCCCTTCCTGCTGTCCGCCGATTTCCGCAACTAATCCGGTACGCAGCGGCACATCCAAAATGGTTATGTTCTGTTCTTCCAGCAGACGGCGGATAAAGGCGGTAGTTTCAACCTCCTCGTTAGATAGCTCGGGATTTCGATGCAGATGGCGGCGAATGTCCACCAGCTTCTGCTCCAAAACCTGCTCCTTCGTCCCGGTTGATCCACTCATCCCTATTCCTCCTTCGTGAACCCAAAATAGTTACAATTCTCTCAGACCAACAACATCTAGGACTGCACAGGCAATCCGGCAAAAGCTTCATGCAACAACTCGAACGAGCGCACACGCTTGTGTATATCTCTTATTCCTGTCGTAACGATCAGCTCATCGGCCTGATACTTCGCTTGAATTTCCGTCAGCACTGCATAGATTTCGTCTTTATTCCCTTTGTTAATTTGCGCTTGTGTAGCTTCAATTGTATATTCTTCACCCGATTGCTTGCCAAACTCTTCTGCACTTTCCAGCGTGCCCACCGTAGCCGTCTTGCCACTGGCCAGATGAATTTTGTACAGCTTGTGTTCACCTGCTAACTCCGCAGCTTCCTCGGAAGTGTCCGCTACAATGACTGAAAGCGCAAAAAGAGCTTTCGGCTCACGTCCATAACTATAATCGAAAGACGCCCGATACGTACGGAATGATTCCAATGCAACCTGCTCATTACTATTGATAAATTGCGAGAAAACGTAGGGCAACCCCAAACGCGCAGCAATTCCAGCACTGTCTGTACTTGTACCCAAAACGTAAATATCCGCTGGTATTTCTGGAATCGGATTCGCCTGTAACCCGGCTAACGGTCCTTCTTCAGACGGAATATTATGAATATAGCGACTTACTTCATCAATTTTTTCTTCGAGAGAAGGCGCATCATGAACGTTTCGTTGTAACGCCTGTGTGGATTTCGGCAACCCGCCGGGTGCGCGTCCGATTCCCAAATCTACGCGACCCGGTGCAAGAGAGGACAGCACATTAAAGTTTTCAGCTACTTTATAAGGGCTGTAATGCTGAAGCATCACTCCACCAGAACCGACTTTAATACGCTCAGTGCGTGCCAGCAAATGGGAAATGAGTACCTCTGGCGAAGAGCCCGCAACCTGCTCGGAATCGTGATGCTCTGATACCCAGAAGCGCGTAAATCCCAATTCCTCTACACGCTGTGCTAGCTTAATCGTATTACGAAGGGCCTGCGCTGCCGTTTCCCCCTCGTGTATAGGGCTTTGATCCAATACTCCGATTTTAATACTCATATCTCCCTCTCCCGTCTAAATTGAATAGTTATATTCCGGTGTAATCCGTTTCAGAAATTGTTTGGTACGTTCCTCTTTGGGGTGGTTAAAAATGTCGTCCGGTGTGCCTTCCTCGATAACATGACCGCCATCCATAAATACCACATGATTTGAAACATCGCGCGCAAAGCCCATTTCATGTGTAACGACAATCATCGTAATGCCTTCCTTTGCAATCTTGCGGATCACCGACAGCACCTCACCCACCAATTCAGGGTCCAGCGCCGAAGTCGGCTCATCGAACAAAATCACTTCCGGGTTCAGCGCCAAAGCACGTGCTATGCCGACACGCTGCTGCTGCCCGCCAGACAGCTGGCTTGGATAATGATTCAGCTTTTCACCCAGACCGACCTTTTCCAGCACTTCAATGCTGATTTTTTTCGCTTCCTCCTGCTTGACCTTGCGGACAACGACAAGGCCTTCCATGACATTTTCCAGTGCTGTTTTATGCTTGAACAAATTGTATTGCTGGAAAACCATAGCCGTCTTTTGACGTAGAGCCAAAACATCCTTCTTCGCAGGTCGCTTGCAGTTCACTGTAAAATCGCCAATGCTAACTTCCCCATCATTCGGCTTTTCCAGATAATTAATGCAGCGTAGCAGAGTCGTTTTACCTGAACCGCTCGGGCCTAAAATAACGACGACCTCGCCTTTGTTCACGGTCAAATCAATGCCTTTGAGCACTTCATGTTTGCCGAACGACTTCGTAATATTTTGCAGACGGATCATGATGCTCGACCTCCATTAAACACATTGATTTTTTTCTCCACCAAGCCGGATATTCGTTCAATCAATACCGTCAAGCCCCAAAATAGCAGTGCAGCTGCAATATATACCTCTAAATATTTCCAGTTGGTAGATGCCAGAATCTCAGCCTGTGCCTGGATTTCTGTGACCGAAACCGTGAAGGCCAAGGTAGAGCCATGAAGCATCCCAATAACGGAATTCGTCAGGTTTGGCAAACTCACCACGAACGCCTGCGGAAATACAATCCGTCTCAGCACTTGCCACGTCGTCATACCGACGGCATAAGCCGCCTCGATTTGTCCCTTGTTGACCGATTGAATTCCAGAACGGACGACCTCAGACATATACGCGCCACTGGTAATGGAAAACGAAATGAGTGCAAATACCATATAAGGAACATCTTTGGATTGCAGCGGCCAGCCGAAATGCTTCGCTCCCGCATCAATCAACAAAGGTAAACTGAAATAAATAAGCAGCAAATGCATCAGCATCGGTGTGCCACGGATAAAGGTAACGTAACCGTGAGAAATCTGGGACAACACAGGAACCTTATAGATTCGCGCCAGCGCCGTTATAATACCGATGACCAACCCTGCCAGTACGGAAACCACCGTAATAATTAAAGTGTTGGGCAACGCGGAGAACAACCCTAAAAAGGCAGTATATATAAAGCCAAAATCCAGACTCATATGCCTTTACCTCCTTTACTAAGACGGGGACTTCTCAGGTAACGCACCACAAAACTTTTTCGTTTTTCGGCTTCTTTCTGCACTGCATCCCGATGCTCATGCCGGAGAAGCGTATTTTCCAGCACCTTGAACAATTTTTGTAAAATCAGACTGATCACCAGATAGATGAGGGATAACGCGATATAGGTTTCAACAAAATGCTGGGTAGCCGACCCTAATGTCTGTGATTTCCCTGTCATCTCCATCGCTCCGATCGTAAATGCCAGCGAAGTATCCTTCAGATTGCCAATCACCAGATTGGAAAATACCGGAACCACGACAGCCAGCGCTTGCGGCATAATGATACGTGTAAAGGTCTGATAGCCTGACATGCCGACGGACTGTGCAGCCTCGATTTGTCCCCGATCTACAGCCTCTACTCCTGACCTGATAATTTCGGAAATAAAGGCTCCACTATTGAGCGCGTAGGTTGCTACGGCAAACCACAGCACATCCCATCTGGAGGAATTGATATCCACCAGCTTTAGTAGCTCTGGCAGGCCGTAATACACCAGAAACAATTGGATTAGAATAGGTGTTCCGCGAAAAAAGGAAACATACACTTGAGAAACACGTTTGAGAAATGGAATGTTATACATGCGAGGCAGCGCAACCAACAGACCAATGATAAGCCCCAATACAAGCGAGCTTGCCACAATAAACAAGGTGATGTGTAAGTAAGACAGCATTTTCGGGATAAAGCTAAAAACATAGTCAATATTGAACTCTCTGCTCATATGCCTGCCTCCTTTCTATACATCAGCGGCCAGAATACATAGAGTACCCTGACCGCTGAAATGTCCACGTCTATCCTTACTTCTTACTGCTGCTACCTTCTTTTTTCACATCTTCCAGAGACTTAGTGAAATCCTCTCCAAGCCATTTAATGCTCAGCTTTGACAGCGTACCGTCGTCCTTCACTTCCTGAATGGCTTTGTCGAGGTCATCCGCCAACCCTTGCTCATTTTTGTTCAGTACATACAGTACATCCGATTGAGTCAAAGGATCACCAACGGTTTTCAGAGCTACTTCTCCTTTTTCATCGGTGTTAAAACGGTTCGCAAAGTCTGTCGTAACGGTAGCATCTATACGGCCGCTCGTAATTTGTTGCTCCGTATCATTGGCTGCACCACTCGTATAAACGATATTCAGGGCATCTCCGTGGGTTTTGTTATACTCTTTCAGCACATACGCCGCATTACTGGTTGGGCTGGTGAGTACCTTTTTCCCTTTCAAATCATCAATTGAATGAATGGTATTGTTATCCTTCGCTACAGCGACTCTGTTCAGAAAAATGCTATACGGATTTTTGTTGAACAGATACTTGGCTTCGCGCTCCGGGTTTTTTTCCATTTGATGCGATACCAGATCAATCTTGCCGGCATCGAGACTTAGCAGCAAATTTCCAAAGTCCATCGTTTTGAATTCAAATTCGTATTGAGGCAGGCGCTTGTCCAGCTCCTTAATCAGCTCCACATCAAAACCTGTTAAATTTCCGTTTTCGTCAATAAAGCATACATTTTTGAATTGAGTACCTGTGCCTACGATAATTTTCTTCACGTCTCCGCTTGAACCTGACGCGCTAGACGCGTTATCTGAGGAACCGCAGCCTGCCAACACCAGGATAATTGCCATAACAGACAATATTGCAAACCACTTTTTCATATGAATCCCCCTCATCTCTTTGTATACCAGCAGTTTGCGACATACATGGTAGCTACAACATCCAATAATTAATAATTCCTATAAGTTTAATCGGTTTTAGGATGTGATTAATTTAACACCTGGAAACCTATACGTCAATCCATCAAGCCATAGAACTTTTCTATAACAAAACAGCACCCCGGAAACCTTCTGTCAGTGCATCTGCAAAATCCGAGGTCACTGCACAGTCTTCTTTGGTCGCTATTATGCTAATCTGCATCGACACCCCAGCTACCTCTGGAACATGGATACGGAACAGTTTCTGATCTTTTACTTCACGGTTCACACAGACATCCGGCAAAAAGGCAATACCCGCTTCCTCCAATACCAGCTTTTTGGCCGTGACCACATTGTCTACCTGAAAAGCAATGTCCGGTGGCTGCTCCAGTGATTCAAAAGCGCGATGGATTCTCATCCAATCTAATGATCCGCATTCAAAAAACACCAGTGTTTCACGTTGAATATCCTGTATGCTGGCCTTTCCTGTCTTTATAAACGGATGGCCGTCGTATACATACAGGGAAATCGGATCTTCATAAAAAGCAAGCGTACGGATAGCCGGATGCATCACTTTACGGACAAAACTAATGTCTACCTCACGGTTCAACAGTTTATGTACCAGTTGATCCGTCGTAGCCGTCACAATTTTGTAGTTAACCTCTGGATAACGGGCACGAAGCTGCTTTAATATTTCAGGAATGATGTAGTTCGACACCGATATCGTGCAACCAATTCGAATTTGCTGAGGGGCTTTCTTACGCTGTTGGAGCTTTTGTTTCCCTTTTTGCAGCACCTGAAGCATCTGCTCCGCATAAGGAAGAAACTTTCGTCCATCCTCCGTCAGAACCGTTTGCTTGCTTTGGCGGTCGAACAACTTGCATTCTAGCTCGCGCTCTAGCGTCTGAATCCGGGCTGTAACAGAGGGCTGGGACAAGAACAAGGCTTCTGCAGCCTTATTAAAGCTCCCATAATGATTCACGTATACAAAGGCTTCCATATTCTCGATATTCATACGCAAGTCCCCCAGTAAGTTTTATATACATTTATCCAATAAGTTAACTTGGTTTTTTGTATCATAAAACTCACTGAACGACCTGTCAATGGAAATATTGAAAATATCTATAATTTTAATAGCTCATTTAGTTCTTTAACAGAACGTTCCAACCGTGCAACCAATTCTTCCGACAACCCGTATGCTCCATCTGGCAGACGTTCGACCCACTGATCCACTGCATACACCCCGCCAAGAATATGTCTTCCGCCCAGTGCATTAATAACCGGCTTCAAGGCATAGTCAATGACCAGCAGGTGAGCCAGTGTACCTCCGATAAATAAAGGCAAGACAGGTTTCCCTCTTAGCCCCTCCTGCGGAACCAAATCCAGGAATATTTTCAATAGTCCTGAATAGGACGCCTTATAGACTGGAGAAGCCACAATAACGGCATCCGCTGCTGCAATCAATGCAAGTGATGCTGTGATGTCGGGGCTGTTAAAGTTAGCTGTGACCAGATCCTCTGCTGGCAAGTCGACCACATTCAGTAATGTGACCTCCGCTCCAGCCTGCTGCAACTGCTCCGTTGTATAGTTAATCAAGCCGTATAAACGGGATTGTGTAGACGGACTGCCTGATAGGATGACAACCTTGGACATATTTTTCCCTCCTTCTGTTATGCGTCAACCTTCACTTTGGATCTGGCTGCTGTATAGCGGTTCTCAGGAATAGGCACGCCCAGGTTTTCACGCAGTGTGCTAAATTCATAATCCTGACGGTAAATACCGCGTTCCTGCAAAATAGGCACAACCAGATTGACGAAGTCATGCAGACCCGATGGCACATCAGAACCAATAATGAATCCGTCTGCCCCTTTTCTTTCGAACCACTCCTGCACTCGATCCGCTACTTGCTCAGCGGTTCCGATAAAAGAGGTTCTCGGTGTAGCTGAACGCAACGCAACCTCGCGTAAGGTCAAATTTTGTTCCTTGGCTACTCGTTTGATTTTATCTGTACCGCTGCGGAACGCATTGCTGCCAATACCATCAAGCTCAGGGAATGGCTCATCCAGCGGATATTGTGAGAAATCATGATGATCGAAGAAACGTCCCAAATATTTTAACGCAGCCTCAATCGTCACCAGATTAGTGATCTCTTCATACTTACGTTCCGCTTCCTCCGTCGTGCTGCCAATAATCGGCGAAATGCCCGGCAAAATGACAATATCCTCTTCGGATCTACCATAACGTACCGCACGTTCTTTCACATCACGATAAAACTGCTGCGCTTCCTCTAACGTTTCATGTCCTGTAAATACAGCATCCGCTTCCTTGGCGGCCAGGTTTTTGCCATCCTCCGAGGAACCTGCCTGGAAAATAACCGGCTGTCCCTGCTTGGATCGTCCAATGTTCAGCGGACCCTGCACAGAGAAAAACTCACCTTTATGGTTCAATGTATGCAGCTTTTCAGGATCAAAGAATACGCCGGCTTCCTTATCACGAACGAACGCATCCTCTTCCCATGAGTCCCACAGTCCTTTGGTAACCTGTAAATATTCCTCTGCAATTTTATAGCGCTGCGGATGCGACGGGTGCTCGCCTTTACTAAAGTTAAGGGCAGAGCCTTCCAGCGGGGAAGTCACCACATTCCAGCCTGCACGACCTCCGCTAATATGATCAATGGAAGAAAACTGGCGTGCTACCGTGAACGGTTCGCTATAGGAAGTTGACAGTGTGCCGACCAGTCCGATATGCTTCGTCACCCCAGCCAAAGCGGACAAAATCGTAATTGGTTCAAAACGGTTCAGAAAGTGGGGAATGGATTTTTCGTTAATGAACAGGCCATCTGCGATAAATACGAGGTCAAACTTTCCTTCCTCTGCCTTTTGCGCCTGCGTTTTATAAAATTCAAAGTTAACACTCGCATCCGCAGGTACTTCAGGGTGACGCCAAGTCGTCATGCTTCCCCCAACACCGTGAATAATCGCACCAAATTTAATTTGTCTATTCTTAGCCATAACCCTTCCACCTCTCTTGAAAATAATGATTTCCCGTCGACTTATACCACTTGATTGTAACTTTCCAGCACTTTACCCAACTCTTCCAGATCCGGGTTGAGCAGTGCTTCATATTTGTTATCGCCGCCTACCTCGACGACAGGGACATAACGAATACCATATTTGGTCTCCAGCACGTCACGCAGCGCATCATTTCCGTCCACTTGGATATTTTCATACGGCTGATTTTGGGATTCCAGGTACGATTTGATCTCTCCACAAAAATGACAGCCGGTTTTGCTCCACAATACAACTTTAGGTTTGGACGACATATACATACCTCCGTGAGCTTAATGTTTATAATCCCGATGAATTAAATAAGAATTATATTTATAATGTATCCTCCCCCCTCCTTTCCGTCAATCGTTTGTTCAATAGAGAATGATAATTCATCGATAGAAAATTTTAATTTTATATCGTATTTCATCGCTTATTGGCAGCTTGGTTATTAAAATTTAGGGGAATTGGAGTTTAAATGGGCCTTGACGCGGATATCCTTGGAATAGTAGCGCCCTTGTGGCGAAATGAAATGAGGTTGAGCAAATGCAGGATTGGGCCGAGGTTGCTATACGCACATTAATGGCTGTCGCTATATTATTTTTAATCACCAAAATTCTTGGAAAACGTCAGGTATCCCAGCTTTCCTTGTTCGAATATATAACAGGAATCACGATAGGTAACCTGGCTGCTACCATTCCTATGGAGCGTGAATCCACCTGGTACCTAGGCCTCATAGCCTTGTCAGTATGGGTACTGACAACACTTGGCATTGAATTTTTGCAAATTAAAAGCAAGAAAATCAGAGATATAACAGATGGAAAGACGACAATCCTGATCAAAGACGGCAAAATTTTAGAGGATAATATGAAAAAGGAACGGCTTACCCTGGATGAACTCATGGAACAGTTGCGGAGCAAAAATGCATTCAAGGTAGCAGACGTAGAATTTGCCATTATGGAGACCAGTGGTGCGATCAACGTGCTGCTGACCAAAGACAAGCAGGCCGTGACGCTTAAAGATCTCAATATGCTGCAGCTGCCGGAGAAGGAACCCACAGCCATTATTATGGATGGACAAGTTATGGAGCAGCAAATGGCATACATGGGAATTACGCAACAATGGCTGGATGCCAAGCTAAAGGAAAAGAGCCTAACGGTCAAAGATGTGTTTTTCGCACAGGTGGACCCGCAAGGGGAACTGTACATTGACCAATATAGTGATAATGTACAGCTAAGCAAGGTGCAGGATTCGAATCAAGCCGTGCTGACTTTGCTGGAACAATGCACAACGGAGTTGCAAAAACTCGCATCTGGTTCCAGTGAGCAACAAAGAAAACAGCTATATGAGCAATGCTCACAAAGCTTGAAAGAAGCTATACAGGAGATGCAGCCGGTAAATACATCTAAGTCCTGAGCACATACGCATATGCCATAAGAGTAGAAGCATGGGAACTAAAAAGGAGCGTCCTTCAGCCACTTATGGCTTTGAAGACGCTCCTTTTTAACTTACTGTGCCGGTGTACATTTCACAGTTGCTGCCTTTCATTACTTTCTGGCGCAGCGGCAGCATAACTGTAAATACCGTTCCTTCTCCCACCTTGCTGGATACAGAGATAGAGCCAGTATGCATCTCTGTTATTTTATAAGCAATGGACAGTCCCAAGCCACTGCCTCCTGCAGTTCGGGCCCGTGACTGGTCTGCTTTATAAAATCGTTCAAAAATGCGCTGCTGATCCTGTTCGTTGATGCCCTGTCCCGTATCCGCAATGCAGATAACCGCCTGATCACCGTTACTTGAAAGAGAAACAGATATGCTTCCACCCTGCGGTGTAAATTTAATGGCATTGTGAAGAAGATTCACCCAAACCTGGCCCATCAGATCCTCGTCTGCGTTGACCTTAACTATATCCACCTCAACAGTCATCTCGATTTTTTTAGCCTCCCATTGCGGTTCGCAGGCGAGAATAAGCGAAATCAGCTGCTTGTCCAGCCGATAAAGGGACGGACGAAACGGATGCCGCTCCGAATCCAGAATCGCCAACTTCATGAGATTATCGCTTAGCTTGGATAGACGAATACACTCCGTCTCGATGATCGTCAAATACCGATCTCGCTGCTCACGATTCAGATTCTCGTCCTTGAGCGCTTTGGCGAATCCGATTATCGAGGTCAGCGGTGAGCCGATTTCATGGGATACGTTCGAAATAAACTCCTCCCGTAGCTTTTCCATAGCCTTCAGATTTGCAGCCATATCATTGATGCTGTCCACCAACTGTACATAAGGATGCGGCCTCCGATGTTTTCCGTTCCGCCCGCCGAGGTCCCAATCCAGGTTAATGTGAAAGTCTCCTTGCGAAATACGTTTTAAAGCATCGATCATTTCGGTAAAAGCGTGCTGTTCTCTAGGCTGGAAGAAACGCCTTACCGTCATACTGATAATACCGATAATTTGATTATAATCATAAATATTAAATAAAAAAAATGAATATATCAGATATGATACATGAATATATTTCATAAAAAATAGGAGTGAACACGAATTTGTTTA
>RCUF01000249.1_pt1 | contig 23463 bp, 17 predicted proteins | sample 2166311 | NCBI WGS metagenome assembly RCUF01 (sample SAMN09932608, study PRJNA488358) | compost metagenome | feature: garden; material: soil; isolation source: compost soil in 4-hydroxybenzonitrile-enriched culture | place: Germany: Experimental Botanical Garden Goettingen | collected 2016-01-27
CCGAGGTGGACAGGGTCAGTTCTTGCTCAGACATTTCTATGCCGCTTCCTTGCACGTGTTGCCACACCTTCATATCGGGCTGTCCATTCGCGTGGCGTTGTTGTCGTAATGAATCTGTCACATAGGCATCCTGTTCGTGATGTGTAGGCAGATATAACTCGACTTGTTCCCCTATCTCAGGCATATCGTACCAGCCACTATGTTCTTCAGCTACATATCGAGTTGCTACAGGAAACCAGCAGGCTTTGGCAGGATCTTGCTTTGGGTCGATGTCCAGTTGAAGCTGTACAAAATCATGCTGTACCTTCAGCACCGTTCCTGTCAGCGAAATCCCGGTCGCCTGATCGTTCTCATACCGGGCATAGCGAATATCCTGTTCGGCTTGAAGATCGTAACGGGTACGCAGTAAGCCATCCGCTAACGTTGTCACTGCCCGAACCACGACCAGTTCTTTGCCTTGTCCGATGGGTAACGTGATGAGGTCGCCCAGCGCATAGTATTGCAGACTTTCAATCATATAGGTGATATACGAGCCAGCACGTTGTTCTCCTAGCTTTTCCACATCCAGTTCATGAAACGTTTTCCGTACCCGATAGAATACATCCCGTTCCACCTTATGCTGCTTGCCTTCTGGCATCCCAAAGAAAACCTTAGGCGAGGCTGCGGTCACCTCTGGCACAAGTACGGAACCAAAGCGAGAAGCGAGGCGCTTTAAAAATGCCCAATCGGTCTCATCATATTGTAAAACAAAAGTGTCCAGTTTGGCATAGTTCGTGACGGTATCAATGGCATCCGCTAATTCATTTGTAGATTTTTTTGCATTACGTCTAAATCAGGAAGCTATCGAGCGTTCAAGTGAAGTTAACAAACTTTATAAGCTTGATGTGTGGAATAACCTATACAGAATTGGAAGTTCCCAGTATCCGCCGCTTGAAACCTATTATGCATATTCACAGGTTCCATCTGCTCATACTGGTCGGGCAATAGCGAAAGTAAGCTATGATTTTGAGCGTGTTGAGGATGTGAAACAATATATGCTTGAAAAGTTTAGAATACACATTCCCTACTTGACTAACGTCTGGAAATCGAAAAAGCATAACAGCAATGATTGCCAACTCTCAATTGGAGGTGGCCGAGGCGGTGTAAACTTTAAAGTGAGTGCTCGAAACAAATATGGACATTCATCGATATACCTACATTTTGAGGAGTGTCAGGAGAAGCTTTACCATACTTTCTAGAGCAGGATTAAGGGACTTCAGAAGGTTATACACCCCATGCTAAAAGCTGAGGTTCGAAAAATAGGAGTTAGTTTTAAGCCAGACAATGAATTGGATGCTACGATCAGGAACCTATTGCAACTTTTTGATAAGATGTTGAAGGCCATGGGACCAGAGCTGTATGCAGGGCTTAGATAAAAGACGAAACAAACCGCTGAATAAGTGGTTTTTCTTTTTAAGTCAGTAAGGTATAATCATGGAATAAGAATAAAGTAAGAATCGAGTCAAAATGGTGATACTTATGAGGTGGTCACGTTGAAACTAAAGCTTTTCTATAAAACGCAAAGGGAACTCGCCACAGCAATCAATGAGATTGTTGACGCCTATTGGGATGATAATGTAAGCGAGGATTTACTGAAAAAGAACATAGTAAACATGTATATAAATAACCCACTGAAAATTTTGAAACAAGCAGAATTCACCACAATTCTCAAGCAACAATGTGGCAAACGACGGCTGGAGGTTGTTGAACGGGTACTAACCATAACTGGAATGTTAGAGGATGAAACATCCACTGGAGAAAAAGCAGGGAGTTGAATTATGTCTACAGAATTAGAATATAGTGCCACTTTAACTGGTGCTTCATTCATGTTCTATGAATTTAAGCAGGTCATAAGTCTTAGATTGAGTGGGTTTAGTGAGCAGGACATAAGGAAGAAAGTTCTTTCCGAAAACCTATTTCAATATCAGATTAATGCAAGTCTAAAACGTAGTTTGCCTTCAGTATTAAGGAGAGCAAGGATCCTTGATGAAATGTTATGTCAAATGGTTATAGAGCAATCATTGGAAGCGGGTAAGCTCATTAACCTGTATGCGATTATGAAAACGGACAGACTATTCTTTGAATTCATGAACGAAGTTGTTCGTGAGAAGCTGGAGTCAAATCATTATTTACTGGAGAGAAAAGATTTGAACCTTTACTTCGTATCCAAAGCGGAACAAGACACAGGGGTAGCGGGTTGGACGGAAAAGACCGTTACGAAATTAAAAAATGTCATACAACGGATATTACTTGAGTCAGGCATATTGAAGGATAAGAAGACAGGTGAGCTAAGTCGTATTCTCATGGATGACCAGTTAAAGCAACACTTGATTCATATCGGAGACATCGCGTATGTAAGAGCGATGGGTGAGTGAGGGTAGAAGCATGGCGAATTTGAATAGCAGACTGGATAAGATTATCCCAAAGATCAAGGAAGATAAGTTTATTGAGGGTAGAGGGCTTGGGAATGAAATAAGCTTTTATGTATTTGATTATGAGCCTGAGAAGGAACTGCTCGTGCGGGATTATATCTCCCATATTTTGAGGGAGTTCAGTTATGAAGGTTCTAACCGTAAGATTATTGAGTTTGATCTGTATAATTTGTTAATCGAGATCGCGAAGGAAAAGAGGATTTACGATCGTATCCCCCAAATGGAAGAGAAACAGGGTAAAGATGCTTTATTTAAAGCAATGGCTAACTTCGCCAAGCCTGATATATTTCTTCAAAAAATTAAGGAGCAAATAGCCGATAATAATGTTGTGTTCATCACTGGGGTTGGCAAAGTTTATCCGTTTGTGCGTTCCCATAATATATTGAACAGTCTTCAAGAAGTTCTGGATAAGATCCCTGTGATTATGTTCTTTCCAGGAAAGTATGACGGTTTATCACTTCGCTTGTTTGATCGATTCAAAGATGACAACTACTACAGGGCATTTCGTTTAGTGGATTAACTTCGAGGGGGCAGTTCTGTGCGTATTAAAGATATGTTTATGAAAGATATCGAACGTAGTATTAAAGGGGTAATCAAGGTTGCACAAACTGATGAAAATAATATTTACCAAGAACTTGATGAGTATGTAGTAACACGAGAACTGAATAAGCATTTATCCAGATTTTATGAAAACTATCAGCAGGGTATTGATGGTACTACCGATAAGATGGGTGTTTGGATCTCAGGCTTTTTTGGTTCGGGTAAATCGCATTTCTTGAAAATTCTTGCGTACTTGCTTGAGAACAAGAAGGCGAAAGACAAGCGTGCAGTTGATTTCTTCGTCGACAAAATTCAAGATTCAATCGTTCTCGCTAATATGAAGAGAACTTCAAACGTTGAAACAGAGGTTATCTTGTTCAATATTGACTCGAAAAGCTCCTTGGATAACAAGTCTAAAGAGGATGCCATTCTTCGGGTATTCACCAAAGTTTTCTACGAACACCAAGGCTTTTATGGTGATATCCCTGGTGTTGCAGAGATGGAAAAGTATCTGACCAAAGAAGGCGTATATGAGGACTTTAAGCGGGAGTTTAGAACGGCGGCAGGCGAAGAGTGGGTAGACCGCAGAAACACCTTCTATTTTGATGCCGATTATGTCATTGGAGCATTGACTAAAGTGACTTCGATGTCTGAGGATACAGCGAGAAATTGGTTTGAGAACGGTGTAAACAACTTTGAAATCAGTATTGAGAAGTTCTCGAAGGATGTAAAGGAATACATCGCACAGAAAGGGAATAACTTCCACCTTATTTTCCTGGTTGATGAGATTGGCCAATATATAGGTGATAGTCGTCAGTTAATGCTTAACCTGCAAACGCTGGCTGAAGATCTCGGAACCCATTGTCAGGGCAAAGTGTGGATCATGGTTACTTCGCAGGAAAGTATCGATAGCATTGTAAAGGTAAAAGGCGATGACTTCTCCCGTATTCAAGGACGATTCGATACGAGGCTGTCGCTTTCTTCAATCTCAGTTGACGAGGTTATCAAGAAGCGGATACTTGAAAAAAAGGAGCATGTCGTTGACAAACTGAAGCTTCTTCATCTTGAGAAGAGTGCAACACTTAAGAACCTCATGAGCTTCAAGGACAGCACTGCGGACTTGAGAGGGTATGAAAATGATCTGGAATTTGCGGATGTATATCCATTCCTTCCTTACCAGTTTAAGCTCCTGCAAAACGTTTTCGAGCAAGTACGTAAACACGGAAGTTCAGGCAAGCACTTGTCTGAAGGGGAGCGTTCTATGCTCTCAGCATTCAAAGAAGCTGGCTTGCGATTCAAGGATGCGGAAGAAGGGACATTAATTCCTTTCTATGCGTTCTACGATACGATTAAAGAGTTCTTAACCCCTTCTATTGCAAGGGTTATTGAAGGTGCATATGAAAACCCCGCGTTGCGAGACGATGAGTTTAATATGGATCTGCTAAAAGTGCTATTCATGATTAAATATATCAAAGAGATTCCTACCAATATTGATAATATTGCAACTCTAATGGTCACGCAGATCGATGAAGATAAGTTGGCCTTAAAGGAGAAAATCAAGGGATCGCTTCGAAAGCTGATTTCACAAACGCTCATCCAGAAGAATGGTGATTTCTATCTATTCCTAACGGATGACGAGCAAGATATTAACCGTGAAATTAAGGCGATGAAGATTGAAGAGGATGTCATCAAGCGTGAGCTGGCGAATTACATTTATCAAGACCTGTATGATGACAAGAGATACCGCTATTCGCCACAATATCAGTTCTCCTATAATCAGAAGATGGACGAAAAGAACATTGGTAATCAAACATCGAGTATCGGAATCAATATTCTCTCGCCGCTGTCTGATCACTATGCCAAATCCGAACAAGAACTAATGCTTATGTCGTCTGGTACAGGCGAGATGATTCTGAAATTGGGTGCGAATGAGGCTTATGTTGAGGAGATGGAAGAGGTCCTCAAAATCGAGGAGTATCGCAAGAAGAAAAATCCGACACAACTACCTGAGAGCATTCAGAATATCCTGAACAACAAACAAGCCGAAGCAAGAGATCGTAAGCGTCGTGTACGAGATATGCTGGAAGAGGCTATCAGGGGCGGCACATTCTACATCAATGGCAATAAAGCGGAGATCAAAGGTTCAACGGTTAAAGAACGAATTAATGCTGGATTCCTTTCACTTGTTGAAAATGTATATACGAAGCTTGGTTATGTGAAAAACTTCTTAGATTCGGAGAAGGATCTTTTTTCGATTCTGAGGAGAAGTAATGAGCAACTGACTATTGATGGTGGATCATCGAATGCAAATGAACTGGCTGTAAAAGAAGTCATGGATTTTATCAGCTTGCAAGATAGTATTCAGAAACAAGTCAGGGTCAAGGGTTTAATAGATCGTTTTAAGGACAAGCCTTATGGTTGGAAGGATCTCGATATATCTGGCTTGATTGCAGAGTTGATGAAGGATCAACGGATTCGCCTACGTCTTAACTCCGAATATCTCGAACCAGAAGACGGCAATACCGTTAATGCTCTGACCAAAGCAAGCGATATTGATAGAGTAATCGTTGTGAAACGTGTAATCGTTGATGAGGCGTTATTGAAGGTTGCCAAAAACATCTGTAAGCAAGTGTTTAATAAAACTGACGTTGCGGATGATGAGGATGGACTGATTAGAGATATTCGAGGGTTGATTGAAGAGCAGGTGAAAGAGATCAACGCTCTCAAAAGCCGTTATGAAGGTAGGAAGTATCCTGGCGGCAGTTTATTAAACAAAGGTCTTGAGTATTTTGGCGAGTTTACAAAGGAATTAGACAACGTCTCGTTCTTCACCAAACTTCGTGATCTGGAAGATAATCTGTTAGATTGGGAAGAGGACGTAACATATGTGAAGAGCTTCTTTGCTTCGCAAAAGGACATCTTCGACAAAGGGCTTCGAGCAATTGAGAAGTACAAAGAAAACGATGTTTATTTGTCAGGTAACGAAATAAAAGGTTATGCTGATAAACTGCAAGAAATCTTATCGGAAGTGCAACCTTATCGCAGAATCAAAGATATTCCTGAACTGGTGAATAAAATTGATGAGCAGATACAAGCGGTTCTTGAGGAAAAGAAAATAGCGGCGAAAAGTGTTATTCAGTTGGATTTTAATCACCTGACCTTGCGTGCGAATGAGGATGGCGTGTCTGAGGAGACAAAGAAACGAATACAGGCTCATTACGATAACTTGTTTAATACTATGAACACGCTTGTCGATATATTTAAGGTGGATGCGACCATAACACAAAGCTCGGTTTTCAAAGACAGGGAAGAAATGAATATTAATCGTGAGATCCATGAATTTGCGAAGAGGGAACAAGATAAACAGCCAGAGCGTGTAGTTGATGGCGGGGAGTCTTACGTAGCGGTAAAAGTAGATACTCAGCGAGAACATGTAAAAGTAAACAATTTACTTTCAACCAAAACCCTAAAAACAGAAGCAGATGTGGATATGTTGTTGGACACCTTGTCGGCAAAGCTGAAACAGATTATTAAGAGCAACAAACAGATCGAATTTATTGATTAATAAAGTGTGCCGTGGCCATTGACCACGGCACTAAACTATTATATACAATCTTAAATAGGTGGGTGAACAGTACGGATGAATAAGACAGCACTGAAAAACTTTGCGACGAATGCTCGTAAAGAGCTGATTGAAAAGGTTAAGGCAAGGGCTTTTAAGATTGGGATTACTGAAGAAAGCATTAAGAACGCCCAATTTGAAAGCTCGGATGCAATTTACATCGATGGTAAGCAACTTTCTGCAACTGAAAAGAAACAACGGGAGAAACTAATATCTCGAATTAGGGAGATTGGGTATCAGCAAGTAGTCGAAGAAGTTGCATATACGTGGTTTAACCGCTTCACAGCTTTGCGGTTTATGGAAGTAAACAATTATCTTCCTACAAAAGTTAGAGTTTTGTCGTCGAGCAATCCCAACAGCTCTGAGCCTGATATTATAAAAGATGCTTTGACGGTTGACTTAGATATTGATAAAGAATTGGTTTATGATTTGAAAGTAAACAACAAAACAGAAGAACTATTTAAGTATATGGTCATCAAACAATGCAACAGCTTGAATAAAATCCTTCCTTTTATGTTTGAAACGATTGATGATTATAAAGAAATACTTTTTCCAGAAGGGCTTCTGGCTAAAGAATCTTTCATTCGTGAAATGACGGATATTACAATTATTTCAGAATCGGATTGGGAGCAAGTTGAGATCATTGGTTGGCTTTATCAATTCTATATTTCTGAAAAAAAAGATCAGGTGTTTGCAGATCTTAAGAAAAATATAAAAATTAATAAAGAAAACATTCCAGCGGCTACACAACTCTTTACTCCTCACTGGATTGTTAGGTACATGGTGGAAAATTCATTGGGACGGATTTGGTTAGAAAGTTATCCCGAAAGTACGCTAAGGTCAGAGTGGAAGTATTATATCGAAGAAGCAAATCAGGAAGAGGAGGTGAAAAAAGGGCTTGATAAAAACCGCATTAAAAATGTAAATCCAGAAGAGATTACATTTCTTGATCCATGTTGTGGAAGTGGTCATATACTTGTTTATGCATTTGATGTTCTGTATGAATTGTATCTTGAGAACGGTTATGTGGACCAAGAGATTCCAAAGTTGATTCTCGAAAAAAATTTGTATGGCATAGATATTGACGATAGAGCAACTCAATTAGCCTCTTTTGCAGTAATGATGAGAGCAAGAGAAAAATCTCGTAGGGTTTTCGGACAAGAAATAAAACTCAATATATGCACTATTAGCGAAAGTAATTGGATGACGAACGAAATATTAGAGTTGTTAGTTGATAAAAAATCGTCATTTGTTGATCAAGCTAATCAAAAAGATACTATAAGGTATATATGGGATACATTTAAGGATGCAAAAGAGATTGGATCAATTTTGGATATTAAAAAATTAGATCTGAGTTTTATAGATAGACTATTAGAAGAATTCAAAGATGACACTCATCAAGGTGATATTATTGAAAGGATAACAAAATCTGAAATCTTAGAGAAATTACCATCGATTTTGTTACAAACAAGAATATTGGGAAATAAGTATAGTGTGGTATGTACTAACCCACCGTATATGGGTAATAAGGGAATGAGTCCTAAACTTTCAGAGTATGTGAAAAAAAAATTCCCTAATTCAAAAACAGATATGTTTTCTGTTTTTATTGAAAAATGTAGAGGTTTGACAAAACAAGATAATTATTATTCTTTAATTACTCAACCTTCTTTATTATTCTTAAGTTCATTTGAAAAACTTAGGAAGAGTATTGTTTTAGAACAATCAATCTTAAATTTACTTCACATGGGAAGGGGGATATTTGGTATTGATTTTGGTTCTACTGCTTTTGTTATAAGAAACAACTATGAAAAGAAATACAAAGGTTGCTACTTTAGATTACATGAAAGAACATTTCAATATATTGAATCTGATGATATAGAAAAGTTGTTCCTATTTTCCAAAAAAGATCATAATTATAAGTTCAATTTTTCAAATTATGTAGCTAAAGAGAAGCTTGATGAGAGTGCTAATGAAGAAAAAAAAGAAATAGCAAATAAAGAGTTACAACTATATTTCGAAAACTATCAGGATGATTTTCTTAAAATCCCAGGAGTTCCAGTTGCTTATTGGCTTAGTCGAAAAGTAATAGATATATTTGAACAGGAAAATAACATTGGTGATTATTCTGAAACCAGATTGGGCATGGCTACTGCTGATAATAATAAGTTTTTAAGATATTGGTATGAAGTGAGTAACAGTAAAATTGGTTTTGATTTTGTCGATAGGGAACAAGCTCTAAATAGTAAATTGAAATGGTTTCCGTACAATAAAGGTGGAGACTTTAGAAAATGGTTTGGAAATAACGAGTATGTTGTAAACTGGGAGAATGATGGTTATGAAATAAGGAATTTTAAGGATCACAAAACCAATAAAATCAGATCACATAATTATAACCTTGATTTTATTTTTAAAGAAGGGATTACGTGGTCGTTTGTAAGTTCAACTTCCTTTGGTGTCAGATATTCAACAAATGGATTCCTCTTTGATGTCGGAGGTTCGTCTTTATTTACTGATGATAAGTATATATGGTACTTGGTTGCTTATTTGAATTCTAAAATTGCAATCTATTTATTGGAATCATTAAATCCGTCAATGAACTTTCAACCAGGAAATATATCAAGTTTGCCATTAATCATCATGAATAATGAAAAAATAGTAGAAACAATACAAACATTAGCTAAAGAAAATATTGATATTGCAAAAATGGAATGGGATTCATATGAGACCTCTTGGGGGTTTACTAATCACCCTTTAATAGAGCATAAAATGAATACATTTACTATAAAGGATGCATTTAAAAATTGGGATTCATATACTAAAAATAGATTTTATCGCCTCAAGAAAAACGAAGAGGATATAAACCGAATGTTAATAAACCTATATGGTTTACAAGACGAGGTATCTCCTGAATTAGATGAAATGAACATAACGTTAAAAGTGGCAAATGAAGTTTTAGATATTAAGTCTTTTATATCTTACTCCGTAGGCTGTATGTTTGGAAGATACTCATTAGATGTAAGTGGCATTGCTTTTGCTGGAGGGAATTTGGAAATGGAAAAATATTCAAGATACCCCTTAGACAAAAGTAATATACTTAGCATCCTTCCTGAGTCTTATTTCGATAATGATATTCTTTCCATATTTACATATTTTGTTAAAATAACTTTTGGTGAAGAAACATTATTCGAAAATCTTGAGTTTATTGGTGATGCTCTTGGGAAGAAAGAAGGAGAGACAACTAAGGAAACATTACGGAGATATTTCTTGAATGATTTTTTCAAAGATCATGTCCAGACATACAAAAAGAAACCAATTTACTGGCTATTCACTTCAGGTAAACAAAAAGCATTTAACTGCTTAATTTACATGCATCGCTATGATAAATCTACTCTGTCGAGAATCAGAACGGATTATCTGCATGAGCTTCAGATTCGGATGGATGCTGAGAAGAAAACTTTGCTCGATGTTATTAATGGAAATGGAACTACTAAAGAGATTGCTAATGCAAAGAAAGAACTGAAGTCACTTGATCTGAAGATTGAAGAACTTCGAGCGTACGATGAAAAGCTTCATCATATGGCAGACATGCAGATCGAAATCAATCTGGATGACGGTGTGGCTGTGAACTACGCAAAATTCGCTGGTTTGCTCGCTCCAATTAAATAATTTGGTTACAATGGGGATATGCCAGTTCATCTTGGTATATCCCTGTTTTTAGCCCGATGAAAAAGGTGTTGATTAATAATGAATATGGATGAAGTTACAAAGGCACTGCAAGAAGCTTTCCTTCAACCGCTCAATGAGGGCGAACATAGAAAGATCATCTTCTGGTTCGATAAAGACCAGGAGTTTGCTGAATATATACATGAGATTTCTCTTGAGAACGTCAACGTGCATACGCTGACTGAGGGCAATAGCTTTTATATGAAGGTGTTGCTCGAAGAAGAAGATCCTGCCTCGAATTATTTGATCTATTCCAACCTTGACATGAGCATGGAAGACAATTGGCTGTTGGATACAATACTGTATTCGAAGACGTTCTATGCGGATAGGATATCCCTTATTATGAATGAACTGAACATCGATACTACTCTTCGAAGTTCAGTAAAGAAACACGAGAAGTTCTTTGGGAGTAAGGATCGGATTAAGAAATTCAAGGGGTTCGAGGTTAAGGCGAATTCTGAAGGAATAATTGAACTAATGATAATGAGTGCGTTGTGCAACCTGAAAACTCCCGATTTCGAGGATGTACTGAAGGCTGTATTGATGGATTCACTTGATGATAGTGAGAATAAGTATCTGGATTCGATTGCGAAGTATGTAGGGTTAGAAGTGTTTTGGAATGCAGTAAATGAGCGGTATGGCTATGAGCCAAGTCAAAAGTCGCTCAAAACGCTGTTTATCCATTTGACGGTCACTGCACTTAGCCATGCGGTTAATGAGGAACGTCTTTCGCTGGTTAAAGGCTACATTGCTACTCGAAACAAGTCCAATGCTTTAGTCTTCGTCGACCACTGGATGCATCATAAAACGGATTATCACATGTATGATCAGTATGCTGAAATTGCCGAGAGAGAAATCAAGCTATCGGATATCGTAAACCAACTCCCCGTTGAAGAGTTTAAGGCGGCGGATATATTCCCATACTTCGATAAGGCAATTATCATTTATATCGCTAACAGTCTGGAAAATCGGCTTGAGGATTATGATGCATACATGAAGCTGATTAACCTGCGTAGAGCGAAGCACTACTACGAGCAATATCAGTTCATTTACGAAGCTCTTTACTATACTGTCAAGATGTTCGAATTTTATAAGAAATACAGCATGGGTATTCCAAAAACGCAAGCAGTAGACATGTACCGTGCGTATGTTAATGATTATCACCAAATGGATATGTACTACAGAAAGTTCTATTTCGCTTACGACAATGATTCGAACAGTGAAATCCTGAAGAAGCTCAAAGTCATGGTTGAGAACCTATATACCAACTGGTATATGAGCGAATTAAGCTCGCACTGGTCCGCCGCTGTACACGATGAGATGAAATCAAGTTGGGTTCTGCCAGGGATTCAAAGCCAGAAAGATTTTTATCGAGTCTTTGTTGATCCGAAAATCTCCAATGGTGATCGGGTATTTGTTATCATATCAGATGCTATGCGTTATGAGATAGCGGCGGAGTTGGCGGATAAGCTGAATTCGGAGACAACAGGAGCTTGCGACATACAGCCATTGTTAGGGGTGCTTCCTTCCGTTACAAAGATGGGGATGGCATCACTTCTCCCACATAAGAATTTGGAAATCGATTCGAGTGGAAATGTATTAGTGAATGGCAAGTCTTCAAGTGGAATCGACAATCGAATCGGAATTCTCCAAACAGCAGTACCCGATAGCACGGCAATTCATTTTCAAGAGCTGAAGAATATGAATAAAGCCGGGCGTAGGGAGACATTCAAGGGCAAAAAACTGGTTTACATTTACCATGATAGCATTGATGCTACTGGAGACAAGGCATCGACCGAGGTCTATACGTTCACAGCGGCGGAGAAAGCCATTGATGAATTGTACGATATAGTTAAAATCATAAAGGATGATTTGAGCGGTACAAACATTTTCATCACTGCGGATCATGGTTTCGTATATCAACGTGAGGTATTGGAAGAGAGTGACAAGATTGAAAAGGAAGGTATTAAAGCTTTTGAAGTTAAAAGGAGATATCTGTTCTCGCAAGAAAAAGGAGAGCGGAGCGGTCTTCTCGATATTAATATGGACAAGCTGATCCGGAATGAACATCAGATCACAACGTACGTTCCGAAAGCCACAATTCGTTTCAAGATACAAGGAGCTGGAGCTAATTTTGTTCACGGTGGAGCCAGCCTTCAAGAGATCGTTGTGCCGCTCATTCAATTTAAGAATATCCGTAGCGGACAGAAGAACAGTCGTGAAATCGAGAAGGTGGACGTTAAGCTCACAAACACCACCAGAAAGATTACGAATAGCCTTTTTAACCTTACCTTCTTCCAGACGGAGAAAGTAGAGGACAAACGAGTTCCTCGAACAGTGAAGATCTACATGGTGGATGATGCCGATAACGTGATTAGTAACGAGGAAATGCTGATTTGTGATCGTACTTCAGATAAACCAGACGAGCGTACATTTAAGCTCCGGTTTGCGTTAAAGGCGATTCCGTATGACAAGAATAGTAACTATTACCTCATTACGAAAGACATTGAGACGGATATCGTTGTCGAGAAAACACCATTCAATATTAATTTGGGCATCGTAAGTGACTTTGATTTCTAATGGAGAGGGGGAAACCGAATGGAGACATTTAATGAGGAACAATCACTGGATTTAGATCGGAAGCTGAATGACGTGTTTTCGGGGAGGGTCGTCCGAAAAGACCTGACGAAGCTGATGAAAGAAGGAGCGAATGTTCCTGTTTATGTTCTTGAATATTTGCTTGGCATGTATGCGGCGACAGATGATGAGGACAACATTCGGGAAGGGATCGAGCGGGTAAAGAAGATACTCTCAGATAACTTTGTAAGACCAGATGAGGCGGAAAAGGTTAAATCGAGAATTCGAGAATTAGGACAGTATTCGGTTATTGATAAGATAACCGTCACGCTTAATGAAAAGATTGATTCCTACGTAGCGGAATTCTCGAACCTTGGACTTAAAGGGGTTCCGATTTCGCCGAGCTATGTCAAAGAATTCGATAAGCTTTTGGCAGGCGGCATCTGGTGCATGCTGAAGATGGAATACTTCTTTGATGAGGAAGTGAAGAACAGTAATCCATTTAGTATCAGTAGTTTGAAGCCGATTCAGATGCCGAACATGGATCTGAACGAGGTATTCGAGGGTAGAAAGAGCTTCACGAAAGAGGAATGGATAGACGTACTTATTCGTTCGACGGGCATGGAACCGACACAACTGGAAGACAGGGTGAAATGGCATCTTCTGCTTCGGCTTGTGCCACTGGTTGAGAACAACTATAACATGTGTGAGCTTGGTCCGCGGGGGACGGGTAAGTCGCATGTTTATAAAGAGATCTCGCCAAACTCGATCCTCGTATCTGGTGGACAATCGACAGTGGCTAATCTGTTCTACAACATGTCCAGCAAGAAGGTTGGACTCGTGGGGTTATGGGACACGGTGGCGTTCGACGAGGTAGCTGGCATAACGTTTAAGGATAAAGACGGCATTCAAATCATGAAGGATTACATGGCTTCAGGATCCTTTGCACGTGGCAGAGAAGAGAAGGCGGCTTCTGCTTCGATGGTTTTCGTCGGCAATATCAACCAGAGCCTTGATTCGTTGATCAAGACTTCGCACTTGTTCGCACCATTCCCAGAAGCAATGGCAAATGATTCAGCGTTTTTTGATCGGATGCATTACTACTTGCCAGGCTGGGAAGTTCCGAAGATGCGTCCTGACTTCTTTACGGATAAGTACGGTTTCATTGTTGATTACATGGCTGAATACTTCAGGGAAATGCGAAAACGCTCGTTTGCAGATGCCATTGATCGCTACTTTAAGCTGGGTAATAATCTGAATCAACGAGATGTAATAGCGGTTCGTAAAACAGTTTCAGGATTGGTGAAGCTCCTTTATCCAAACGGGGAGTATACAAGAGATGACATCGAGGAAATTTTGAAATATGCCCTTGAAGGAAGAAGGCGAGTAAAAGAACAGCTCAAGAAAATCGGAGGCATGGAGTTCTACGATGTTCATTTCTCCTACATTGATAAGGAAACGTTGAGTGAGGAGTATGTTTCCGTTCCAGAACAGGGCGGAGGCAAACTTATACCTGAAGGGCTTGGAAAAGCTGGACATGTTTATACTGTAGGGCATGGCGATTCTGGCATGATTGGGGTATACAAACTTGAGAACCAGGTCGTTTCGGGGTCAGGGAAATTCGAGAAGTCGGGTGTCGGATCTCATCGAGGAGCTAAAGAAAGCCTGGATACTGCCTTTCGTTACTTTACTTCAAACAGTAAAAGTATCAGCGGCTCGATTACCACGAAGACCAAGGATTATTTGATGCATATAAGCGACTTGCAGGGCATCGGATTGACGGATGAATTAGCTATAGCTGAATTGATAGGATTATGCTCAGGTGCATTAGAGCGACCCGTTCAAGAATCCATGGTCGTACTTGGTAACATGACGGTCGGCGGTACTATTGCAAAAGTTGAGGAGTTCGCCAATACGCTTCAGGTTTGTGTAGACGCGGGAGCGAAAAAGGTATTGATACCAGCCTCTTCCGTAGTGGATTTTCAAACAGTTCCTGCTGATCTGCTGATAAAGGTTCAGCCCGTATTTTACTCAGATCCGACCGATGCAGTGTTTAAAGCGTTGGGGGTAGGATAAGGAAATGGATGATAAGATACATAAAATTATTGCCGAGCTTGATTATGGATCTGCTTATACCATTACTTATACCGATTCTGACGGAAAAGAAAAGTGTTATGATCTTTGGTGAGACAAAGAGAACACTATATATCGTTTACAGACCATCTATTTGCTTGATGGAAAACCAGAGGAGATTGGGGAGACTGTTGGGTACAACAAGTCTGAAATAACAAGGATATTGATCGAGCTGTCAGCCTATGATCAGTTCCATGTCCGTGAAATTGACTGAAAATAAGAGTTGTCAGGTCGTCGAAAGGGTGGTTTTCGGACTATTTTTGAGATTTTTGCTTACGAAATTCCCATCAACATTGAAGAGTAAGCTGGAATACATATGGGGAATGGCCGATAGTTGGCTGTTCCCTTTTTTCGTGCTGGTCTAATAGCTACTACTTATAGGGAAAAGAAGGAATTACATTCAAATTTGTTGAATTAACTCTGATAAGACAAATCAACATGTTCAACAGCATGAAAAGGGGAAGCTACATGATCTGGAATATAAGAAATCTTGTCGTATTTGTATTTGTCATTGTCATGTGGATGATTGTGGATCATTTACATATCAATAATGTGTTAGCTTTTATAATCATTTTTATCCTGATGTTTCTCGTACTATATGTTCCTATTCTTTTTACTGTATTATGGGATTCTAATTTGAAGAGAATAGAGAAGTTTTTAATGTCGCGTAAGAATAAACCAGAATACCATCTATTTTATGCTCTAGCCAATGAAATCGATGAAGAAGTAGAAGACTCAACTCGACTATTGCTCCAAAAGTATAAAGGAATTCACAAACAAGCGTTATATAAAACCGTTTTTGCTTTCTATAAAAAAGAAATTTTGACGGTTAAAGAAGAAATCGAATTCATCAAACCACGGGCATATAAAAATTACTATCGAGCTATCGTATGTATGGAAGAAGGAAATAATGCGGAAGCTCACAAAATCATTCACGACATTCCAACGCCTTGGATGAGAAATGCGATTCTTTCCGAATTGGAGTTGAAATCAAATCATTATGCAGCAGCATTAAAACTGGCACAACAAGCTTTGCATCAATCCAAAGGTTTACAAAAGTATGTACTGTTCAAAACGTATCAACGGAAATTCCCTGAGATGCAATCTGTAAATGGAACACAACTTTAAAAACAAAGGTCTATGCACATTTGCATAGGCTTTTTTCGTGCTGGAGGTGAGGTAATGAGCAAAAATAATGAAAAACCAAAAAGAAACAAGCCAAAGATACTAACCAAGTATGATCAATTTGTTGTGCCAAGACTGAAGGATATTCCCGTTTGGGTACGTGAAGGGGCCACAGATGAAGAGATTGCCAAACGATTGAACATTCATATTTGGACATTAGGCGACTATCGTAGGAAACATCCCAAATTTGCGAAAGCATTAGAACGTCCAACCAAGTGGGAAACACATGTATCCCCTAGATTAGCGGAGATTCAGCAATGGTTCGAAGAAGGCGTGAATGCAGAGGACATTATCAGGAAACTCGATATAGGTAAAACGACTTGGTACGAGTATATAGATAAACATCCGATGCTGGCTGAACTAGTCAAATGGAGCAGATCTGTGCCTATATCCCACGTGGAAAATTCACTTTTGAAAGCTGCTACGGGCTATGAATATGAAGAAATAAAAACGATTATTGAAGAGGACAAAAATGGAAAAAAGAAGACGCGTATCGAGAAAGTGAAACGATATCAGCCTCCCAATCCGACAGCGATGATCTTCTACTTAAAGAACCGTGCGCCTAACGAGTGGAATGATCGACGTGAGCTGGTGGTCAATACGAAGGCACTGGAACAGGAACGGAAGCAGCTATTTCTGGATATGATTGAAGCGGATGTAGTAGATGCCGATTATGAGGCTATCGAGGAATCGATAGAGATTGAGGAAGGATATGTGGAGCCAGATGATTCGCAGTCATAACGTTATGCCGTCAGTATTTATATAGATAAACGCCAGTTTCAGCCCTGAATTAGCCCCGAAAGTAGCCAGAATCAGTGCATAAGATAAGTTATGCAATCAGTGGACTTTCCCCCGAATCAACGCTATGATGTGACACACAAAGCGAAGGGTGGGGCTAATATGGAGTATATTCAAGGGTTTGAAGCATATTTACGGAGCAAGGATCGAAGCGAAAATACGGTTTCCTGCTATATTCGGGACGTATTGCAATTCATAGTCTGGTATCAAAGGAAAACGGAATATGGATTGGATCAGTGGATTGAATTGGATGGGGTAGAGTACAAGAAATATCTGCAAAGCACCAATCAAGCTGTACTCACCATTAACCGTAAGATTGCCAGTATCAACGTATTTGCACAATGGATGCATCAACAAGGGTATATTAAGGAAGAAATACATATCGAAGCGGTCAGGAACAAGGTTGTTCGGCAATACAAAGGGTTAGCGGAAAAGGATTTGTGGAAGCTGAGAAATGAAATTCACCGTATGAGCAATCGGATGCATATCTGCATGATTGAATTGTTGCTGGGAACTGGGATACGGGTAAGCGAACTGGTTGGCATCAAGCTCAGGGATATCGAAATGACGGAACGCAAGGGGATATTGAAGGTACTTGGTAAGGGGAACTCCTTCCGCACCATACCATTGAATAAGGATGTGCGAAAAGCCATTACCCGATATCTTGAAGTCAGGCAACAAGTGGAATCAGAATATCTATGTATTGGGCAGCGAGGGCCTTTGGAGCGGAATTCGGTTAACCTGATCCTGAACAAATATGGGGATAGAATCAATGTGAAGGTGACGCCACATATGCTCAGACATACACTTGGCTATAAATTGGTAAAAACGACTCCATTGACGACCATCCAGCAAATCCTTGGACATGATCACGTAGCAACCACCAATATCTATACCCTAACAACACAGCAGGATATGGCTGAAGCCTTGGCAAATATCGAGTGGTAAGCAGCCACTCCTTTTGTCGTGGATGGAGGGGGTCTTCTATTTGTAGAAACAGAGCCGCCAGCAAAGGGTGCAGAAATTTTTGTGATGATTTTATAGTGAACATGAGAAAGGAGCTATACCGATTGAAACGATAAAGCAAGAAGAACAGCGACAGGCTGAGCTGCTTAAGCAGTATATGGAGAAGCATTTCAAGCCGCCCAAAATGAAACAATTGATCGAAACGTTCTCTTTCTCTGAACTACGTAAGCTTATTGGTGAGATGGACATTGAATTTTTCGCCTTAGCCTATTTCCCTAAATATTTTGATCGAGCATTTGGCAAGTTTCACAAAGAGCTATTCACGGAATTAAGACATATGCTTGCCCATACTGGACTGATTACGGCTTTCGGACTCCCAAGGGAGCATGGAAAGTCAACGATCAGTTCTTTTTTATTTCCGCTGTATGCCACACTTTATGATAAATCACAGTTTACATTGATTATATCTGCTACAGAACAAATCGCTCTTCCGTTTCTCGATATGATCAAAGATGAGCTGGAAACCAATCAGATGCTGATTGAGGATTTCGGGATTCGTAAAGGGAGCCGCTGGAACAACAATGAAATATGGCTGAAGAGTAAAGGTGGACTGGACTCCTGCATTATGATTCGTGGGATTGACGGTAGTCTGAGAGGTATTCACTATAAGCATCATCGCCCTACGCTGGTATTAATGGATGATTTGCTTAAGGAAGATACCGCACGATCCGAAGCCAAACGAGAACAAATTAAAAATACATTTACGGATGTCATCTTGCCTATTGGAACAAGGGATACGAATATTCTGATCTGTGGAACCATTTTGAATGAAGAAGATATCATGGCTGATCTGCTCAAGGGTAAAATTCCAGGTGTGCGAAGTGTTCGTAAGGCAGCCGTACTTCAATTTTCAGAACGGGATGATCTGTGGTCAGAGTGGGAGCGACAATATAATAACTTGCAGGACGGGGATAGGATCAATACGGCTTTGTCTTTTTTTATGGCTCATGAGGAGGAAATGCTGAAGGGTACGGAAATCCTGTGGAGCGAGTATTTGGACTATTATTATTTGATGTGCAAGAAGCAAGCTATGGGAGAAAAGAGTTTCTATAAAGAATTACAAAACGATCCGCGTTCAACCGATGAGTACATTTTTCAGAATCTCATATATTGGGACAGGTTGCCTGAATTTGAGGATATGGAAATGACCATGTACATTGATCCAGCCATTAAAGCCGGGAAGAAAAATGACTATTCGGCTATTTCAATTATTGGTCAGCACCGAAAGACAAAGCAGATGTATGTGGTGGATGGAAATATTTATAAACTGCTGCCGGATGATTTATTCCACGTGGCTATTGAAAAATTAAATCTTTATCCTGTAGATAAGCTGGGCTTTGAAGTGAATCAGGCACAAAGCTATATGAAACAGAAATTTGAAGAAGAGTTATGGAAAGCGAGGATACATATACCCGTAGAAAGTGTGCATTCCAAGGGGCAGAAGCATGAACGCATTATTAGCTTGGAGCCGGAAGTGAAGAAGGGGCATATTCTGTTCAATTCGGATAACCTCAGATATAATCATCAGGTGAAGGACTACAATCGAAATTGTACATATGATGACGCGCCAGATAGTTTATATGGAGCTGTTCAATTGATTCAGTCGGTCAAGAGTTTAAAGTTTTATGATCGAGGCTTATTATTTTGAGACTTTCGCTAGGTACTCATTCATTATTTTGATCCAAATTTGTTAAGCTAATGGGCAGGATAACTTAACCAGTTACCCAATTAGTTGTTTGTAGTGTTGCAAGGAAAGGGGATACAAATGGCCATTTGTTTGGACTACGAGTTAGTTGAGATAAGAGGAACCGTTGCTGTGTATAAATTTGGAAGCTGTTTGGAGGAATTAGATGGAATTTTTGAGATTGATCTACCCAAGTTGATAAATGGGGAAATATCGATGCAAGCACCAATTGGTGAAATAGTGAAACTAAAGAATGACAACCAATCTCAAGCTAAGGCCATCAAAGTATTTGGAAAGATATATAAACATTATCTTGAACATCACGAATATCCTACAAAGGGTGGATATTATGCTTAGTTAATCGGAGTTTATTCTTTTAATCTTATAACGATCAATGGATGATATAAAAATTACTCAGTGGACTTGAAAAGGAGCGGGAATATGGGCCTGGATGCTTACGTAGTATGCAATTGTGTGAAGGAAGGAAAAGTTAAGCCTCCCCCTTTTGATATAAGCTTGCTGGAAATTACGGACGAAGGGATCGACATACTGGAATCTGTAAATGACGAAATCTATGAGCTTTATCAGCAGTGGCGGGAGAACGCTTGCGAGCATGAAGACTTTTACTATTATCAAGACCGGGTTTTTAATGTCGCAGGAGGAAATTTCTTTTATGGAATCATTGATCGGTTGGGGCAGGACAAATTCCCATTATTAATTTCAATTGGGGAGAAGTTACTCTCCGCTGATCAGGCCGAAAAAGCTTTAAAGGAACTGGATATTTTTGAATCAGGAGCAAGCAAGCTACAAGGGATTTTCCTCGTAGATACTGTATCTTATGATGAATATGGGAGATCTCTTCCTGGAGAGGATAAGTGGTTCTTATCATCTGGAGGCGAGCACACTTATCAGTTAAATGACCGAGGATTCTGTATTCTAGACAGAGATCATCGTGAGCTTTTTCATTCAGTAGCGTTCGTCCAGGAAGTACTGAGTGATGAAAAAGAAGGATGGAAGCATAAGCATGCAAGATTTCATGATTTGGAGATGGGACGAATTTTTGAATCTTCTTATCCGCTAAGCCGAAAGACATGGGGAATCGATGAGCTGTATTATCCAAAATCTCTTCAGGTCGTAAAGAGAAACCTAAAGGGATCTGATTCTCGACCCGCGCGAGTACTAAGAAGCCTGTTTGAGGCTTCCTTACAGACAGGTAATCCGATCATTTGGGCATAAAGAGATCTGAGATGAAGCATTTGAATATTAACGGAATACGATCCTGCACTGATTACAAATTCAGACTTTTTGAGATAGCTTAATATTATTCTTAACTTAGCATAATTGAGCTAACGGAAAACTTTAGTTCAACAAGGAACTATCTATTAAAGGTGGTTCTTTATTTAAGCAAAAATTACACAGCCCATTTTGAGAGGAAGAATCTATTTGCAAATTACGGAACAAATCATTACAGAATGTCTAAATGAACTCCAATTGGCAGCATTATCCAAACAGAAATATGCAGATTACTACAATGGTCAGCATGCTATTTTCAAGAGCTATGCCATGCAAGAAAGCCGAAGCAATCAAAAGCTCATTTTCAATTTTCCACGTAAGTTCGTAGACAACGAAGTGGGCTATCTACTTGGAAAGCCAGTAAACTATGTGTCCAAGTCAGATCAGGATGAAGCCATACATAATATAGATGTACATATGAGTCATTGGGACAAAGAACATAATCTACAGCTTCGGAAACAATCCGAAATCTTTGGTGAGAGTTTTGAGTTGAATTATATCGACTCCGATGGCCAGTTTTCAGCCACGGTATTATCCCCTTTGAATGCCTACGTGCTAGAAGACGGAACAGCAGAACGAAATGTACTACTAGGACTACATAAATTTACGAAACGATTTGATAAGCAAGCATATCTGGACGTGTATACTGACCATGAAATTCTACACTATACAATTGGCAGCGATAGTAAACCTAATCAAAGTAAGCAGAACCAAGCACCTGAATTAAAATATATCGGCAAACATAATCACATCTTTGGAAGAGTACCGCTCATCTCTTGTCCAGCTAATACAGAGAGAAAAAGTGGATTCCAGGATGTGATTTCTTTATTTGATGCCTATAACGCATTGAATTCTGATTTGGTCAATGAAATCGCTGATCATCGTAACGCCTATCTCGTGATTGAGAATGCGAAGCTGGAAGCCGAGGACTTATTAAATATGAAGAAGATGGGCATTATTCAGGTTCCGGCTGGTGGGAAAGTAAGTTGGCTTACGAAGGAGATTAACGATTCTTTTGTGAAGAACGAGCTGGATAACATTGAACGCAAAATCTTCGACATGATGGATCAGGTCAACTTTAATGAGAATTGGGCCAGTAATACGTCCTCCTTAGCGCTTAGAAACAAGCTGCTGAATCTGGAGAATCGGGTAGCAATGCGTGAAGCCTTAATGGAAAAGGCAATCAAGCAGCGTCTACGCAATTTCTTCACCTTTCTGTACATTAAAGAAGGCGAGCAATATGATTACCGAGATATCGCCGTAAAATTCACAAGGAACCTGCCAACAGATTTGGTGGGGATGGCAGATGTGATTGTGAAACTGAAAGAAGTGGTCTCACAGGAAACATTGCTGACGTTGCTTCCATTTGTAGAGAATCCCAAGCTGGAATTCAATAAATTTCATTCGGAGCAGCAACGATTAATTGCTACGGATAAGGAGGTCTCAAATGCAGAATAAAAATAGCATCAAACGGCTGGTGAAGAATAATTGTGCGTGTTATCTCGGAGCAAAGCATGGTACCCCAAACTATTGCTGTTTACAGGATGGCCCATGTGTATTTTTCGTCCAAGCCGATGTTCTTCCCCGTTGTAGCTATTTTGAAAATGGAGTTTTGCCAATGGATGGGAAACTGGATCAAGAATATAAGTCTGAACGTAATGTAGAGACTGAGCCTAAGACAGCGAAGCCGAGGGTGAACTGTACACGTTGTGGAGGAACATTTTTGACAAACTCGAATCGGCAGAAATATTGTGAGAAGTGTAGAGGTAAGGCGAGAAAAGAAAGTATTAGGATACGTGTCCGGAAGTTCAGACAAAAAGACGGCTCGATGTAACGCTTTAGAGGTGGAAAAAACCCTATAAACAAAGGGTTGAAAACAACCTAAAATGGGGAGTTAGTATGTTTGTACCTTTTCGTCACTTTTGCGTTTTCTAATGCGTTACATGATTGTCTTGAGCATGATATTCAATATTATACAGTTTCAGCATACATATACGTTTCTGAAGTTTAGGCAAACAATAGGCTTGATGTAACGCTTTAGGCTGTCAAAAAGCTATATAAACAAAGGATGAAAAAAAGGTAAAAGTGGGGAGTTGGTATGTTTGTACCTTTTCCTCGTTTTTGTGATTTCTAAAGCGTTACATTGCTGTCCTGAGCATGACATTAAACGGTTCAAACATACATAAGCGTGTTCGGTTCTGTGAGTCGAATGGGCAATAAAGGAGATTATCGAAAATGAATTTAGAACAAGTGAAGCAGTTGATTAAAATGAACCAAACAAACGAGGAATGGCAAACGTATCTTCAGGGTTTGAATCCGTATAGCGTGGAGGGGATGGAGCAATATATCCAATCTAATCAGCAAGCAAAAAGTTGGTTTGATAGCACCGTGGACAAACGATCAGCTAAATC
>RCUF01000250.1_pt1 | contig 23423 bp, 22 predicted proteins | sample 2166311 | NCBI WGS metagenome assembly RCUF01 (sample SAMN09932608, study PRJNA488358) | compost metagenome | feature: garden; material: soil; isolation source: compost soil in 4-hydroxybenzonitrile-enriched culture | place: Germany: Experimental Botanical Garden Goettingen | collected 2016-01-27
TTTGTGTGTCACTTCTGTTGTCAATCCGATCATACCTTTCTTTATTCACGATTCATGATCTAGCTTTTAACTTTCTCACCGACATATTGTGGTTAAATATGGTATTCACCATACTTTAACGCGTTATTTTGTAGAGCGCAATAACTCTAACCATAGACTAGATTAGAAAACTCATGCCTAAGTCGGTCAAAATCAGTAAAAAAAAGACCGCCTTTCTGCAAAGCCGTTGGTACTACCAAGCGACTCCAGAAAGGAACGGTCTTATCCATCATGCCAATAATCAGTTTTCTAGACACGCCCCGGATAACGAGAACCTGCTGCGAAGCCTTTAGGCGAAATGCGCTCAATCTCTTGAAGCTCTGCTTCCGACAAGGAGATCTGTAGAGCACCAAGATTTTCACGCACTCTTTCCAGTCTCTTCGTTCCCGGAATCGGAACGATATGGTCGCCTTGCGCCAGCAGCCATGCCAGCCCCAACTGAGCAGAAGTACAGCCTTTTTGGGCAGCCAGTTTTTCGATCAGGAGGACAACTTCTAGATTTTTGTGGAAATTCTCGCCTTGGAAGCGTGGAAAATGACGGCGGTAATCATCCTCTGGCAGATCGTCAAATTTCTTGATCTGTCCCGTGAGGAAACCTCGACCCAGTGGACTGTAGGGTACGAAGCCGATTCCCAATTCGTTCAGTAGCGGAAGAACATCATCTTCCACTTCTCTGCTCCACAAGGAATATTCGGTTTCTACCGCGCTAATTGGATGCACCGCATGCGCGCGGCGGATCTGTTCAGCCGACGCTTCCGACAAGCCGATATAACGGATTTTCCCTTCCTTAACCAAATCGGCCATCGTTCCGACGGTCTCTTCAATCGGAGTATTGGGATCGACTCGATGCTGATAATACAGGTCGATATAATCAATCCCCAGATGAAATAGACTGGCGTCCACGGATTTTTTGATATATGCCGGATCTCCCTTGGGCCCCTGAGTGTGCGTGATTCCGAATTTAGTGGCAATCACGGCCTCCTCTCGACGACCCTTGAGCGCACGTCCAACCAGCTTCTCATTGCCTCCGAACTTCTGCTGTGCGTATTCCTCACCATAAAGATCTGCTGTATCAAACAGCGTTACACCAAGGTCCAGCGCTCCCTGAAGTGTACGCACCGACTCCTCGTTGTTCGGCATCATCATCGTTCCAAGGCCCAGAGCTGATACCTCCAGCCCTTCATGTCCCAATTTCCTTTTCAGCATATCATGATTCCCTCTTTTCTTTGGGTAAATGGATGGAATGAACATGTACTCATTCTAATGGACCCATATGGAGGCAACCACAGTACGTTTATACTAGTAACAAGATTACCAGGCAGAGGATTGGCTTACTGGCGTGTAGATACAAAAGTGCAGACCCGGTTGGTCCGTAATGCTTGCTAAAGAATTAATATCATAGGAAACTGCCTCCACAGCGCCAGGGATTTGAAAGGAAACCCGATTCACTTTTTTGAGCTGGATATGATGCAGCTTCCACATGGTGTCAAACTCCATACTTTCCAATCGTAGCCGTTCTACCGTCTCCTCAAACCAAGGATCTCCTAAATACTTGTCATAATAGGTTCTAAAAACAGCTACCGAATAGGACGCAAATTCTTCCCAGTTAACCATTCGACGACGTAATTCGGAATCCACGAACAATAAACGAATCATGACACGTTCAGAAATAGACAGGGAAGAAAAATCGGTAATGACCTCATTCGCCGCGCTATTCCAAGCAAGCACTTCCGCTTTCTCATTGCTGATGAAGGAAGGATAGGACAACTGATCAATAATATGTTGCCACTGTGGATTCAGCGTTGTATGGATGGGCGAAATAGCAACCGTCTCATTGGGATTCCACAATTGAATTAGATGTGCTCTCTCATCATGAGTTAATTGTAGAGCTTCTCCTATACTTTCGATAACTTCCTTAGATGCTGTTACTTCTCTACCTTGTTCCAGCCATGTGTAATACGTCGCACTGACACCTGCCAGCATAGCAACTTCTTCTCGGCGAAGCCCCGGTGTTCTTCGCTGACCCTGTGAAAGTCTAAGGCCTGCCTGCTCTGGTTGAAGTCGATTTCTACGTGATTTCAGAAAAGCTCCCAACGTTTTCGATTTACTATAATCATTAGACATGTGTCACCTCTTTTCCAATCCATCGCCATAGAACGATCACAGTCCCTCGTCAAACAACTGCAGAGCTATGATTTCAAAGGCGACACCTTCACCCGCTTTAACGTTGACATCCCCATTTATTTCTTTAGAATCCAAAATAAACGTAGTGTCTCCTACTACAATCTCCAGGCATTCTATCTCGCCTGCTTCGCCCTGTATCACTTGATGTATCGTTCCTTGAATCCAATAGTCGCCTAGCTTTGGTTGAGGTCGAAAAATCCCTGTCTCTTCAGTAGACTTCAGCCTTCTGAACCCCTCTATACTGGATTGAGAAGTCTCGACCGAAATTACACAACCGGGAATCATCTTATTCAAGCTTTGTTCATACGGGACAACATACGCATATCCGGAAGTCAGTTCATGCCAAAAATATGTCCAGTAGCCGTATACTTTTTCCTTGCCAATACTACGAATGATGATATGATGATCTTTATTTATTTCCTTGATCTGTACGCGCATATATAGAGTCCTCAGTAGATACTTTTCTTATAATAATAGTGTTTAAAGCCTCTCGGAGCATCGTCCATGACACCAACGACTTCATACCCCTGCTTTTCATAGAATTTAGGCGCTTGAAAAGTAAACGTATTCAGTTGTATAAAATTACACCCTTTATCTCTAGCAATCTGTTCAATTTCACCAAGCAGTTGTGAACCGTAGCCCTTTCCTCTGTAACGCTGATCTACCCACAAAATATCAACCTCCACCCAGTTCCAACATAGTACACTTAGGAGACCGCCCATGACCTGACCGTCTTCATCTTTGAGCGTAAGATTAATCTCTTCGTATCGGGTTCGAATATCTGCTGGGACGTATTTCGCATTAAACTCAATCAACTTGTTTCTGACTAAACGCGCTTCATCCCTACTACTTCGACTCATCTGAGGTTCCAGCGTCATGGCATAAACCCTCCAATTTGAAATGATTACCAGAACTTACTGATTTAAATATATAAAATAATAGGGTTAAATACTTTTTTCATCTTCCTACTGTTATATATTGTATATACTTTTCTATGTTTAGTCACATGATTCAATTTAGATGGACAGAATTATTCTAATCTAAATATCGCTGATTAAAGTCGCTCCCTGGATTCATGCAAAATATTTAGTAACGAAAAAAGCAGGCCCCTCTGAAACGGAGAACCTGCTATCCTTTATATCCATCGTCTGCCATACAGGAGAAGAGAGGGGATGATTAAATTGAAATATCCAGTGATTTCCCAACTCCCGTAATATCGCTGCTGTTAGCGCTGTTGATACGAGTTGTTTCTGTGTTACTTGGAGATGGCTTTTCCATTTTTGGAGTTGACGTACTGCTGGATTGCGAACTTTGCTGTGCAATTTGAGCTTCAATCTGTTTAATTTGTTGCTGAAGCTGCTTCATTTTTGTTTCTTTTGTATCTTTGCTATCCTTACTTTGCTGTACCTTGTTATATTCCGCTTCAAGTTGAGCTTTTTGCTTTTCCAGACTAGCTGTATCGTTGGTACTGGATGAAGATGAAGTGCTTGAAATAGATATAGAACTGCTGGATGTGGATGAAATGTTCATACGAGATTTCCCCTTTATAAAAGTATGAGTTTACACGTGTGGGCTAACCGGTTCTAAGCTATGGTATTGCACTCTAATGACTAATACGACGATGATATAGATTGTTCAAAAGTCTTAGCGATTTTATCGAATAAAGCCGATATTTCTTCATCTGTGGCATTTGATTCGTCTGTATTTCCCCACGCGTCTTTTAATGTAGAAAGCAGATCTGTTTCCTGATCTTTGTCCGAAGCTGTTGACCCGGATATAAGACTGGAACTCAGAACGCTCTGCAAATCACTCAGCAAGGACCTTTTTTCATCTACTGTGAGCTCTTTTTCAGATGTAGTGCTGTTATCCACTTGATTGGAAGTCTCTTGGATATTCCATGCGAATGGAGGCATAATTCCACCCATTGCCTGCATCATAGGAGGCAGACCACTGCTATCCATTTCAGGATGGGACGGGTCTCCTTCAGGCGGCGGTGCAGGACGATTATTTTGGATCGTTTCTGCTATCTTATCGAATAGACCCGATACTTCCTCATCTGTTGCCGTCGAAATATCCACATCAGCTAATAAGTCTCTAACCGAAGCCAACGGATTCTTCGTGCTACTGGTGTGATCATCTGTATCAGAGGAAGCACTGGAAGACATCAGGTAACTTTGCAGATCAGACAACAGCGTTTTCTGTTGGTCTGTAGTTAGTGTAATAGTATCCTGGTCGTCGTACTTGTAATCATTACTGTAGTTTTCCGTAGGAAGCGGAACCTGCATTCCTGCCGTGTATTCCATGAATTCCTTGCTCAATTCGAGTGAATCGTTAGATTTCTTGTGTGTGGTATGACCCGCGGTATTTAGTCCATTCTCATTTGACTTCACCGTATTCGATTGATCATAGGAAGTCGTGATGAGATGCCTGTTAATGGATAGTGACAAAGTAGATCCCCTCTCAGTGTACATAATGTTTTTAGCTGCCCACCTACCTTTCATCGGTAACAAATCTGAATGCAACCTGAGGGTATGCTGAATGATAACTGAATAAATACAAACTCATTAATACCGTAACTCTTTTATTATTTCCTAGACCATAGTCAAGGAAAATCCCCTCCGCAAGACGGGGGGATCAACCCTACTTGAGACAGGAGTAAGTAAAGGGATAATTTGTTACTCTTAGCAAAGAATAAATGAACGTATTTTAAAAATTGAAAGTAGGGAAATGATGTATGATCCGTATTAGCCATTTGGTTCACGAGAGACTTATGTTCCTAGTCAAATTTTTGTACTCGCCTGCATACGTGGGTAGTGTAACACCAAGTTCCAGATTTTTAGCTAAAAATATGATAGAATCCATTCCATGGAGTGAAGTTCATGCTGTTGCCGAGCTTGGTGCTGGAACAGGGGCAATTACTCAATACATCCCGTCTGCTGCTGAATTTCAACCCAAGGTTTTACTCTTTGAGAAAGACCAAACCATGCAGCAGAGTTTAAAAAGAAGATTCCCGAATTATCTGTGCTATTCCGACTCGCGTGAGCTTCAGCTTGCTATGAAAAATGCCCAAATAGAACAGCTTGACTGCATAATCAGCGGGTTGCCTTTTTTCAATTTTCCACAAGCGATGCGGAATCAAATTGTAGAACAAATTCATCTATCGCTCAGGGATGGAGGAATGTTTGTGGCCTTTCAATACTCTAAACAGATGAAGCAGCAGTTAGGTGAATGGTTTGATATTGAAGAAATCAAGTTTGTGCCAATGAATGTTCCACCCGCATTCGTGTATGTATGCCGAAAGAAAACCTAAGAAAGGAGTACGGGTATGGACGTGGAATATTTAATTTCCATCATCGAACAATACGGCTATGCAGCATTATTCTTTTCTCTATGGCTGGGGATTGTGGGTCTGCCCATCCCGGATGAAGTCATTGTGATGACTGGCGGGGCTGTAACAGGCATGGGCATACTTCACCCGTTACCCGCTTTTTTAATTGTATATCTTGGGGTTGTATCAGGCTTGTCCTTAGGTTATGTATTGGGGAGAACCGTGGGCACACCGATTCTAGAACGTTTGCGTCGGAAGAAAAAAATGGACAGGTACATTACGTTTTCGGAAAAATTGATACATAAGTATGGAAATTTCACTATTTGCATCAGTTATTTGCTGCCGATCGTCCGTCACATTATCCCTTATATTGTCGGAATCAATAAAATGAGTTTCAAACGCTATGCCCTCTTCTCTTATTCAACAGGTTTGATCTGGACGCTGATCTTCTTTCTACTCGGACGTACCTTTGGCGATCATGTACAAGCAGTAGGAGAACTAATCCATCGTTATGGCTTGCAGATGGTATTGCTTCTCATCATGCTGACAATTATATTTTTTATAATGAAATTTGTATGGGGGAAGAAAACAACGGAGGAGTAAAGGTTAAGTATATTCGGTATATTCGGTATGTTCATTACCTACATGAAAAAGAAATAGACCGCCCTCACTAAAGTAAACGGTCTACTCTCGACCACCTGATGGCCGACTGCTCTTTATGCAGTTGTTGTATGCTGGGGCCGTGTCAGAGCACGGCTCCTTATTTATTTCTTACCTCATTATAATCGATTTTATGTAATTGCGTGTTTTTATGCTTGGATAATTAAATAAGTGAATTTAAAAGTTACCTGTCGTGCCACTACGCAGACGGATGGTGCTTCCCATCGCCACCGCCCCCGGATTTCTGAAATGAAGTCTTCATGGGTAGAAATCCGGGGAGGTGATGCTTCCGAAGTGAGCTTTCCTACGGAAAGCTTTTAAAGCGACCGCTTCGCTTGTACAGCACCATTCCGTCTATTCCGTTTTCCATGTACATTTTTTTAGTTCAACCTATAGAGACTATTATTTCCTCACATGACAGGACAGAGCTATAGGATCAGCTCATAACGGTAAAATCCCCCATCATTGATATTTTGATTTCCTTCATACTCTCTTGTACTGAAATATTATTCTTTCCTATCGATACCCAATTCCCTTGAATCCTGTCAGTGTACATGTTGCTGAGCTGCGGTCAATAATAGTTGGGAGATCCCTCGTTTTCGGTATTCTTCATCCACGCATAAATCATCAACATCCAAGATCATTTTATAGAAATAGAAGAAAACGAAAGAAACAATTGTGTAAACTCAATCACTTTCTTTTTTGCTTATCATTTTAAGTAAAATCAAGAATGTTCACAAAATATTCGATATTTATTGAAATTTCCTATTGATTTGACGTCACTATGATGTCACCTTTCGGTATACCAAATCGCTATGCAATGATACAATATTTACATGATATTTTGTCATTACACATTAAAATATTTTCCCTCCGGAGGTTTGCAAATCATGTCTAATTCTTTAGAAATATTAGTTGAACCCATAATCAGAAACCGATTAGAAACATTGTATAGCAATCTTTCTAAAACCATCCCGGAATACAACCAATTTTCCACGGAAAGCAACCAGTATTTTCAACAAATCCGTGAATCCGTTCCCGAGCATCTCGAACATACCCTGTTTTTATATGAAGATGCCCAAATCTCTCTGCAATCTATTCTGGAGAACCAAATATATTTACAGGGATTTAAAGATGCTATGCAATTTTTAGATGAGTTACGTAACACCTATACTGGTTAAGAACTACATAATAATTTTCAACTTTAAAAATATATCTTTTGAAAAAACAAAAAACGCCTAGAAACAGGCGTTTTCATTTTTGTCCTTTTTAGCAATACTATCCATATGATATACTATAAACTAACAACAGAATGGCTTAGATGGGCGGTCGGCTAGTCTCCTGCAAAGGAGGTGATGCCTGTGGAGGTTAAAGATACATTAATGTTGATGATTCAATTTGCGACATTGGTGATCTTGATTCTTTCCTTCAACAAAAAGAAATAGACCGCCCTCTGGAAAGGTTAGCGGTCTATTTTACTAATCCAACCCTACAGCCACCGCCCTTATAAGCGGCTGTTGTAAAAGAGTGAGGATGTTGGCAGCATCCTTACTCTTTTTCAGTATATACTTATTAGCTTTAGTTTATCACAGGAAAAACCATATTGCCAATATGGAAAATCTTTTTAAGGGGCTGCTTTCCTTTCACACCATGTTACTTCTTTAATTGAAGCAACTTTACTAACTTGTCATGAATGGCAGTATTCGGATAATTCCCGCTAAACTGAGAAGACCCAGGTCCCATCGCGGTTAACGCCACATCAACAGATGTATGTCCACCCGTGGTCCAGTCGATATAAAACTTCTCATCGGAGCCTTTTACAGTAAAAGGACCATCCTCTTTGGAAATGCCTTCACCGGATTCATCCTCCGCATCTTCGCCTTCAATCGCCAAACCGCCCGTTTCATGATCTGCCGTCACCAACACTAATGTATCTGGATGCGCTTTGGCATACTCTTTAGCTACTTTAACGGCCTTATCAAGTTGTTGCCCAGCCTTAATCGTTAACTCCCCTTCATTGTCATGCGCCATCTCATCCGTTCCTTCTTCTTCTACCATCAGGAAAAAACCTTTTTGGTTTTTGGAAAGAACATCAATCGCTTTAGCCGTCATATCCGGTAGAGAAACCGTTGGGTTGTAAGAGTTACCCAGCTTGTTGTGAGCTTGAAACATCTCTTCATTGGCGAACAGCCCTAGCAACTTAGAACCTTTGGCTGCTTTCATTCCTGCCTGATCCGTCACATAGCTATAACCCAGCTTCTTCGCTTGTTCTACCAAATTCCCTTGAGTTCCCTTACTAGCTTCCTCAGGATCTTCTGCCGGAGCATCTGGATGTTTGCCTACTGTTCCGGCAGGGTACCAGAAATCCTCACCACCGCCCAGAATAACATCCAGCTTGCTTTTCTCCAGATACTGCTTGGCAATCTCGCTTTGAGCGGAGCGTTTTTCGACATGCGCACCAAAGGCGGCCCCGGTTGCGTCTGTCACTTGGCTTGTCGTCACGACACCTGTAGACATGCCTGCTTTTTTAGCCAGCTCCATAATCGTTGTCACTGGTTTTTTATTCAAATCCATTCCGATTGCGCCGTTATACGTTTTCACACCTGTTGCAATGGCAGTTGCAGCGGCGGCAGAATCCGTAACCAGGTTATCCCCTGAACTTGTACTAACCAGGCCGGTTACAGGCATGTTGTCCATTTCAAGTAATCCCGATTTCCCTACCGTCGCCAAGCGAATCGCGTTGCGACTTGCTTCTCCCATACCATCGCCGATAAAAAGAATGACATTCTTAGGAGCATCGACTTTCGCTGACGAAGTTTTCAGTCCTTTGGATACCTGTGCGGTAGTAGACTTAGTATTAGATGAGGCTGCAAAAGCGTTAGGGATATTAGCAGATAACAATGGCGCACTCAAAACGGTAATGGCACCTAAAGCAAGGATACTCTTTTTCATCGAACGCTTTTTCACAAGGTCACACTCCAATAAATTTGATATTCATATATGATAAAGTAATCATATATTTGTTTTGTAAAGCATCGTAAAGCAATAGATTATGCGAATGTAAAATTTGGAATGAGCGCCTATTTATTTATAAAACAAAAAAGACACCGACTCTTGGTATATCAAAGTCGATGCCCTCTGGCGTTTTTATTTAAATGGCGGCGATATTTTTGCCGATCGGCATGGTGTAGTAGAGCGGTTTTTGCTGTCCATTTTGCTGATAGACTACAAGCAGCAGGGTGCGGCCTTCGGCTGTCAATGGGCTACCCCCACTTAGGATATGATCCAGACTGAACGGTAGTACATCCAGCACAGCGTGCTTTTGCAGTTCCTTTTCACTCAGCTTCAACGAAGCAAAGGCTGGAATAATCTCGCGGTATGGCTGCGGCTGTTGACTGCCTACATCCATCCCACCTGTACTCTCCTTGCTCGCATCTGCCACAAAATCTGCAACCACAGGTGACAACAGCGCATCCGGGTGCTGGAGAACCATTTTCATATAGCTGGACCAATCATTCTTCTCCAAGGTATGCTCCCACCAAATTTTACGCGGCTTATATTTATGGTTAAGGAAATAATCAAGCTTCATCAGTCCAAGCACCATATCCATTCGCTTTGTTCCACGCGATTCTAGAAAGGACTGGAGACGCGTGAACAAGTCTTCGAGCTGATGTCCGATTTTTTGCCAGCCCTGTCCTTCCCAGTAGTCTCCGAATTCCTGAAAGAAATCAAAGGCGGACGAGAATTCGCGCTCGATCAGATAGTTAACTGTATGATCCATACGATGAGAGTTCCAGTATTTTTCCAATACATCTTCCAAGCGCTTGAGCCGGACGATATCGGCAAAGGAAAGGACGTCATTGCTCAACATTTCATACGGCGCAACATCCATATACGTATAGTTATACTTGTCTGCGTCGATACGGAGTCCGGTGCCACGCAGCATTTTGAGGAAGCCAAGTTGAAGCTCTTCCGGGCCGAGCGCAAAAACGTCATTAAACGTTTTACGGAATGTGTTGTAGTCCTCCAAGGGTAATCCGGCGATCAAATCCAAATGCTGGTCGATTTTACCACTTTGTTTGACCTTGGTAACAGTACGGGAAAGTTTGGTAAAGTTCTGGCGACGCTTAACCAACTCATTAGTAGGATCATTCGTTGATTGGACGCCGATTTCAAAACGAAATACGCCCGGTGGCGCGTTTTCCGCCAAATAATCCAACACCTCGGGACGCATAATATCTGCCGTAATCTCAAACTGAAAGACACAACCACGGTGATTTTCAATCAAAAATTTGAACATTTCCAGCGCATAATCGCGTTTAATGTTAAACGTCCGATCCACGAACTTAATTAGGTTGGCTCCATTGTCGATCAGATACAGAATATCCGACTTTGTACGCTCGATATCGTAATAGCGCACCCCAACTTCGATGCTCGACAGACAAAACTGGCAACTGAACGGACAGCCTCGGCTCGTTTCAAAATAAACAACCCGTTTCCCAAGTTCCGGTATATCCTCTGCAAAACGATAGGGCGACGGTAGCTCGTTCAAGTCCGCTTTCGGGCGACCGGGCATCTGAATAACCTCTTCTCCCTTACGGTAAGCCAGTCCATACACAAAATGGAACTTGCCATCCCCTTCCAACTCCTGCAGCAGTTGATGGAAGGTTTCCTCTCCTTCACCAACCACGATAAAATCCACATTCGCCAAGCGCTTCATCCAGTGATCCGTATCGTAGGATACCTCTGGACCACCCAGAACAATTTTGACCTCGGGCATAATCTTTTTCAACACATCAATGACTTTGATCGTCTCTTCAATGTTCCAAATATAACAAGAAAAGCCGATGACATCTGCCCCGCGTTGAAACAAATCGGATACGATGTTCATCACCGGGTCCTTAATCGTGTACTCCGCCAACTCGATATCAAAGTCCTTTTCACTGTAGGCTTTGAGGCATCGAATGGCCAGCGAGGTATGAATATATTTTGCATTTAACGTTGATAAAATGACTTTCATAGGTCACAACCTTCTATAGTTTGCATGAACTGTTATATCCCCTTACCTTAGTATAGCTATTCAAAATCCTCGTACACATCGTCTGCATAAATCTCGTCCTCGCTTACCGTTCCCCCGATACTCCCCTGATTTTGAAAAAAATCAAGAAACGGCTTGCCGTACTTGCGGAACTTCACTTCGCCGACACCCTTGATCCGCAACATGTCTGCCTCGGATTGCGGGCTCGCTACGCTCATCTCACGCAGCGTCGCATCATTGAAAATGATATAAGACGGTACATGCTCCTGAGCGGCCAGATCGCGGCGGATCAGGCGCAATTGCTCGAACACGGTTTCGTTGACTGCAGCCGGGTATGCATCGCGTCCCTGTCGTCCGCGTGAACCTGCTCCACCTGCAAAAGCCGTGGCATGTCGCACCACACGCTGCATGACTTCTCGCTGGCCTTTCAGCACCTCAGCCGCAAGCTGCTGCAAGCGTACAACCGGATATTGTCCCTCGGACAACATCAGATAGCCTTCCGAAACAAGAACATTGATAATTTCGGCAATTTCTTTTTCCGTCCGGTTGCCCATCACGCCATAGGTCGGCAGGCTGTCAAAACCATATTGCAGCACTTTTTTGTTACGCGATCCTTTCAACACCGAAGCGACCATCGAGACCCCATAACGTTCCCGCATGCGATGAATGCACGAAAAAATCTTCTGCGCATCTATGGTCATATCAACCAATTCCCGCTCATCTGTACATGAACTGCATATGCCGCAAGCTTCATGCTCCTCCGCTTCTCCGAAATACTCAAGCTGTGCCGTACGTAGGCAACGAGTCGTGTAGCAATAATCAACCATCTGCTGGAGTTTGCGGTAGTCGTTGCGCTTGCGGTCTTCATCCTGTGGATTTTGCTCAATCAGGAACTTCTGCGTCACAATATCTTGCGGTCCGAACAGTAAAATACATTGACTCGGGTCGCCATCACGTCCTGCTCGTCCCGCCTCTTGTACGTAAGCCTCCATATTTTTAGGCATGTTGTAGTGAATGACATAGCGTACGTTCGATTTATCTATCCCCATGCCAAAGGCATTGGTTGCTACAATGACACGGATATCGTCGTACAGAAACCCTTCCTGGCTATCTGCACGTTCCTGATCTGTCATCCCGGCATGATAGCGTCCGGCCGCCATGCCTGCGTCACGTAGCCGTTGGTACAAATCGTCCACGTCCTTACGTGTCGCCGCATAAATAATGCCCGATTCACCCTCATGCTCACGGGTATAATTCAGTAAAAAGCTGCGTTTGTCTTCCCCGCGCAGCACACTGAACGCCAAATTGGGCCGTCCAAGGCCTGTAACGAACGTCTCCGGTGAGCGCAGACGAAGCAGACGCACGATATCATCCATGACCTGCGGTGTCGCCGTTGCCGTAAACGCCGCCACGATTGGGCGTTCATACAGCCCGTCCACGAATGGAGCCACCGCCAGGTAGCTGGTACGGAAATCATGGCCCCATTGGGATACGCAGTGAGCCTCATCTACCGCAACGCAGGAAATCGGCAACTGAGCCATTTCATCGCGAAACCAGTCCAATTCCAGTCGTTCCGGTGCGACATACAGTAACTTCAAGTCACCATTCCGTGCGGCTCGTATGCGATCATTCACTTCTCGACCACTCAACGTACTATTGATGTAGGCAGCAGCAATCCCCATGGTGGTCAGCGCATCCACCTGGTCCTTCATCAGCGAGATGAGCGGTGACACGACAATGGTCAGCCCCTCATGCAACAACGCGGGGATCTGGTAGCATATCGATTTTCCGCCCCCTGTCGGCATGATGCCCAACGTATCGTTGCCCTCCAGCATACTGGCCACAATTTTCTTTTGTCCCTCCCGGAAATCGGGATAGCCATAAAATTTTTGCAGCAAGTCCTGCGCCCGTTCCAATGTTGGTGCTTGTACACTCATAGTTTCAAAACTCCTCATATTTCTAGCGTCCTTGACGCATATCGGCTTTTCTTTCGTTACCTTTAGTTTACCGGGGTTCAGGGTAATGTTCAACCGCTAGAAGACTGCCAATCTGGTTTAGTCCCTTATGGCGTTCGCTGTTTTCTCATGATATAGTGAACACGGTGCCGCAAATTTGTCCATAATTATGAAGAGACACGGTTCCAAGAAGGAGAAAGAACCCATGAACAATCGGAAACCCCAACGGAAAAATCATACAAAATCTACGTCAAACGCAAGCCATTCCAAACGCAGTCATAAACCTGCCGGAAGATCTGGCTCCCATAGACCAGAAGCTCAACGGAGAACGAATGCTTTTGATAAAGCCCCTGCCAAAACATACATCGTCCAGAAGCCTGCCGAGCTGTTAAGCTTTTTAGTAGAGCATGTGACTGGCATGGGTCGTAACTCCATTAAATCAGCACTGGCTCGTGGGCAGGTGTCCGTCAACGGCATTCCGCGTACCGTGCACAATTTTCCACTGGAGCAAGGTCAGACTGTCGCGCTTTCAAAGGAAAAAGTAACTCCCGTCGTACCACTGACTGGGCTACGTATCTTGCATGAGGATGAAGCCATTATCGTTATCCATAAGGATGCCGGGTTGCTGTCCGTGGCTTCAGCGCAGGAGCAGGAAGTAACAGCCTATCGCCAGCTTACGGCCCATGTGAGGCGCGAACATCCGTACAATCGTATTTTTGTACTGCATCGTTTGGATCGTGATACATCAGGAGTGATGATGTTTGCAAAAAGCGAAGCCATACAACAGGAAATGCAAAAAGCGTGGAAGGAAGTTGTGTATGAACGAACATACATTGCTCTTGTAGAAGGACAGGTTAAAAAAGCTGAGGGTACAATCACCTCATGGCTCAAAGAAAGCAAAACGCTAAAAATGTATTCCAGTCCTTATCCAAATGACGGGCAGCACGCAGTCACTCATTACAAGCTGCTTCAAGCCAATCGTCATTTTTCTTTGCTGGAAGTACGTTTGGAAACCGGACGCAAAAATCAAATCCGCGTACATATGGAGGATATCGGTCATCCAATTGTTGGAGATAAAAAATACGGTTCCAAATCCAAGTCGATTGGGCGCCTTGGCCTACATGCGAGGGTATTGTCATTTATTCATCCCGTCACCGGAGTATTGCTGCGTTTTGAATCCGACATTCCTAAAACTTTTTTGAATCCGTTTCGGGAGTAGAATTGAGCAAAGCATACGGAGATTAGATGGAAAAGTAGAAGAGGAAATGAGGGGGCTGTAGAAAACAGCACCCTTTTTTGATTGATTAAGCGGTATACCTCCGAACACCATCAGCCATTTTCATCAACTCATCCCATATATATATGGGCGTATTACACACTGGACAATCTAGCCAACCGATTAAATAGGGTAATTGAGCAAGAAGCTTGTTCTCTTCAATTTTTTGGGCATATTCGTGTAACCACTGTATATTAGCACCTTTATGGTCCAATGAACGGGGGCGGATCGGATGGGGAACCAGATTGTCTGAATTTACAGGGTCCTTATCATAGACAACCAGGGTGTCATTCTGTTCATCAGGCCAAATATAGAGCGGGGTACCGCAATGCGGACAATCCAGCGTATATTCGTCACCTGTATCGAAGCTTTGTAGCATATAAGCTATACAGCGATATCCCTGAAAAGCGGCACCCGCAGCCAGAACATAGCGTTTACCTACATCTCCTTCGTGTTCTTTCGCATAGAGCACCATTTCTTCAGTCAATTCTGCAAGTCGGACAATGGCACACCGATATTGCGCATAAATATATTCAGCCACACTAGAATCCACTTTCACCTGATCCCTTGTAAATTCCAATGGAACTTTGGTATGTAAGGGATTGTTATTCTTCGCTTCGAATATTCCGCAAATGTTATAGATATCTGCACGAATCCCTATATCAGAACTTTTTAACGCAATGTCTACAAGGTAAGGAACAGCCGCAAATGTACAAGTATACAATGTATTTTGGTGATACAGTTCCTCCCAATACAAGGTGTCAGCCATTTCGCCGTCATATCCGGCTTGGAGCTGTTTCAACATTTCTGGGACGTATTGAGAGGAACCGTAGGGGCCTTGGAGTAGAGTCCAGGCCGGATCGGACAAAGCCAGCATCTTGATACTCCTTCCACCGTTTTTTTACAGTAGAGGATTTTGCAAAAATCCAATAAGCAAATTCCAATGAACAACATATAGATCGAAATGGTTTAGTTCGTCTATAACTTGCACTTCGGAGCGACTGGATTCGAATTTTGTAAAATCCTTATAGTAATATTTGATCGGTTTATAAAATGAATTTTGCTATCAAAATTCATTTTAACTTCATAATTCTCAGCTTCTTACGTTTATTTCATTATACGCATATTATTAGCTGAAGTTGCTTTTCTCGATTTTCGCAATATACAAAATCACTATTTTTTTGGGTCTATAATCATATTCGGTTAAGCTTTCGGCATTGTGAAGGTGAAACACATTAAATTAATGAATGACTAACCCGGTTCTTATGTCTTACTACGACTCCTCTGTCCATTCAGTTCCTTCTTCGTATACATAGTTCATATTATAAGTCCTGTTACTTAAAAATTACTGAGTAAGAAATAAAGTATATATACATTAAAATTTCCATACATGTAAAAACAAAGCCACTCCCCTACCTGTTTTTAATTATGCCAAACGGGTAAGACATACTTGTTCAAGCCTTTAATCTAACAGTTACAGAACTGATTTTATGAATCGGTATATGAAAAGGCGTGTTGGGAATATTATGTATGAATACTGCGACTATAAGGGGAAATAGCCTATGACCATAACACCGGAACAGCGGATTACCCTGCACGGATTTAACAACCTGACCAAATCATTGAGCTTCAACATGTACGATATTTGTTACACCAAAACCAAAGAAGAACGCGAGGCGTATATTGAATATATTGATGAACAATACAACTCAGATCGACTGACAGCTATTTTAAAAAATGTATCTGACATTATCGGCGCCCATGTGCTCAACGTAGCCCAGCAGGATTATGTACCTCAAGGAGCCAGCGTGACCGTACTTATATCAGAAGGACCCATTGTGGAGGTACCGACTGAATCTTATGCCGAGTCACCCGGCCCCCTACCTGAATCTGTCGTGATACAACTGGATAAAAGCCACATTACGGTTCACACCTACCCGGAATATCATCCAGACGAGGGGATCAGTACGTTTCGAGCAGATATTGATGTCTCTACCTGTGGGGAAATCTCCCCGCTCAAGGCACTCCACTATTTGACTCATTCTTTCGACACCGACATTATGACGATTGATTATCGGGTGCGCGGCTTTACACGTGATACGAATGGACATAAGCTTTTCATCGACCATGATATCGCCTCCATTCAAAACTATATTCCGGACGAAGTGCGCAGTCAGTATGACATGATCGACGTGAATGTGTATCAGGAAAATATTTTCCATACCAAATGTAAGCTAAAACAATTCGATCTGGACAATTACCTGTTCGGCTACACCAAGGAAAGCCTGAGTGAAAAAGAGCAACAAAATATATCAACACGTCTCAAAATCGAAATGGACGAAATTTACTACGGTAAAAATATGACATAACAGATCGAATGCGTAAAAATAAAATAGATCATTTCATTGAAAAAAGGAGGATCGCTTGGACTGGAATATAGCCGGGCTTTCGTCCTTTTTTAAATACAAAATAATAGATATTACTCAACTTGATCTGTACAAGCGAGAGATTGTTCACTATGATAGGGGAAGAAACCACTAATTTAAAATAACAGCATGAATTTTACATCCGTTTCTTATTGTAAGCGCAATCAATTGATCCTACGTTTGATTTTGTTATGGAAAACAAAGGAGGAATTTGTATGCAAGGCGGTATTGGCGGTAAAAACATCATTTTACGATTGGAAATTTCCACCGGGCACATCCAATTTGGTCAATTGATTACGCTGGTAAACGAACATGGCGGAGATGTGATTGCCATTGACGTCATTAGCACCTCTGAGAAGGTCACTGTGAGGGATATTACAGTTACCATTGCCGATCCAGCAGAAATCGACCGAATGATTGCTCGGATTAAAAAAGCACAAGGTGTTAAGGTATTATCCATCTCTGATCGTACCTTCCTATTACACCTCGGGGGCAAAATTGAAATGCAGCCCAAAGTCCCAATTCAAAACCGCGATGACTTATCCCGGGTATATACCCCCGATGTGGCACGCGTATGCATGGCGATTCACGAGGAACCCGACAAAGCTTTCCGTTTGACGATCAAGCGCAACACGGTCGCTGTCGTCTCTGACGGAAGCGCTGTCCTCGGGCTAGGTAACATCGGTCCCTATGCAGCCATGCCGGTTATGGAAGGCAAAGCCATGCTGTTCAAGCAGCTCGGCTCCGTCGATGCCTTTCCAATCTGTCTGGATACGCAGGACACCGAAGAGATCATTAAGGCCATTAAGCAAATGGCCCCAGCTTTTGGCGGTATTAATCTGGAGGATATTTCATCGCCACGATGCTTTGAGATTGAACAGCGGTTACGTAAAGAGCTGGACATACCTGTTTTTCATGACGATCAGCACGGCACAGCTGTCGTTTTATACGCAGGGCTGATCAATGCGCTCAAAGTTGTCGGCAAAGCCCTGTCTGACGTCAAAATTGTCGTCTGTGGTATCGGGGCTGCGGGTGTGGCTTGCACCAAAATTTTGCTATCTGCAGGGGCTGTCAACATCATTGGCGTAGATCGCCATGGGGCTCTTACAGCTGATGAAACATACGAGCATCCAATGTGGAACTGGTATGCACAGCATACCAACCCTGATCGGCTGTCGGGCACGCTGTCCGAGGTTCTGAAGGACGCTGACGTGTTTATCGGTCTGTCGGCAGGTGGAATACTGCAACGAGAAGACGTGAAACGTATGAAAGAAGCCCCGGTGCTGTTCACTATGGCTAACCCGGTTCCTGAAATTGCGCCAGAGGACGTCGAGGACATTGCAGGTGTCATCGCCACCGGACGTTCGGACTATCCCAACCAAATTAACAATGTACTTTGTTTCCCTGGCATCTTTCGAGCAGCGCTCGACTGCCGTGCCCGTGAAATCAACGAAGAGATGAAGCTGGCGGCCGCAGAGGCCATCGCAGGCACGATCCGTCCTGAAGAACTAAACAAGTTGTATATTATCCCAGGTGTATTTAACGAGAGTGCGGTTCAGCGGGTACGTGAAAAGGTAATCCAAGCCGCGATTGCGAGCGGTACAGCCAGAAGAGTGCCTCGGGATTTCAGATAAAAGAAAAGGATTGCTCCCCTAAATGCGGGTGCAATCCTTTTTGCTATCGAAAGATCAAGCTTCATATCCGTTATCTTTACAGCGGTTATGACCTCCATTTAGAGAACAATTGGCTGGCACGCTGAGCAAACTCCTCCAGATTAAAGTTGGAGTTATCCAGCTTGTAGTACCATTTTTTAATCGTATCCAAAATCCATGAGGGCACTTTAACCTCCGAGATACCGGAATAAAACGTATGATATGCCCACACCAAATGCTCCCAGCGCTTGTCATCGCCTTCCTTCACGTATTCCGATACGTCCAATACCTTGGCACGCCCGTCTTGCATAAGTACATTCTTGAGGTGAATATCACGGGGATTCAGCCCCTTGGACCGGACAAATTCCCTCGCCTTTTCCACATCCAGGATGACCTGCTCTGGCACAGGAATTCCTTGCAGCAAACAATCCAGCAGCGTAATACCGGATTCATAACTTATGACAATATACTTGTCGCCTTTTCCGTAATAATGAGGAAAAAAGTCAGACCCTCGCAAACGCTCATATACGTCGGCCTCCGCATCTTTTTTCTCGATCGCCATGTCTGAGTACACCTTGAACGCGTAGCCTGGCAACGTATCGAGCGTAAATACGGCCGCATCTGTCCCGATGCCAATACAGCGGACGTCTTGAGTAGCTGTTTTAATGGTAACCGGATCATTATCCTCTGTACTGTATACGGTCACTTGACTTATGATGTCTTCTGCCTGCCTCCATTGTTCTACCATGCGCGATCCCCTCCTTCTCTGTTCTAAACCTTTACCAATGAAGTTAGTTCTATAACAGATAAATAGTATTACGGGTTATCTTTTGGAATGGCTTCAAAATAGGTTGATTCTTTTAAAAAATACGGTATGTACCGTGTCTAACGAGCGTCCGGCAGCAGCAACCTTCTTAACTCTGCATAGCTTGCTGCTGTTTTATAGTCCCCCAGCACATCAGTTTCCGGGGGAGCATTCCTGTGATTGAACCAGATCACCTGCCAATTTGCAGCTATAGCTCCCGCCACGTCATTACGCCAGGAATCCCCAATGTAGCAGCAATGCTCTGCTAACGTTCCTGTCCGCTCATTCACTACTTCGAAGATGCGCGGATCAGGCTTGGCATAGCCAACGGTCCCAGATACAAAGATATGCTCTGCCGCAACATGATTTTCCAACGCCATCGCCTTGATCTTGCTCATCTGGTGTTCTTCAAGACCGTTTGTAATTAATCCAACTAAAAAGCCAGCCGAGCTCAAATCATTTATTAATGAGGTAGCCCCCTCAAAAGGCTCAATTCGGTACTGACGATCCAAGTATTCTTGCTGAACATGTACTGCCTGCTCACGGGTAATTTCTACCCCGAATTCTTGTAAAGCCAGAATGAAACGGCCTTCCCTCATCTCATCCAGTTCATCCGGCCCTGCCTTCCCCTCCAATAGTCCTCCTTTAGCCGACAGTACATCACTGTAATAGCGAATACGATGGTAGGCTTTCTCATAAGGAAAACGCTCACTCAATCCTAATACTGTACGCAATGCATCGCGTGTAGGGTGCAAATGATCGTACATCGTATCATCTACATCAAAAAAAACAGCCTTCTTTTGCAAGTTCATATGCCCACTTCTTTCTGTTAAATCTTCGGATGACGCTCCTTTTCACCTTGTCCTGATATTATACCCGTTGGCCTGTTACGTTGCACCTTGTCCTTCACACCGCGCATCCTGCAATCACACTTCACGGTTGCTAACATACACTGAAAAGACCGCATTTTCGCAAACTCACTTTACTTCTCTACCGAGCTAACATAGGTATCTTGTCCTGCTTTGCTCGAAAGCGTTTTATTTGACAACACACGGGTAAAAGGTCACATTTTTGAAAATATTCGTCATACAGGTTTACATTTCGTGTAAAATCACGTACCTTTTAGGGATGAACGCTTTAATGGATGTATTGGATAAGGGAGGCATACACGATGGATTCCGGTTCTAACCTAGCCTATGGATCAGCTACACCTTTGATTGAGGCACTTATAGAATTTGAAAAGGAGCTCGAAGCGAACCGGCATTCTCTGAGTTTTGATTTGGGATTGATTATGGAGCAGGGCCGCGCGCCACGATATATGGCTACACCACCAGATGTTATTCCTTTTGCCCACGCAGGTGTGGACGGAATACATTATGGCTTTTTAACGGATTTTGGTCTTGAAAAGGACCTTTCACAGGCCCCTATCGTATGCGTATCTCCCGTCGATTGGACGGGTGTATGGGTGGTTGCCCGTCATTTGCAGGATTTTTTAAGCGTTGTTTATACAGAGAACAGTTCATTAAAACGATACTACGCCAGCGGAGACGATTATTCTGGACATGCAGGTCAGCGACTGCCTCAGCTTGTAGATGAACGCACCGCGTTTGTACGCGAATGCTTTCGGGAACGATTTGGTATCGAACCGATTCAGGATATGGCTGCCTATATCGACAGCTTGCGAGCAGAACGGAAGCACAATGAAGCAGCTCCTACGCTGAACGGCTTGGGCATTCAGGTATCTTCTTCCGCGAAACATAGCTCTTCTATGGAAAGTACCCTCTTGACCGTAACGGAGCCTTTCCTTTGGGAACAACAAGGCGAAGCTGTACGTGAATTGTTCTATAACGGTTCGCGTGAAGCCAGACTGGCCTTTATTCGGGATGCCCAGACACGGCATCTGTTCACCCATTCTGCCCTTCGTGCTTTTGTAGCTGGACAGCTTAAGTTGATGGGCCTATCTGAGGCCGCAACATATCTGGAAGAGTCCTACTATACCGTTATTCCCGATATGATAGAATCTTGACGAAAACCTTCGATTCCCCCTAACATAACCGCCTCTGAAAAGGCGGCTTTTTGTGCTACAATAAATGAAAATAATAGGGTCGAACGGCCCGGTACGAATGAAAGAGAGCGAGTATGAATAATCATTCCTATCCTACTCCTGAAATCATTGAAGTTTGTCTGTTGGCGGGCAAACTGATGATGCAAAATGGAGCCGAAACCTATCGTGTTGAAGACACGATGTCCCGCATTGCTTCAGCCTATGGCATATCTCAGTCCCATAGCTATGTAACACCAACTGGGATTTTTTTTGCCATTAATGATTCGGAGCCTGCCAAGCTCATCCGCATCGTAGAGCGGACCACCGATTTGCACAAGGTGACAGAGGTCAATTCCATTTCACGTAAAATCAGCACAGGTGATTTGTCTCCCCGCGCTGCCGTTAAGGAGCTTGCGGAGATTGAGCGTGGCCCTCTCCGCTATTCCAACCGTGTACAGCTGATGGCTGCTGCGTTGGCCAGCGGTTGCTTTATGATTATGTTTGGTGGTGTCTGGCGAGACTTCCCCGCAGCTGTGTTATGCGGCGGTATCGGATTTGCAGCCGTACAGTATTTTCACAGGCTCGTTAAGGTCAAGTTTTTCTCAGAGTTTTCTGCATCTTTTCTAATCGGCTTGCTGGCGGCTCTGTTAACGATAGTAGGCTGGGGACAGATGATGGATAAAATTATAATTGGCTCCGTCATGCCACTGGTTCCAGGCTTGTTAATTACAAATGCCATTCGTGATTTAATGTCCGGGCACCTTGTTTCGGGTCTTTCCAAGGGAGCCGATGCTTGCCTGACATCTTTCGGCATTGGAGCTGGTGTTGCGGTTATCATTTCTTATATGTGATTCGGAGGAGATTCAAGTCTATGCTTGCACAATTATTCACAAGCTTTATTGCCACTGCTGGTTTCGGCATACTTTTCCACGCCCCCCGGCGCTCGCTGCTGCAATGTGGTTTTGTTGGTATGCTAGGTTGGCTGGTCTATTATTCAACCACGGACAGCATGGGACCTGTGAGCGCCAGCCTTTTGGCAACGATCCTCATCGGCATCGTCAGTCAAGGCTTTGCGCGGCTGTACAAAATGCCTGTGATTATTTTCAGTGTGGCAGGCATGATTCCGCTCGTTCCAGGGGGAATGGCCTATAATGCCATGCGCCAGTTCGTACAACAACATTATCCTCAGGCACTAGAGCTGGCCATGAGCACGCTGATGATCGCAGGAGCTATTGCTGTCGGTTTGGTGCTGTCTGAGGTGCTTAATCAAATTTTTCACAACATACGTTTTAGACCTCAGCGTTAAAAGCGATGAAAATAGCAAAATAAAAGAGGCTGCTCCCAAAATCATCCGCAGTGTATGAGACGATTTTGGAAACAGCCTTTTTCTGTACACATTACAAAAAATATTTAACTGTCATAAGCTATTATTCATCCACTCGCTTGCCCAATATCGCCAAATCTCGCTCTATGCTGTCCAGCACAGCTACACGCGGATAGTACCCCCATTGCTCAAAACCAAACTTCCGCAGCAGCCCAATACTTGGCTCATTATGACCAAAAACAAATCCCAACAACGTTGTAATCCCCAGTCTCGGACATTCATTTAGCAAGTGCTGTACCAGTCGACTTCCTGTTCCTGTTCCACGAGAATCCTCATGGACGTATATGCTAATTTCTGCTGTACCGTTATAAGCTGGACGCCCATAAAAGGACTGAAGGCTGGCCCAACCGGCAATTGTCCCCTTTTGCTTTAAAACCCACAAAGGGCGGTGGTTCTCCTGATGAGCCTCAAACCATGGAATGCGGCTCTCCACTGTCACCGGTTCCAGATCTGCGGTGACCATTCGTCCTGCAATCGTAGAATTATAAATATCCACAATATCGGGAAGATCCTCTCTGCACGCAAATTCAATGGAAAAAGATTGGTCCTGATTCATTATTCGTATCCGCCTCCTATGGTGTGATTTATTTATTGTACAAGACAAGCGCCCGATCAGCCATATCGAGTTGTTT
>RCUF01000251.1_pt1 | contig 23386 bp, 27 predicted proteins | sample 2166311 | NCBI WGS metagenome assembly RCUF01 (sample SAMN09932608, study PRJNA488358) | compost metagenome | feature: garden; material: soil; isolation source: compost soil in 4-hydroxybenzonitrile-enriched culture | place: Germany: Experimental Botanical Garden Goettingen | collected 2016-01-27
GGCTCTTTTGTATATTTATTTCCAGCAGGTGTCGCACTTCATATTACAATCCGTCCTGAAGAAAATTTAGAAAAAAATGTAGTTGATGAAGGTAATCTCATTGCTCAAGGATGGAGTGAAATTGAACGAGGTCGGCAGAATTATTGAAAGTGAGGCTAAAAAAGGCGGCTATAATGTCATTAAGAATCTATGTAGCCACGGTGTAGGAAAATCCCTGCATGAAGCCCCAACAGAGATTCTACCGGTGTATAACAAGCATGATAAAAGGACTTTGAAAGAGGGATGGTCATTACCATTGAGCCTTCCCTATCTACTGGTGCAGGGTATGTAGATGAGCAACCGGACGGATGGACGTTATGTGTACCCGACAATAGCTTTGTGGCACAGCATGAGTCACACGAGTATCATTACAAAGAATTAGCCAATGATTGTGACGGCAGTATAGATCATCAGTATGAATCTATGCTAACGGAGCATGCAAGTTCAATAATACAGCGGCAGTCTAGGACTTTATCTTCTCGTTCTTGGCGGTCGCTTTTTTGATTTCTAGGCTAAGCCCCATACTTTATATTCTACTGGTAATTATCAGATGGTACACTTAAAGTATGACAGGAAAAGGAGTGAAGTGATGAAGCATCGATTCACAAGCTCTCCACGGTTCATGCACATCATGCCACCCATGCTGCCCATGCTAATCATGAAGACTATGAAGATCACGAAGAGCATGAGGTCCATGAGGACCATAAAACCTATAAAGTCAATGAAACATACAGCGTGCATCGTATGGGTACTGCTGGTCTTGGGCTTGCTGGCGGGCTGCGCTGATGATGAGTCGCGAGCTGAGCGACATCGTGGGGACACCACGATGACCAAGTCCGAGATGCAGGAGGCTGAGCATTATGTGCAACAGCAAGGCTATAAAGTTGTTGATTATGATGACACGGGTTATGAGTATACGTTGGAACGCCATATGCTTACCGAGCTTCCCTACATGCAGTATTGGAGCAAGCTGAAGGTGGAGCCCGCAGATTATATCGGCCAAAAGATTCGTACAGTCGTGTTCACGGTCACCAACCATCCACTGGATGAGATGGAGGGTAATAGCAGGCATCAGACATTTGTCTCTATTATGCTGTCGGAGGGTAAGGTAATCGACGGGTACAGCTGGCCAGATTATGATGAACCACATGTCGGCTCTGTCTATAGTCTTCAGGGCGAGACGCTGGAAGAGATGACGGATATGACTTTTGCTGAGTGGACGAAGAACTGGAACCTGAAGTATAAGTAGGCTTGATATTTTTTTCAGAAAAGGGGCTGCTATCATGGATGGAAAGGTTGTTTTGGCAGGTGGCACAGGCTTCATTGGACAGTATATTGCACAGCGATGGCAAGAGCATGGATATACCGTGCAGATTATCTCCCGGCAGGAAGGACATATCTCTTGGGATGACACAGAGGCAATGGTTGCTGCGCTGGAGGGAGCAGAGCTACTGGTGAATCTGACGGGTAGATCCGTGAACTGCCGCTATAATGAGCGTAACAAGGCAGAGATCCTCAATTCTCGGACAACGACGACGGAGAAGCTAGGGGCTGCGGTAGCGAGCTGCGAGAATCCTCCGTCCGTATGGATTAATTCCAGCACTGCCACGATCTATCGACATGCAGAGGATCGACCTATGACGGAGGAGCATGGGGAGCTGGGCAACGGCTTCTCTGTGGAGGTAGCCAAGGCCTGGGAGAATGCCTTCTTCTCCTGCGACTGCCCTGATACACGACAGATTGCACTACGAATCTCGATTGTGCTGGGACCAGACGGCGGTGTGATGGGACCTTACCGGAATTTGGTGAAATGGGGGCTTGGAGGCCCGCAAGGCTCGGGTGAGCAGATGTTCAGCTGGATTCATGTGGAGGATCTGTACCGGATCGTACTGTTCCTGCAAGGGAACGAGCAACTGGATGGGGTATTTAACTGTGCTTCTCCGCAGCCCGTCTCCAATACACAATTAATGAGAGAATTGCGATCTGCGCTGGGTGTACCCCTCGGATTGCCGGCGCCTGCCTGGCTTCTGGAAATGGGGGCTGGTCTGATTGGTACCGAGACGGAGCTGATCCTCAAAAGCCGTTGGGTTATTCCTGAGCGACTTGAGCGGGCAGGGTTTGCATTCACATATCCTACGTTGAAGCAGGCGTTGAAGGACATCCTGTAAGAGCAGCATAACGATACTGTGAGTGAAGTATAGTGATACCGGCCTGATACGTATTGGCATGACAATACAGCAGGAGTATAGTTAAGGATAGAGCAAGAATGGAAGCAGGACGCAGGTACAGGTACAGGACGCAGGTATCGGTGCAAGTGCAAGTGCAAGTGCAAGTGCAAGTGCGAAGTGTACTTTGACCCGTCATGGCTCTGGTTAGGAGATGAGTAAGTGATATTGGTAAGTGCTTGCCTGGCTGGGCACAAGGTACGGTATAACGGTTCAGATTGTCTGGAGAACAAGCTGGATCGATTGGTGCAGGCAGGACAGGCTGTTGCGGTCTGTCCTGAGCTGCTAGGCGGCTTCACGACGCCGAGACCACCGGCTGAGATTGTTGGTGGCGGCGGTCTTGATGTGCTGAACGGCACGGCGAAGGTCATGGACAAGACCGGAGCGGATGTAAGCGAGCTGTACATCCAAGGGGCCATGAAGACGCTGAATATAGCCAGAGAGCTTGGAGCCAAGCTGGTGGTGCTCAAGGAGTATAGCCCCTCTTGCGGCACGAAGCAGATCTATAACGGACAGTTCAGCAACGAGCGAATTGCAGGTAGTGGCGTAACAGCAGCTTTGCTTACTAAGGAAGGAATAGAGGTCATGTCCGAGACGGCATGGCTGGAATTGGAGGAAGTATGAGAGGACCTTTATTTTACGGCGCAGTTCATATCTTGTTCTACCGTGCGCCTGATGAAGTATTGTTATTGCTAAGACAAAATACTGGCTTTGCAGATGGTAACTGGAGCGTGGTAGCGGGCCGGATTGACGGGGGTGAAGAGGTCAAGGCCGCTGCTATTCGGGAGGCTAGAGAAGAAGCAGGCGTACATATAGAACCAGAGGAGCTAGAGCTTGTTGGCGTGTACCATCGTAAAAACACCCACAGCGAGTGGATCGACTTCTATCTGATAGCCCACAGCTGGAGTGGAGAGATTGTGAACTGCGAGCCGCATAAGTGTGAGGAGCTGCGCTGGTTCCGACTGAACGAGCTCCCGGAGAACACGGTTCCGTACATTCGTAATGCCCTGCTCAAGAATCATGAGCAATTGTGGTTCGAGAGTGTAGGCTGGAGCTAAGACACTGGGCTTAAAAAAGGCAGGCTGTACTAGGATGACATTCAGCATAGCAGACGTAGACAAGCTACAGCCCCGAGTAAAGTGTGAACAAAAGTAACAGAGCCGCTCGTGATCAACATGAGCGGCTCTGTCTATATACGCTATATTAGTCGCGTATACTGTCCTGGTGCATTCTATCCTGTAACATTCTATCCTGAACATTCTATCCTGTTGCTGTCCCTACTGCTACTCTCTTACTGACTCCCCTTATTAACGTGGGAGCTTGTGCTGTGTCTCATGGTGCTGGCTCTTTCACTATTTAGTTGATAATCACAATTAATTAGTAGTCACAATAATAGCGTTGCTGATCTGACGGCCTGGTGTCGTGAGATACTTGCCGTTGTAATACAGACCACTGGATGCTCCACCATCCAGGTTCATGGCCTGGTAAGCACCAGCTTGCTTCATGATCTCTGCGAGCTGCGGGATGGTGGCTCCGCCTGTTGTCAACAGAATGAGCTTGTGATCCTTGGTAATACCAAGCGCGCTTCTGGCCCCACCGCCTGTCAGTATTTTCGGGTCCTTGAAGCCCTCCTTCGTGACATCGATGGACACCTTGCCATTGGTTACAAGTCGTGGGCCTGCCTGCAGCGCTCCTTCCATCGTGCCTTGCTTGAAGCGCTCGTTGAATTCCAGACCAGGAATCAGCTCAGCCAAGTGATTCTCATCGTACATGAAGATCGTTCTTCTATCTCCTGAGCTTGCCTTAAGAATCTCGCCACCGCTAACAATATAGCCGTAAGGGGTCTTGAAGGAGCCAGTGGTGTAGGCATCGAAGAAGGTACCGTTGATTGCTACCACGGCTTGATTAGCTTTGGCAATCTGCTTCAGATCCTGTACCTTGCCGACCGTATTCCCTGCCAGAGCTACATCGACCTGAACCTTCGGATGGAGCAGTGATACCGTGACGATCTGGGTCGAGAAGCTGCGTGAGCCAACCTTGAAGGTGCGGGTGGAGCTCTCGATCGGCTTGGAGGATGATAGAGCACTCGTTCCTTTGATGAAAGGCAGTGTAGTCTTCTGTTCACCGGATTGAATGCGAACAGAGGAAGCATCCTGATTCCAGGCAATATCAAGTCCTAGCTGCTCCTTCATGAGCTGTATAGGTACATACGTGTTCCCTTGCTCGGTGAATGGTGCACTTGGCAGAGCTACACGCTCCTGATTCACTAGGGCTGTCTTGCTTCCTGTTGTAAGAGTTATTTGTTTGTCTCCCTTGGTGATACGGATCTGCTTGCTGGGAGTATCATAGCTCATAGTCATCCCATCGAACCCGTTCAAGAGCCGGATCGGGAGGTAGGAGCGGTTCATATCATCCATGATGACGACCATCTTGGGTGGGGCGGCTGCGTAAAGTGGAGTCCCTGCCAAGCCTAGTACAAGTACGGCAGCGGCCAGTATACGTAAGGGCAGTGAGAGGGGTAGACGGGTTGTTTTGCGTATTGGCCCGTTCTGTGTTGTTGTGTCATTTAGCTGTAGCAATGCACCTTCCAATTGCGCAGGCCCGGCTGATTTCTTCAGGTGCAGGGAAAACTTCGAGTGCTTGGATTTTCCCAGTTGCTGTAGTTGTTCTAGTTGCTTCAGTCGCTTCAAAAAGTGCTGCATCATTCCAAAAGTCCCCTTCTATGTAGTAAGATCTCTATTTAATATCGGGAAAGAGCGCTCAGAATTGAATGTTAATGAATGGGAGAGATTCGTATGTACATCGTATCAGACATCACGCAAGCCGTGTCTCAAGATTGGCTACAAGCATGGGAAGCGGAGCAGGGACTAAGACTGCCTGAATCGTATAGCCGATTTATACAAGCCTTCGGTCCAGGCACCTATCGCGGGTTGCTTCAGGTGGAGCTACCGGATGAGGGCAGGCTGCAGGAATTCGCGGATTATGAGCTGTGGGAGCATCCCGAGGACGGGCCGATTACCCGTGAGCAGATTCGGGACTGCTGTGTACTGGCTAGTACGATTGATGGTGATTTCATAGCGGTGAGTCGCCATGTGGAAGGACTGCTGTGGCTCCCGCGCCATGCGGATGAGATTCGTGTGCTGTCTGTGCTGAAGGGAGATTTCACACAATCCATGGATCAATGGCTCGGAGAGTTCTATCCGCAGGCCGATCCCGAGCTGTACTATGAGCCTTGGCAGGAGCAGGGCCAGCATGAATTTTATCTGATGGATGCAGAGAAGGGGTCCTTGAAGAGCTTGGCAGAGACATTAAGGGCTGCCTTTGACCCAGATCTGTGTGTGGAAAATGAGTACACCTGCAAGCTCTTCTACCGGGCTATCGGTGGCTATGTCAGATTCAATTATGCCTATGGGCGTGAGGTGGCTGTATGCTATACGGTTCCGGGAGAGCTGCACTCGGACATAACAAGCACAGTGGTAGAGCACGGGGGAGTGCTGGCTCCTAGTTAGTCGATAATATAAGCAGATGGTGCGGTATTAGCCATATTTACACAGGAAAATTTGGGGCGAGCTATGACAAAAAAGGAAGGTTCTAGACTATACCAAATCATGCTACGATGGGAAAGATTGCTGGGCCTGACATTGGAATGAGGCCAAGAGATTGCAGAGAGGAGGCTGCCGAATGCCAGCAGGGGTGTTGAATGTAAGAATATTTCACCTGTCGGTGTGGATCGCGCTGCTGACTGTATTTGTGTTCCCGGGTAAAATTCCAAGAGAGGGGGCGGCCCGTGCGGAATTCGGATTTCCCTTCACCTTTTTGACGGAATATCGGCTGCGCCCCAGTGATAGCGAATGGTTCATTCATAATTTGAGTATTAATCTGCTCAGTTATTTCCTGAATGTCATGATTATTTATGCCATCCTTCATGGCCTATGGTTACTGAAGCGTAAATGGACGGAAGGAACAAGGGGCACCGATCATGAGTGCTAGAACTTTCTTTTTTTGAAGGCGCTCTCGAAATCTAGGTCATTCAGCTGTAGGTTCCAGCGGTAGTGATAACCGAAGCATTCGGGAGACAGCACCCGTATGAGGAGTTGGCTAAGAGGCCCGCTCCGTTTTTTCGTGCTATAGAACGTTTGAATACCAGGAGATTTTTGAATATACTTACATTGTTTGTATTAGGTCTTATTTTCCATAAGAATGCTTCCTGCAAGACAGGGATCTCGAAGATCGGGTGCTTGGAAGGGAGCGAAGCTGGCATCAAGTCTGGGCTATCATCACGAGCTATGCAAGATCATACACAGATGACAAGGAGGTTGCTTATGCAACAACTAAGAATCGGCATGATCGGGTACAAATTCATGGGAAAAGCGCACAGCAACGCTTATCGTAGTCTGCCAATGTTCTTCCCAGAGGCAGTGTATCCACAGATGTCCGTCATTTGCGGACGGGATGCAGTGGCTGTGCAGCAGGCAGCGAACCAGCTGGGCTGGGACGAGAGCGTGACAGACTGGCGGGAGCTGGTCGTTAGGGATGACATTGATGTCATTGACATCAACGCACCCAGTGACGCGCACAAGGAGATTGCACTGGCTGCGGCGAAGGCTGGCAAGCATATCTTCTGCGAGAAGCCACTTGCGCTGAATCTGGAGGATTCACGGGAGATGCTGGAGGCAGCCGAGCAGGCAGGCGTCAAGCACATGGTTGGGTTCAACTATCGGTTCTCCCCTGCAGTCAAGCTGGCGAAGAAGCTGGTGCAGAGCGGAAGACTCGGCAAGCTGTATCATTTTCGGGCATGGTTCCTGCAGGACTGGATCATGGACCCGGAGTTCCCGTTGGTGTGGCGTTTACAGAAGGATGTAGCCGGCTCAGGCTCGCTTGGTGATCTCGGGGCCCACCTGATTGATCTGGCGCATGATCTTGTCGGAGATATCGAGGAGGTCGTAGGCATGAGTGAGACCTTCGTGAAGGAAAGACCGCTTGCGAGCGAGATGACAGGCTTGAGTGCCAAGGCCGGACAGGGCAAGGACGCACCGCGGGGGCCTGTCACAGTCGATGATGCGACATTGTTCATGGCCCGATTTGAAAACGGTGTCATCGGTAGCTTCGAAGCGACTCGATTCGCAGCAGGGCATCGATCGACAAATGCGTTCGAGATTAATGGTAGCCTCGGCAGTGTGCGATTTGACTTTGAACGGATGAATGAGCTGGAGGTATACTTTACCTCGGATGACGAGGATGTACAGGGCTTCCGACGGGTGCTGGCGACGGACCCTGCGCATGAATATGCCAGCAGCTGGTGGCCGCCAGGCCATACGATCGGGTTCGAGCATACCTTCATTCATGAAATGCTGGAGCTGACCTCGGCGATTCGTGAAGGGCGTCAGCCTGAGCCGAACTTCCGGGATGGTGTGAAGTGTCAGGCTGTGCTGGAGGCGGTCGAGAAGTCTGCTGCGGAGAAGCGCTGGGTGCGCATTGCTGATATGTAATTGAAGCTTGATCATTCACACATACTCATCATTCCATATAATCACACATATTAGATAATGAAGCAGTCCCTAAGCTGGGCACAGCGGGGACGCGTAAGGATTCTACTGTCGTTGTAATCTTGGATGCCCATGGCGAGCGGCGGAAGCTTGCTGCTGCCCATGAGGCGAGGAACTTGAATTGATCAAGGGAGGCGGTCTTCATGAAGAAAGCGCTCATTGTCTGGGGAGGCTGGGACGGACACGAACCAGAGAAGGTGGCAAATATATTTGCCCGCATGTTGCGTAAGGAGCAGTTCGAGGTCGAGGTGTCCGATACGCTTGAGGCGTTTGCAGATGCAGAGAAGCTGCAGGGGCTGGACCTAATCGTGCCCGTCTGGACTATGGGGGAGATTGAGCAGGAGCTGGTGAACAACGTGTCTGCAGCCGTGCAGAACGGTACAGGACTTGCGGGGTGCCATGGTGGGATGTGTGATGCATTTCGCAAGAACGTAGATTGGCAGTTCATGACAGGTGGACAATGGGTTGCCCATCCGGGAAATGACGGCGTCCTCTATACGGTGGAGATCAAGCAGAGCTCCAGTCCGCTGGTGGCGGGGCTGCAAGACTTCACTGTACAGTCAGAGCACTACTACCTGCATGTGGACCCTGCAGTCGAAGTGCTGGCTACGACACGATTCCCGGTCGTGGACGGACCGCATCGGTTGAACAAGGCTGTTGATATGCCTGTCGCCTGGACGAAGCGTTGGGGTATCGGGCGCGTCTACTACAACTCGCTGGGGCATCATGCTGATATTGTAGAGATTGCACAAGTCAAGGAACTGATGCGGCGCGGCTTCCTCTGGGCTGCCGAGGGTAAGGAGCTGACACGTCAGACAGGCAAGTCGTCAGGTACTGCTGCTTCCGGTGCATATACAGGTATGGGAGACAGTCAATAACGAGGCGGAGGAGAGCTGAATATGGCAAGCAACGCAAGTCAGGGAAGCAAGCTGAGAGCAGGCATTATCGGCTGCGGCAAGATCAGTGGCATTTACATGGAGAATGGCAATAAGTTCAGCTCTATGGAGCTGACTGCTTGTGCGGACCTTGATCTGGAGCGAGCCAAGGACCAGGCGGAGCGTTATGGCATTGCGAAGGTCTACGCCCCGGACGAGTTACTGGCGGACCCGGAGATCGACCTGATCATTAATCTGACGATTCCTGCCGTGCATGCCGAGATTAATCTCAAGGCATTGGAGGCCGGGAAGCATGTCTATGTAGAGAAGCCGCTGGCGGTGTCACTGGAGGAAGGACGGCAGGTGCTGGAGCTGGCCCGTTCGCGTGGCCTGCTCATCGGTTGTGCTCCCGAGACGTTCATGGGAGCAGGCATTCAGACTGCGCTGCGCTTGATTGAGAGCGGTGCAATCGGGCGTCCTGTAGGAGCTACGGCCTTCATGATGTCAGGTGGCCATGAGGGCTGGCATCCCGACCCGGAATTCTATTATGCTGCAGGCGGTGGGCCGATGTTCGACATGGGTCCGTATTACCTGACGGCACTGGTACAGCTGCTAGGCCCGATTCGGAGTATTGCGGGGATGACTGGCGCAGCCCTGGAGGAACGGACCATTACTAGCGAGAAGAAGCGCGGGCAGAAGATTCCGGTGGAGATCCCGACACATGTAACGGGGCTGCTGCAATTCGAGTCCGGCGCCATCGGCACCATGATTACGAGCTTCGACATCTTCGGGGGCAGCTCGCTACCGCGTCTTGAGATCTACGGTACTGAGGGGTCGCTGGAGGTGCCAGACCCGAATACATTCGGTGGGCCTGTCCGCTATCGCAGACGTGGTGAGCGGGAATGGAGCGAGGTACCGCTAGTGGAGGGGTATACAGAGAATACGCGCGGTATTGGTCCGGCTGATCTGGCTGCTGCTTGGCTGAATAATCGCCCGCATCGAGCCAGTGGCGAGCTGGCATACCATGTGCTGGAGGCGATGTGGGCATTCCACTACTCCTCGGATCGCCAGTCCTTTTACCAGATGGAGAGCAGCTGTACACGACCAGCACCGCTGCCTCTGGAGCAAGAGCTCTATACGTTGGATTAGACAGAACATATGGAATGTTTCTAACCTTGCAGGGGTTGCTCCTGCAAGGTTTTTTTCGGTTATAAGGCTGAGAAAACAGGAGCCCTGACCATCGGAGTAACATGATAAATATTGCGGAGACAATGCATTTTTGTTGTGTTGATGAACGTGGAGGAAAATCAGAAGAACCTTCGTCCCGCTTTTGTGGTGGGAGTGAAGGTTCTTCTCGCATTAAAATTTGTGATATATTTCACTTATGTTACCAAATAACAACTACACATCTACGTTTATGTGTTCGTGTGCCTAACATACTTCTCAATCGTGCTGCGCACCGCACCGGGGCCGGCGAGCATTTCATGGAACATCCCCTCAATCTTGTCACCCAGGCCAATCTCATATAATTGGACACCGAATAGCCTTTCATCCGCAAGAAGGTGGCGAACCTCGGAAGTCTGATCACCCAGCTTCGTATTCTGCAAGTATCCCTGTAACGTATCCATTAGCGGGTCAGGACTGAGCGTGAAGGGGACTCCTTGATCATCCACTCCAAGCAAATAGCGGCACCAGATCGCAATAGTCAAGGGAATCGCAGTCAGATCTCCGGGATCGAGTCCTGCGGTGTCCACATAGGATTTTAACGTTTTGCCAAAGCGAATGCTCATCTTCTGCGAGGTATCGGTGGCAATCCGCTGCGGCGTATCCGGGATATAGGGGTTAGCGAAGCGTTCTTGCAGCACCTCGTCAATGAATGTCGTAGGATGAATAATGCCAGGGTCAACAACAACAGGCAGTCCTTCCTTGTAGCCAATGGTCTCGACCAGACAACGTAAGGCCGGGTCCTTCATGGCATCGGCAATAAGCTGATATCCGAGCAGACACCCGGAGAGAGCGAGGGCAGTATGCAGCGGATTGAGACAGGTTGTGACCTTCATCGTCTCTACCTGATCGACCGTATCCCGGTCCGTGAAGATGATGCCCGCCTTCTCCAGCGCTGGTCGTCCGTTCGTGAATTTATCTTCGATGACCAGATACTCACTCACCTCTGCATTGACGAAGGGAGCAGTATATGTGTGTCTGGAGGTGACGATTAGCTCCATGTCGGCTATTCCCAGCTTCTGTAGAGCAGCCTGCACCTCCAAGGAGGGCCTTGGAGTAATCTTATCAATCATGGTGAGGGGGAACGTGATGTTCCCCTCGTCCTCCAGATAGTCAATGAAGCCTTCTTCCACCAGTCCTCGGGCAGCCCACTCTTTGGCAATGGTGGTCATACTGGCCTTTAACAAATCACCGTTATGCGAGCAATTATCCATACTGACAAAGGTCATAGGGTACTGGCCCTTCAGGTAGCGCCGATAGGCAAGGGAAGTGGCAATGCTCATTACATGAAATGGCTGCTGAGGTCCCTTCGCGACATCCTGCTCCACGACAGTCAGATACTTGCCGTCAGGCCCCGTTAGGGCGTAGCCCTTCTCCGTAATGGTGAAGCTGGCCATCTGCAGACTCGGATTCTCGAATACTTCAATCAGGCGATGATAGTCGTGAGGGCGACTCGCTTCTGTTGCGAGCCCCTCGACGATGCTTGCCACCACACGCTTCTGAAATCTTCCGTCTGCCCGCATCAGCACGAGCAGCGTAAGATGGTCATAGGGCTTATAGCCCTTATCGATGACCTCAAAATCAAAGGTCTCCACAGCAATAATTCCTGTATCCGCTTGCATGGTATTCAGCAGCTGTTGTTGTGCATTCGCAACCAGTCCCCGAAAAATATTGCCTGCCCCGAAATGCACCCATTGGGGCCTGATTCGCGTATTATGGGCGACAAGCTCCAGATCGAAGGTCGGCAGTTCGATGTCTGCTGCTTCCCAGGCTGACGTGTCTAATAAGCCTTTCCGGTTAAGCTGAAGCATTCAGCTCACTCCTTTGCCTTGCGAGAGACTATCCCAGACGCCCAGCAGGTACATGATGCCAAGTGCACGGTCGTACAAGCCGTAGCCTGGTCGGCAGTCCTGCTCTTCTCCCCATAGATGTCTGCCGTGATCCGGGCGCACATATCCCTGATAGCCACTCTCATGATAGGCTCTGACCACTTCCGGCACATCGACGCTGCCATCCTGTCCGCGATGAGAGACTTCGATGAAGTCGCCATTTTCAAATACTTTTACATTACGGATATGTGCAAAATGAATACGCTCGTGGAATTCCCGAATCATCGCGGGCAGATCATTCTCAGGATTGGTCCCGAGCGAGCCTGTGCAGAAGGTAAGGCCGTTATACGGACTGTCTACCGCATCCAGAATTCGCTGAATGGTCTCCCGACTGCGGACGATTCGCGGTAAGCCGAAGATAGGCCATGCCGGGTCGTCAGGATGAATGGCCATCTTAATGTCCACTTCCTCGCATACCGGGATGATCCGCTCCAGAAAATACTTCAGATTCTCAAACAGCTTGTCTTCATTGACATCTGCATAAGCTGCGAACAGCTCATCGAGCTTGGCGAGACGCTCCGGCTCCCAGCCTGGCATCGTGAACTTCCCGGCTCCCTTGAGGATACGGTCGACCATTTGACGAGGATTATCCGTAATGGCAGCCTTTTCATAAAAGAGGGCGTTAGACCCGTCAGGCAGCTCCTTGTACAGCTCGGTTCTGGTCCAGTCGAAGACAGGCATGAAGTTATAACAAATGACTTTGACGCCGACCTTGGCGAGCTTGCGGATCGTGTCGATATAAATATCAATGTACTGATCGCGGGACGGCAGGCCGATCTTGATATCATCGTGGACATTCACACTCTCAACGACCGCCGTGCTGAAGCCCTTGCTTGTGATCTGATCAGCTACCTGCTGAATGCGTTCCATTTCCCATACTTCCCCGGCTACCTTATCATGCAAAGACCAGACAATGCCCATCACTCCCGGAATCTGCCGGACATGATCCAGCGTAATGTTGTCATTGCCTTCCCCATACCATCTCCAGGTCATATTCATAACAATACCCTCCCTGATTATATTGGATTACATATGCAGCATTCATCTTGTATACAAGATCGAATCGATCATATATGATAGGAATTGTTCTTGTCAATGATATTTCGAGAGAGCCATCTCTGCAAAATACTCTATAATAAAAGAATTCATACAGTGAAGGCAGGAATGATATGTTCACGAAGGAAGAAATCAAGCAGATGCTCAAGAATGATATCCTAACTCTGGCTCTGAAGCCGGGGACGCTGATCAGTGAGACGACCTTGTCTGAGCGCTTCCAGCTGTCGAGAACACCACTGCGCGACGTGCTGAAGCAGCTTGCGTTGGAGTCCTATATTGATATTTATCCCAAGAAGGGGAATATCGTCTCCTATATTGATCTCGAGTCCGTGGAGCACATGATCTACCTAAGGAGCGCGTTGGAAAAAGAAATTATGAAGGAGCTGTCCACACAGCTCGCATTAAGTGATATTCAGAGGCTGAGTCGCATTCTGGATCAGCAGCGTGCTGTGATTGAGGAAGCAGATGCGACGGATGCATTTCTGCAACTGGATGATGAGTTCCATCAGACCATGTTCCAGATCGCGGGCCGGGAATATCTGTGGCAGCTAATTCAGCAGGCGAACGTTCACTATATTCGATATCGCAAGCTGCATATGCTGGAGTCGGGCAAGCTGATGGACATCTGGCATGAGCACCAGACTATGCTGGAGTGCATGCTGAACAAGGATACCTCCCGTATAGATGACCTCGTTCACCATCATCTTCGCGAGGATATCCATTCGTTAGATTTTCTGCGCCAGTTCGCGGATTTTATTAAGAAATAGAACTTGGGTGTGCGGCGTAAGTGTAAGTGTAAGTGTATGTGTAAGTGTAAGTGTAAGTGTATGTGTAAGTATAAGTGTAAGTGTAAGTGTATGTGTAAGTATAAGTGTATGTGTATTTGTATGGAATGAAGCTTGGGAGGCTACTGTGCGAAAGCGCGCTTCGATAGGGAGAGTTGAGTAGGGGGAGAACAGTCCTAAACTAACACAAGTGGAGTGGGAGTAGCCTTGTGATTGAATAATAGCCAGTGTTCAAATAATAGGCTGAGTTTTCGTTCTTGTATACAAGTCGGCTTTGGAGCAGTGTATGGGAAAATTTAAATGTGGCTAACACTCAGGGAACTGAGTCTATTCCCAAAAAGCCCCACTGTTGATATCAGCAGACCGCTCTACGGACTTCAAGGCGGAGATCAGAAATCCAGTACACATAATCATGACAGCCGATAGGATCGAGGTGCATCCAAGGAATAATTTTCGCATATGTCTAGCCTCCTATTAGAAACTAACCCTGACTGTATTCACACGTGAAATACGTGGGTTAAATCTTGGTATTACCATATGCTGCATTTGTTGAAACACTGATTGCATAATTTAACAACGAAGAGGTGCTGTACTGCGTAAGGGGCGGAAGAAGAGTTGTTGTAATAAAGGGATAAATACAGATTTGAAATGATTGTAACCTGCTCAGAAAGCAGTTTTTTTTGTTTGATTTTGTATTTTGTAGTGGAAAAATGTGGTTGTATGTTGGATAATGGGTCTATCAGACTATTAATATGGAATGAGTTAATCTGTAAGACCTAGATTAAAGGCTGAAACAATTTAAGCGCAAAGATTGTGACGACGAATTAAAGTCCCCTCGCTTGATTTGCAAAAATGAGATATTAAGGAGAGTATTATGCAAGATACAATGTGGTACCTAATCATTCTTGTCGCTCTGTCATTTCTTGCTCCATTGCTTCGTCCATCAAAAAAGCGGCGGCGCAGAAGCTCTAATACTCGTAAGTCCAATAGCAATAAAACCAAGAACAACGGGTTCAATCGTTCCTCACCTACATGCAGGCCTGACGAAGTCATTCTGACATTGCCTTTAGACAAAATAACAGGTGCTGAATTCGAACGACTTCTGGCCCTATATTTCAGAGATCAGGGTTATACGGTCAAAGAAGTTGGAGTAGGTGGCAGGGATGGTGGCGTTGATCTAGTCATTACAGATAAGCGTGGGGAAAAAACAGCCGTACAGGCAAAATGCTATGCCGATCATAATAAGGTAAATGTGATGACGGTGCGTGAGCTTGTTGGTGCCAAACGGAATCATGATTGCATCCTATCCCTTCTCATAACAACATCCGATTTTACGACCGATGCCAGAAAAGAAGCAGAGCAATTCAAGGTCGATTGCTGGCATGGTGGGGTAGTAGATAGCAAGCTGCGTAGCTGGGGGAAATGGCAGCCTTCCAATAAGAAGATGAAAACTATTCCTGTAGCAAAAGAACAATCTGCTCCGAAAGCACAGAATGGTATCAAATGTAGCTGTGGTGCTCAAATGGTGAAGAGGAAGAATAAAGCGGGAGTAGCCTTCTGGGGATGCAGTAACTTTCCGAATTGTCGTAAAACCAAGGCGATGTAATATCCCAAATTTAAAAGGTTTATTTGCGAAAAGTATTTGGAAATTCTACTAAAAAAAGCAAACAATTACATCAATATAGAGCCTTGGGGCCTATGGGGTCAATTCCTATGCTTCCAAGGCTTTTTTCGCTGTAAAGTCCTGAGAAGAAAAGTTGACAGACATCAAAACAACTAATGAGATCTTCCAGCTACTGGACGATAATATAGTAGAAGGGTTTTTATAGATAACCAATTCTACATAACTATAATTCACCAAAAGATATTAGTGAAAGTAATGCTGTCTAGTTATGTGAAAAACACCCCGCCACTTAGTAAAGTGGATGGGGTGTTTTACGTTACAATTTCCCGTATAACTTTCTTAGCTAATTGCAATTTATCCGCAGAGGATTCTCTTAGTAATTGAACAATCTTTTGTATTTCAGCTTCTGAATCTGTCACTTCAAACTCTTCATTAATATAAGCAAATAACTGAACTAAATTAACATCAAGAGCTTCAGCAATTTTTTCCAAGTTCAACAATGACACGTTCTTCTCTCCGCGCTCGATCTGACCTATGTATGAAAAATGAAATCCACCTTTTTCTCCAAGGGCTTCCTGCGAATATCCTCTTTCTTTGCGTAATGCACGAATTCTAGCTCCTACAAGCTTAAGCACTTCTTTATCCTCGCTCAAGAAATTCACCCCTCTATGTTCAAAAGTGTAGACAAGTTTCTTCAAGGTAAACATCAAACGAGGAATACAATTTCATATTATGATATTTATATGTATCATTTTATTGTATAATGCTGGTATATCCTTGATGGAGGGGTAGCCATGTTAAATTATCATATAGAACCAGAGAATAAACCTAGTACAGATAGGAAGCTACAATCTGTAATCCTATATCACTACCAACAATCTCAATATCACATCAAGCTAGCTTCCATGATGTTCGATCACAAGCAATTCTATTGCTGTATCATCCTCTGTGACTGGGCATTAACCTCTATAATTAAGGCTTTGTATATCCAGGAGAACCATACATTATGTGTACCCTCGAACATTACGATGAATGAAATTTTGCCACTGGTACACAAAGATTCAACATTAGGGCTGGATAACGCATTATTTATAGGTACGGTGAAATATCTCTCATCATTGGAAGACATCATGGAATTCAGATCAATGGATCGAATCCATACCGGGCAACTTCTTGCACGAAGCAAAGAAACACTAAATCAGTTAGCACAGAGATTGAACGATAAAAGCTTCACCTTAGATTCACAACCACTCTCAAGATGAATAATTGAAGGCTTATTTCCCCTTATGTGAGAGGAGATAGGCTTTTTCTTTTTCACATATCCTCACCCTCACCGAACATCTTAACAAAACCAGGCCCTCTATCCTCGTTTCAAATGATATAATGTCCAAAAGGGAGATTTGCCCAAAGACAGGCGCTCCATCTTTAGAAAGGATGATATGCCTTATGCCTACATACAACAAATTGGTGCGTGATAAAATTCCGCACATTATAGCGTCCTCGGGAAAGGAGTCCCGTACACGTATACTTGATCTGGACGAGTACAAGCAGGAGCTTCGCACGAAGCTGCGTGAGGAAGCGGATGAATATATGAGCGCAGCCAATGATAAGGAAGCACTGGAAGAGCTGGCAGACATGCTGGAGGTCATCCGGGCTCTGGCGGAAGTTCATGGTGCTAATGCGGCAGAGCTGGACAAGCTACGAGCAGACAAGGCAGAGGCGCGTGGAGGCTTTCAGGAGCGGGTGTATCTAATCGATGTCGACGAAGCTTAATATCAAGCTGATTACGGATAATCTGGCAGATGAATTGATTACCCGGCTGCATAGTGCATCCGGGATTTATATTATGACCTCATTTATTATGCAATCGGGTGTGAAGCTGCTAGCTCCGCATCTGAAGAAGGCTGCAGAACGCGGAGCTGAGGTCCGAATGCTTGCTGGAGATTATCTGTATATAACGCAACCCGAGGGACTGAGGGCATTATGTGAGGTAGACTCTCGAATCGAAGTAAGGCTGTGGCAAAGCATGGGCACCTCATTTCATCCCAAGGCTTATCTCTTCGATTACCAGAATGGAGAAGGGCTATTAATCGTAGGCTCGTCCAATTTCTCATTTTCTGCACTCAAGACAGGCTATGAATGGAATCTTGCCATGAATGCCGAAGCGGAGCCGTATACGTTCCAGATGGCACAGGAGAAGTTCATGCAGAACTTCTACCATGAGCAGACATTGCCCGTGAATCCGGATTCGATCGCACTGTATGAAGCAGAGTATCAGAAGTATCATCAGAAGAACCCTGAAATGATCCAACGCATCACTGAAATGGAAGAGGCTGAGATTGGCAACGGGCTCACTGAGGAGATGGCAGAAGAAGCGGTAACCATGCCACTTGTCCCCATTGAACCACGCTTTGCACAGGTGCCCGCGCTAGAAGCGCTGACAGGAACGATGGAGGAGCAGTACGATAAAGCCATGGTTATCATGGCGACGGGGCTTGGCAAGACCTATCTCGCGGGATTCTTTGCTCAGAGATTCAGACGCGTATTGTTCATTGCGCACCGTGAAGAGATTTTATACCAAGCCAAGCGGTCCTTTCTACAGATCATGCCCGAGCGAAGTCACGGAATATACAATGGGCAGTACAAGGAAGGCGATGCTGATTGCGTATATGCATCCATCTTCACACTGAGTATGCAGAAGCATCGTGATGCGTTTGCAACGGATGCGTTCGATCTGGTCGTGGTGGATGAGTTCCATCATGCCGCCGCCAAGACTTACACGTCTGTTATTCAACATTTCAGCCCTCAATTTCTGCTGGGAATCACTGCGACCCCTGATCGGCTCGATGGCAAGGATGTGTATGCTCTGTGTGATGGCAATGTGGCGTATCAGATCCACTTTATTGAGGCCATTCGTAAAGGCTGGCTATCGCCATTTCAATATTACGGTATATTCGATAATATTGATTATTCGCAGATTCGTTGGATGGGTACTCGTTATGATGAGGAACAGCTCCTAGCAGCACAGCTAGATGAGGAGTATGCGGAGAAAATTTATACGGCTTGGTTACGGCTTAAACAGACGCGTACGATTGGCTTTTGCTCATCCATCCGTCAAGCGGATTATTTGGCTGACTATTTTCGAGACCGTGGAGTTAACGTGCTAAGCCTGCATTCTCGCACAAAAGAAATGTCGCGTGAGGAAGCCATACGACAGTTGGGTGATGGAGTACTCGACGTGGTCATGACAGTAGATCTGTTCAATGAAGGGACAGATATTCCTCGTATGGATACGTTGCTGTTCGTTCGTCCCACGGAGTCACTTACCATCTTCACTCAACAGGTTGGCCGTGGTCTGCGCCTTGCTGAAGGTAAGTCTCATTGTGTCATTATCGACCTGATCGGGAATTACCGGAATGCAGATGTGAAGCTGAGCCTACTGGATGTGCGAGGAGAAGAGCGCGCAAGTGAGAAAAGGCAAGATTTCGCGCTGCCAGAGGCCCCAGCAGGCTGTGAGATTCATTTGGACGTACAGGTGGTGAACCTACTTCAAGAACTCAGCCGTAAGCGACTTCCACGTCGTGAGAAGCTGTTTAGTGATTTTATGGAGGTCAAACAGGAGCTTGGACGCATCCCGACGTACCTGGAGCTGCACTTATTGGGGCGTTCCAAGAGTATTGGCTATCGGAGTGAGTTCGGCTCATATGTCGGCTTTCTCTATTGGGCAGAGCTACTGTCGTCCGACGAGGGTGCAATCTATGTTCGTCATGAGAATTGGCTGCGGGACGTAGAGAAGACGGTCATGAACAAGAGCTACAAAATGGTCGTATTGCTATACATGCTAGAGAGAGGCACGGAACGCTGGCTGGACTCTGTGACACCAAGTGAGGTAGCTGAATACTTCCATACGTATCTGACGGAAAAGGAGTACCGCAAGCGCAAAGACTTCTCTGACAAGGACAAGCTTGCTCTGGAAGAATGGAATGAGAAGACCGCAGCAGACATTCGTAAGCTGATTGCAGATATGCCGATGTCCAAATGGAGCGGGGCCAAGGGAAGTATGACGCAATTCGAGAACGATGTCTTCTCACTTAATGTGCAGATTGATAGCGATAGCGAAGGCGCATTATTGCACCGCTGGACGAAAGAAATTTGCTTGTATCGACTTCACGTTCATTTTGAGCGTGGGATTAGAGAATAACGTATAGGAAGAACTGCCTAATAGTGGTGATGATTCGCCGAGGCAGTTCTTTTCGATGCGGCTGTTAAGTTGCTGAAGGACTGTTGCAGTGGCTACGGAAGCCGACAAAGTATGCCAAACTACTACCCGTGTATCAGAGGCTGCTCAACATGTACGTGTCACTATTCACGGTGCAGAAATTGATCCATACAAGCATATGTTGATCATTACGCTGCATGAAGCAATATTGCCTTCGGCTAGGGACGAAAATTGGGGAGAGAATGACATGGAGCGACGTGCGATCTACGTAGCAATGTATAGCGGAGGAGCTTTGTCTGCATATGTTGCATATCTCATGTTTTAATTAGTCTAATATTATCCGATCAGTTCCAATTAATTGCTCACTTTATATTCAAGCATTGTGTCTTCTTTATTTCCGATCATAAGTTTTAAATACTTCCTTAAGAACACTAAGAGCCATGGCAATCTCCTCAGGCTCGCGTGTTCTCAGTAGTGTGACCAGATGCTGCATATTATCGTCCTCATTTGATAACTCTGCATTTTCTTGTACATATGTAAATAGCTCACTTACACCGACATCTAGTGCGTTTGCGATTTTTTCTAAATTTTTCAGTGAAATATTACGTTCAGCTCGTTCAATGAATCCAATATAGCTCGGATTAAATCCAGCCTTCTCAGCCAAAGATTCTTGTGAGAGATCTTTGGTTTTTCGTAAATCTCTGATTCGAGCACCGACTAACTCTAAAAGCTCAGACATTATGTACACCCCTCTTATTTAGAAGTGTAGTGAATCGAGGCCAAGTCTTTAACTAATAGATAGTAAGTTTATTTGAAATAAAACTACTATATAGTTATATTTATGATATAGTTTTCTCTATACGCTAGAAAAATATACATGTGAGAACTGGAGGAGGAACAATGAACGAACATGCCGTTATATTTGAAGATCATTGTTTTTACGATCCTAGTCAGACACAATATCTGTTCGCGATAAAAGAAGAAAGCGATAATAGTTATATTGCCTCTATTCAGAACACTAATCTGTTTCGGGAGCACATTTCAGACTATCTGAAGCTCGCGGACTATCATGTAAGACTTGCTGTAATTATGAATAATCATAATCAACCTGATACGAGTCTTATTCTTTGTCACAGAGCGCTCCATTCGGTTCTTGGTGCTATATATATTCAGGAGAATCGAAGTCTGAATGTTCCTTATCATTTCACTATGGAAGAGATCCTTCGTCTTGTTCATGTATGCTCCGATTCAAGTAGGGAATTAGATATAGCAATTTTTATAGGAACAGTTCAGCATCTGTCTGAGGCAGGGGATCGTTTTGAATGGGATATAAATGGTGAGCAAAAAGAACCTGTACAGAAGTTGATTCAAAGAACAAAAGAAACCATAGAGGAGCTGTCAGGCTACCTTCTTGAATAAATAACCATTGAATAGTGCAAAAGGTGGACGTGAGCAAGATTGAGGTGTCCCGGGTTCACTAGTCCTTGAGCCCGAAAGTAATATCCAGAATAGGTATATTGTTCATATTTAATGTTGTGGTAAAAATAGGAATGTAGGTGCGTGCCTGGTTGTTGAGACTTCTGCTAACCTATTATTATCATATAATAAGTGAGCAGAAAGCCTATGACGACGATTAAAATTAATCCAGATCAGCTCTATCAAATAGCCCAGAAAGTAGATCAGGGTAGGCAGCAATTGGACCAAATGAACCGCCAACTGTATGGACATCTGGTGTCTATGCAGATGCTGTGGCTGGGGATGACGCAGGAGAGATTCTTCCAGGATTACGAGCATTCTCGTCCTGTACTGGAGCGGGCGTTAGAGCATATGGTGAAGATGGCCGTGGAGCTACGGACAATTGCTACGCGCTTCTCTGAAGCGGATGCCGAGCAGGGAGGGTATCAGGCGGCAATTGGGGGAGCCGTAGGACTGGGTACACATGGAGCAGCATCTACGGATACCGGACCAGGCTACCGTATGGCGTACAACTCGTTTCTTGGGAAATGGCTTCCGGTGAATGAACAGGGGGTAACCGATCAGGCAGCGCTGCAGGCCTATGAGCGGGATAAAGGTCATCTGGATGTGAATGCGATGCAAGGAGATATACAATCCGAACCTCTCGGCGAAGATATCATGGACTTGCAGATCAAAGCATTCCAGGAAGGAATGCATCCCTTTACAGGGGAGCGCGTGTCTGATAACTATGCGGCGATGATGGTCACAAGCCTCAAGCTGAGTCAAGTCTTCATGGGGATTCAGGCAATTCGCGGTAGTATGCCAGGTCGTAAAGGGCCGTACCGCCTATCGTCCAATCATCCTGTGGTACAGAAGATTCAGAAGAATATGGAAGCTGTCAGGGCAGAGAAGAGTATGCAGCCGGGGGTGGCGACGGGTAATGTAGAGCGCTACTCAGGTGATCTGGTCAAAGTAAACAAACCCGACGCGGCAGCTGATGCATTAGCTGTAAGAATTAGTGGTCAATCTCGTGTGAAGTACTCCAATGATCCCGATCATCGTGAGTTTGATGCAGTTAGTGACCAATACGTTGCTCAATCTAAACCAGCATTGCAAACAGTCAACAAAAGTGTTCGTAACCAAATGAAAGCTACTTTTGAAGCTGCACAGGAAAGCGGGAAAACAGTGTATTATCATTTTGAAGGACAACCTGCACAATCTGTAATTGATAAGTTGAAGGAGTACAGCAGTAGATATGGAATTGAAGTTGTAATTGATACTAAACCATTAAAGTAGGTGAGAAAATGTTTGAGTTTCATGGTTGGATAACTATTCATGAGAGTATCTCAGAAGTGGATGCTGGAAACCTAGATAGTATTATTAAAAACATTGAGAAGTTTATCTCGGATTTAGATTGGAATAGTGGAATTCTGAAAGTGTACCCTACAAATGGAGAATATCATCTTTCTGCAGGTGGGTTTATGAATCGTAAAGCGGCTGAGGCAGAGGAAGTAATTAAACTATATCAATTCATTGCAGAACAGGCACCTGGTTCATATGGATTGCTATATACTAGAGATGATGAGGATATTGAAGGGTATGATAATGAGTTTAAAGTACTCGTTTTAGCTAGAGGAAGTATACAACGTAAAAAAGATGTCTTGTTATCCCCATTTGTTCCCGTGGTGCAGGATGACGAGTGACTGGTTACATGGTAATAATAAGAGCGTATTAAAGCCGATAAACCAAAATGGCTAATATATAAGGAGCTCATTCCAACTTGAATATAAATAGGAATGAGCTCTTTTGTTCGAGCCCCCAATCAAGTAACTAGTACAACGGATACTCCAACAGGATATCACAGAGTGTTTGAAGATATATATGACCCTAGGAGAAGTTCAAACTTCCCTTATGTCCAATGAAAAAAGAATTGGTAGGGGAGAGAAATTGAATTTAATTTTGTATCATGCGTTTCTGCCTGAGAACCATGTACATTTTGTTTCGGAAGAACAAGTCATGCAAGAAGGAATACATTCTACTACAAAGTCTAATAATCGCTATAGTAACGGCGGCAAGGTGAAAATAGAAAAAATAGAAAGTTTGAGACCTATTGATACACCGGATTGGCTTGATTTTAAAGAAGCTATAGGTGTTGATATATCAAATCGTTTTTCTAAGTCTTTTTGTTTCCCTGCCTTTACCGATAAAATTCTCGTATTTGATGGCGAAATATCCATGTCGATCTATGACCAGGCTTTCTATGATGATTTTAAGGATTTTGATGAGGAAGCACTTAACTTTGATACAGAAAAAAGCATTGAACATTGGATTAAACTGTATTGGGATAGCATGGTGACACTTGAAGAATATTTGTTAAAAAGACCTTATTCAAAACTGAGGCCACTGAAAAAGTTCACCTCATAGGAAAAGGTACAGACCTTCAAAAAAA
>RCUF01000252.1_pt1 | contig 23360 bp, 8 predicted proteins | sample 2166311 | NCBI WGS metagenome assembly RCUF01 (sample SAMN09932608, study PRJNA488358) | compost metagenome | feature: garden; material: soil; isolation source: compost soil in 4-hydroxybenzonitrile-enriched culture | place: Germany: Experimental Botanical Garden Goettingen | collected 2016-01-27
ACGAGGACGAACACATCGTATCGATCGGCATGCTTGGCCCTTGCAAATTAAAGAGATACGAAATCCTGTTGGCCACTGAACTAAAGGATGTGTGAGGGTATATTTGCGTTCCTTTTCTCCATAAATCAAGTCCGTATAGATCAAAACCCGTTTTGGTAATTCCGGCAAATACGCCTACCCGGCGGTTATGCCGCAACGCAAGCTGTTCCCGGGTGTAGCCCGCGTCCTCCAGCGCTTCCCAGCAGGCTTCAATGAACAACCTTTCCTGCGGGTCCATACCGAGTGCTTCCCGTGGCGCAATATTGAAAAAGCGCGGATCGAAATCCGCAAATCCTTCGATAAAGCCCCCCCACTTGCTGTAGCTTTTTCCATTCGCCACCGCTTCCTGTGAATCAGGATGGAAGAACCCTTCCATCGTCCAGCGCTCACGCGGGATTTCGGTGACACAGTCCTTCCCTGCTTTTAGATTTTCCCAATATTCGTTCATGTCCCTGGACCAGGGATACTTTCCAGCCATCCCAATGATCGCTATTGGTTCACGCATTTCCGCAGGGGCAGACCCGGCCAAGCTTCGGACGGGCTTCGCTGCCGCTTTTGCTGCAGATGGCACGGCTTCTACTTCTACATACAGCGGTGCCGCAAGTGTTTCCTCCACAGGCTGTATGTCATGGTTCATCCCGGTCCACTGCATGCACTCCTGCGGGTATTCCGCTACAAAATATTCCGTCAAGGCGCGCAAGGTCTGGCACTCATAAAACAGCGTCTGGGACAGCTCTCCAAAGAAGCCCGCCAGCTTGGCATTGAGCTGGGTAATCATGATCGAGTCGATTCCATACCTCTCCAGCGGCTCATGGGCTTCGATGCTGCTGACGCTCAGCCGAGTCACCTCTCCCAATAGCACCTTGAGTCGATATAAGGTTTTATCGTAGAGCAAGTTCGAATCCAGCTTAGGCGCAGTTGCCTGGATAGCATGGACATCGGGCTGTGAAACGGCTTTTGCCAGGTAGGCCTCAATTTTCTCAGGTTCTCCTTCCATGACCATCACCTGCTTCTTGCCAGAGGCCAAACTTTGGTACAACGCCCTCATTCCCGACCAGGTCTGCATGGCTGTAATACCCATGTTTTGCGTCATGATCTGTTCCGTGTCCGCATCGATCCGCATTCCGCCCTCTTTCCATAGCGGCCAGCGGATGGATAACGTCTGTCCCCGCCGTTGCTTGGCCCCTACCAGGGCATTCCGGTATTCGGCGTATGCGTCCATAAAGGCATTGGCGGTCGAATAGTCAGCCTGTCCCGGATTGCCTAGGCTGCCCGATATGGAAGAAAAGAGCACAAAGAAGTCCAGGTTCTGGCCACTGCTTGCCTCATCCAGATGGACCAGTCCGCTTACCTTCGGTCCCAGCACCTCCATAAATTCTTCACTAGTTTTTTTAATGATAAAATTATCGTGAATCACCCCTGCGCAGTGGATGATCCCATGGACACGTCCAAATTCCTGCTGAATGCTGTCCAATAAATCGATAACGGTGTTTCTATGGGTGATATCGGCTTGCCTGTACACCACGCTGGCGCCTGAAGACTCCAGCTCCTGTAGCCTCGTCTGCTTGTCTCGGTCCAGCGGCGACCGGCCCGTCAAAATGAAGGTCGCTGCTTGCGTCTGCCGGGAAATCTCTTCTGCAATCAGTAGCCCCAGACTGCCGGAGCCGCCAGTGATCAGATAGACCCCACCATCTCTCCATAGAAGCTCCTCTTTTTGCCCAGATGTTTCGAGCCTGCTCCAAAAAGCGGTTTTCCGTTGACCTTCCTCATAGCGAATCCAGCCATCCATCGGGCTTCGACTGTTGTCCTCCAGCTTCGCCAGGATACCTTCCGCCTGTTCTCCCTGATCCACTTCGATCAGCTGCCCGATGAATTTCGGGTTTTCCAGACGGGCTGTCTTCAACAGTCCCGAAAGTCCCGAAAAGAGCCGTCCTTCCCCGGCGTTCCGCACCACAATTTGGACCAGCACCCTCCCCTCAGGCTTGTCTTTGAGTATGCTTTGAATGCTCTCAAAGGCCTGAATAGCATAGGCCTGGAACCGTTCATCAATCCGGCTCTTCCCGGATCGAAAGGCAAGCACCTGCACAGCTCCGTTCAAACTCGCTTCAAGTCGCTCGTGCAAAGCTTCGTCTGGTTCACAAAGCAAGACCATTCGCCGATCATAGGCAGGGACTTCGGCTTCCAGCGGTACATCCTGCTTTTTCCATGTAGGCTCAAATAGCAGTGTACGGCTACTCGTAACGGCAGGCGCTTCCGCAGCTCTGGCGACCGTAAATTTTGGTTCACGCTCTGCCGCTCTGCCGCCTGTAATTTCGTCCTCACTCCTAGGCGCCCAATACTGCTCTTTTGCAAAAGGATAAGTTGGCAACGGAATCCTAGAGTACTGTTCATTTGAAAACAAGCACTCAAAGTCTAACGAATATCCCTGAACATACAGATCTGCAATCGTAGTCAAAAGCTCCAAATACTCGCGGGTATCGCTTGCGTTTTGACAATTGTAAATACATTCATCCCCGTATCTTTTCAAAGATGTTTGTATGCGTTGATCTTTTTCGTGCAGTTCAGAATGATAAACTTGAGAAGCACTGCCTTTTTCCAGCCACTTTTTAAGGGACATGGCAAGCTCGCCTTGATTACGGGCAACACAGGCAAGACGATGATTACAGTGCTTTCTCCCAAGCAATAATGTATAACTCATATTACCGCAATCCGCCTTAGGCTCCTGTTCGCAATAGGCAAGCAGTTGCTCTACCTGCTGGCGCAATTGTTTTGAAGTCCGTGCCGACAACGGAATGAAATAACCTGGCTTTTCGGAATGTCTCCGTTCCGTCTGTGGAGCCTCTTCTATGACCATATGAGCATTCGTACCGCTGGCACCAAAAGAGCTGACCGCTGCACAGCGTCTGACTCCAGGCTCAACTTCCCAGTCCTGCAGATACGTATTGACATAAAAAGGACTATCCGCAAACTGAATGTTTGAATTGCCCGACCGGAAATTAAGTGTAGGAGGAATTTGCTTATTCTTTAATGACAATAACAGTTTGATCATTCCCGTAATTCCTGCCGCAATTTGCGTATGGCCAATATTCGTCTTAATGGACCCTATGGCGCAATATTCCTTCTTGTCGGTATACTTTCTAAAGGTTCGAGTCAGTGCCTGATATTCAATGGGATCTCCCAATTTGGTGCCAGTTCCATGTGCTTCCACCATCTGGATTTGCTCTGGGTGGATATGAAATGTATCGTATACATTTTGCTCGAGTCGCTCCTGAGATTTCTGGCTTGGCGCAGTAAGTCCATTCGTGGTGCCGTCCTGGTTGATCGCCGAGCCTGAAATCACTCCATAGATGTGGTCTCCATCAGCAACAGCTTCATGAAGTCGCTTGAGCACAATCGCGCCAAGCGCCTCTCCCGGAACCATTCCATCTGCCCTGTCATCAAAGGTATAGCAGCGTCCCGAGCGAGACAGCATCCCTGCCCTGTCACCATACAAATAGCAGCGAGGGGTCGTATGAATATAGACACCACCCGCTAAAGCCATATCCGTTTCTCCGGTCCATAAGCTTTGGCAAGCCAGATGAACTGCAACTAACGAACTGGAACAAGCTGTATCTACAGCTATTGCTGGTCCGTGAAGATTCAAGTAGTAGGATATTCTAGCGGGAATCACGGAACCCATATGACCCCAAAGCGCTTGTGGAGGCAGGTCTTCACCCAGCAATTGTTGGTAATCTCCCTCGGCACAACCCACATACACTCCACAGCGGCGACCCTCCATCCCTGTACCTGCATAGCCAGCATCCTCCAGAGCATGCCACGCTTCCTCCAGAAACAATCGCTGCTGCGGATCCATATAGGTCGCTTCCAGTCCCGAGATATTGAAAAAAAGCGGATCAAACTTATCAATATCCCCCAAAAAACTGCCGTGATTGCAATAGCTTGCATGTTTTTCCTGGTATTTCGAAAGATCCCATCGGGTTACCTCTTCCACTAAATCGTCACCGTTCTTAAGGTGATTCCAAAGCTCATATACATTATCTGATCCAGCAAACCGCCCGCTCATTCCAATAATCGCAATGGGCTCCCTTGGTGTTAAAGCTCTCTCTTTATCCTTCTTATTGGGTCTGTCCGGCTCAAAGGATATACTTGCCGTTTCAACAGGATGAATCGTATAATCCGTGTCTTTAAGTTTTTGGATGTCGCGACTTGCATCTTCCATGTTGTCTATTGGATTAGCGCTCTGGTCCAAGACTTGTGAAACTTTATCTCCATATTGGCTTAAAATGTATAGCGTCAGTTGTTTTACCGAACTGTAATCGAAGATGTCGGTGGTTTGCAAATGAATCCCCAGCCCCTGATTGACAGCCTGCACAAAGTTGACGCCAAGAATGGAGTCCAGGCCATAATCTGCGAAAGACTCATGAATATCAATCATAGTAAAGTCCACATTCAAAGCCTCTACCAGCTTCCCTACGATAAGCTCCTGGACATACTCTTCAGCCATCTCGCTTGTTACATCAATATCTGATCGAATTCCTTCGTCACGCTGTTTCATTTGAGATTTGTCGTGTTCAGGCTCCTGTTTGTTCCGAATCAGACCATCGCTTTCCGCCACAATAATTTGTTGACCTATATCATGCGCTTCCTGAGCAGGGAAGAAAACGGACCGGAAACCCTCCATTTCCAATACCTTTCGCCAACTTTCGGGATATAACCCGGGAGAGCCTGGAATGCGCAGCTCCGGATCATTATAAAGCCACCATCCCTCTAAAAGGCCAAAGGATAGATGGTTTAACAGAGAGTTACCGCTGATTTCATTTATAAGAATCAGACCGTTTTCTCGCAGCGCTGCTTTGACATTGCGTAACGTTTGGCGAATGTTCCGAGTGGCATGCAATACATTGGTGGCAATCGCAATATCATATCCACCTGTATCGATATCTTGTCCCTGAGCCGACTCTTCCACATTAAAAATCTGATAAGTCAGGTAAGGGTTTTGCGGACCGTACTCTTTTTGTGCATGTAATAAAAATGCTCTGGATTTGTCGGTATAGCAATATTCTTGAATATGCTTCCGATAAGGTTCGAGCTTCTGGAAGACCAAAGCGCTAGTACCTCCAGTGCCTGCGCCAATTTCAATGATTCGAATCGGTACCGACGGGTTATGCTTAATCCGCTCATTCAGATAGGAAACTACGATATCTCCCAACACTTCATTAAAGTAATCCGCTGCAGGACTGTTCTTATATATACCTTCTACCAGTTTCATAGAGGAATTAGGAAAAATGATATCGGTGGCTGGTATTTTCCCGGTTAAAATTTCCGGCAGTTTGCGCAAGGTTGATTCTACCAAAAATACCCAGGCTGAGAGATCCGGATTTTTCAGCCATGCCCCTTTCTTCCATTCCCACTCCTTCCATACAGCCTGCAGATTGACCGAAGCGGTACCCGCTACGCTATATGACTCTCCATTGCAATACAAATACTGATTCCGTACCAAAATCTCTATGCTTTCTTCAAGCCAACGATCGTATAAATTCAGTAAGGCGGTTTTTGTTTTAAAATCTGCGATCATAGCTTTCTTTTCCATTTGCGCATATGGACATAATCCCATCAAGCGCAAATGGCTCCATAACAGCCTGCATAAGATATCATTCATTTCCTTCATCTGTAAGCCTCCATTCCCGTTCAGCCCCTCGTGTCGCTCCGTCCTGTTCCGAGTAAGCTTTGCTGTCGACTGTAGTCGAGGACATTGTCTCGTATGCAGCCGCTAGGTAAGAAAGATCTGGCATCTTCTTTATTTTTACACTGGCAGAAATATGACTCTGGATGTTTTGGATATACGAAGGAATAGCTTTGGCATTTGAAGCATCGATGTCTTCCTTATTCATTTCCGAAACATTTGCCGTTTTGGCAAGTGTCTTTTGGGCAATGAACGAATCTGTTGGCTTTACAGCATCTGCAGATTCAATGGAAGCCAATTTAGTTTTAATATCCGTGATCCAGTACCGCTCTCTCGCAAAAGGATAGGCCGGCAGGCTGATTCGCCGCGGCTTGGCATCCCCATAAAGCATGTTCCAATCCATTGCCAGTCCCTTGACCCAGAGATCAACAACCTTCGAATATTTCCTTTTCCCTATCCACGCAGCAATCATTTTCTCCATGTCTTCATCTTCTACCAGCGCCGTCAGCGCCTCCTTATTCCGTTTGACCTGGCCCCGGTACAACTCAGGGATTCCGTCCCGTCCTTCCAGGAATCCTTCCAGCTTGTCCACCAGCTCCTGCATAGACCCTGCAATCACTGCCAGGCGCTCTTCCATGGCTTCGCGTCCCACCTGCAGCGTGTATGCCACATCGGCCAGACTGCTTTCGCTTAGCTTTCCTTCCCGCATAACAGCTAGCAATCTCTCAGCCTGCTTTTTCAGTCGTTCTTCATTTTTGGCCGACAATACGATGATCGCAGGCTTTTGAGCCGTAACGCTCATCGGCACCCTCTCTTCTGCAATGTACTCTTCGATGATGACATGTGCATTGGAGCCTCCCGCTCCAAACGATGAAATCCCGGCAATCCTCGGATATTCCCGCGTCTCTCCATCGATCTCAACCACCGGCCGCTTCCATTCCCCCAGCTCCTGCTGGACGACGAACGGCGTCTGACCGAAATGGATATTCGGATTCAATTCTTGGGCATGCAGGCTGGGAACCAGCGTCTGGTTTTTCATCTGCAAGATGATTTTCCCAACCCCGGCGATGCCCGCTGCCGCCTCCAGATGTCCGATGTTGGACTTCACAGAGCCTATGGCGCAGAATCCCGTATCCGGCGTATCCTTCCTGAATGCCTGGGTCAGACCCGTCACTTCAATCGGGTCTCCCAGCTCCGTGCCTGTCCCGTGGGCTTCAATATAGCTGACCGTCCGCGCATGGACCCCCGCTCGCTCCAGGGCCGCCCGGATCAGTTCCCCTTGGGCTGTCGGGTTCGGCACCGTATAGCCGTTGGTCTTACCTCCATGGTTGATGCTTGTCCCCCGGATCACCGCATGGATGAGGTCCCCATCAGCGATCGCCTTGGACAGCGGCTTTAATAGGACGACCCCCGCGCCTTCTCCAGGGACAAATCCATTGCCTCCTTTGCCGAAGCTCTTGCACTGCCCGTCTGCTGACAGCATGTGGTTGGCGCAAAGTCCGACATAGCTGAGCGGATGGAGATACAGATTTACTCCGCCTGCAATAGCCATTTCGCATTCTCCACGGTACAGATGCTCACAGGCTTCATGAATCGCGGTCAACGAGGACGAACACATCGTATCGATCGGCATGCTTGGCCCTTGCAAATTAAAGAGGTACGAAATCCTATTCGCTACCGAACTAAAGGATATTTGGGGAAATATTTGCGCTCCCTTCTTCCATAATTCCGGCCCATAGAGCTCGTAGCCCGTCTTAGTAATTCCGGCAAATACGCCTACCTGGCGGTTATGCCGCACCACAAGCTGCTCCCGAGTATAGCCCGCGTCCTCCAGTGCTTCCCAGCAGGCTTCAATGAACAGCCTTTCCTGCGGGTCCATACCGAGTGCTTCCCGTGGCGAAATATTGAAAAACAGCGGATCGAATTCTGCAAAACCTTCGATAAAGCTCCCCCACTTGCTGTAGCTTTTTGCATTCACCGCCGCTTCCTGTGGATCAGGATGGAAGAACCCTTCCATCGTCCAGCGCTCACGCGGGATTTCGGTGACACAGTCCTTCCCTGCTTTTAGATTTTCCCAATATTCGTTCATGTCCCTGGACCAGGGATACTTTCCAGCCATCCCAATGATCGCTATCGGTTCACGCATTTCCGCACGAGCAGACCCGGCCAAGCTTCGGACAGGCTTCGCTTCCGCCTTTGCCTCAGCCGGCACGGCTTCTTCCTCGGCATACAGCGGTGCCGCAAGTATTTCCTCTACAGGCTGCATGTCACGGCTCATCCCGGTCCACTGCATACACTCCTGCGGGTATTCCGCCACAAAATATTCCGTCAAAGCACGCAAGGTTTGGTACTCATAAAACAGCGTCTGGGACAGTTCTCCAAAGAAGCCCGCCAGCTTGGCATTGAGCTGGGTAATCATGATCGAGTCGATTCCATAGGTTTCCAGCGGTTCATTGGTTTCAATGCTGCTGACGCTCAGCCGGGTCACCTCTCCAAACAGCACCTTGAGACAATGCAAGGTTTTGTCGTAGAGCAAGCCTGCATCCAGCATAGGTACGCTTGCCTGGTTAGGTACAGCTGCCTGGATGGCACGGACACCGGCCTGTGAGAAGGCTTTCGTCAGGTAGGTCTCGATCTTCTCGGGCTCCCCTTCCATGACCATCACCTGCTCCTTGCCGGAGGCCAAACTTTGGTACAACGCCCTCATTCCCGACCAGGTCTGCATGGCTGTAATGCCCATGTTTTGCGTCATGATCTGTTCCGAATCCGCATCGATCCGCATTCCGCCCTCTTTCCATAACGGCCAGCGGATAGATAACGTCTGTCCCTGCCGTTGCTTGGCCCCTACCAGTGCGTTCCGGTATTCGGCGTATGCATCCATAAAGGCATTAGCGGTCGCATAATCAGCCTGTCCCGGATTGCCCAGGCTACCCGATATGGAAGAAAAGAGCACAAAGAAGTCCAGGTTCTGGCCACTGCTTGCCTCATCCAGATGGACCAGTCCGCTCACCTTCGGTCCCAGCACTTCTATAAATTCTTCCCTTGTTTTCTTGATGATGAAGTTATCTTGAATCACCCCTGCACAGTGGATGATCCCATGGACACGCCCATATTCCTGCTCGATGCTGTTCAGTAAATCGATAACCGTCTTCCTATCGGTGATATCGCCTTGCCTGTACACCACGCTGGCCCCTGAAGCCTCCAGCTCCTGCAGCCTCGTCTGCTTGTCTTGGTCCAGCGACGACCGCCCCGTCAAAATGAAGGTCGCTGCTCGCGTCTGCCGGGAAATCTCTTCTGCAATCAGTAGCCCCAGACTGCCGGAGCCGCCAGTGATCAGATAGACCCCACCATCTCTCCATAGAAGCTCCTCTTTTTGCCCAGATGTTTCGAGCCTGCTCCAAAAAGCGGTTTTCCGTTGACCTTCCTCATAGCGAATCCAGCCATCCATCGGGCTTCGACTGTTGTCCTCCAGCTTCGCCAGGATACCTTCCGCCTGTTCTCCCTGATCCACTTCGATCAGCTGCCCGATGAATTTCGGGTTTTCCAGACGGGCTGTCTTCAACAGTCCCGAAAGTCCCGAAAAGAGCCGTCCTTCCCCGGCGTTCCGCACCACAATTTGGACCAATACTCTTCCCTTCGGCTTGTCTTTGAGCATACTTTGGATGCTCTCAAAGGCCTGAACAGCATAGGCCTGGAACCGCTCATCGACCCGACCTTTTCCGGATTGAAAGGCAAGCACCTGCGCAGCTCCATTCAAGCTCGCTTCGAGTCGCTCGTGCAAAGCTTCTTCCGGCTCACAAAGCAAGACCATTCGCCAATCATAGTCAGGGGCTTCGGCTTCCAGTGGTACGTCCTGCTCCTTCCAGGCAGGCTCAAATAGCAGTGTACGGCTAATCGCAGGCGCATCCACTGTTTCGGTTCTTACTGCTCCGGCCTCAACCTCAGGAGCCCAACAGCGCTCCTGAGCAAAAGGATACGTAGGTAGACTTATTCTTTTCGGTATGACATTGGAATATAGCAATCGCCAATCTAAATAGAAGCCTTTGGTCCACAACTCTGCCAGCTTGTTCATTTCACGATTTGCAATCCATTTGCTCATTAATTCCTTGAAAACTTCTTCCTGTTCAAATAATTGCACTGAATCTTTTGACTGATTGTTTTCTCCCCTCCAGCAATTCTCGATAGATTCTTGTTCATTCGTGAACGATTGGAGCTTTTGTACCAGCTCGCTCGTATTCTTTACGATAAAAGCTACCCGGTTTTTCATTGCCATTCGTCCTGTCTGAAGCGTAAAGGATACATCCGACAAATTAATGTCTTCAGAAGCTATCAAAAAATCTGAAAGCTCTTGTGCATACACTTTAAGACGATGATGATTCCTTGCAGATAATGGAATCAGATATACAGCTTCTTTGTTCACAGAACTATCTTTAAATCGTTCTGATTCAGCATTGACTACAAATTGTTCGAAAATCGCATGAGCGTTAGTTCCGCCTATTCCAAAGGAGCTTAACGCCGCCCGATGAGGAGCCGACGCCTTCTCCCATTTTTGGAGACTATCAACAACATAAAAGGGTGAATCAGGAAAATTGATATCAGAATTCGGTTTTTCGTAATTAAGTGAAGGAGGAATCTCATTATGGTATAAGCTTAAAGCAACTTTAATGCACCCCGCCAAACCTGCTGCAGTATCCAGATGCCCGATATTGGTTTTGACCGATCCAATACCGCAAAATTGTTTTTTGGTTGTATACTGCCTGTACGTTTCATTTAAGGCGGCAAATTCAACAGGATCGCCCAATTTGGTTCCAGTTCCATGCGTCTCGATATAACTGATGGATTCGGGATGAATTCGGGTTGATTCTATCGTCTTCTGAATAACCTCAGCCTGACCTTTGACACTTGGGGCATAAAACCCTAATTTGTCGGTTCCATCGTTGTTCACACCTACTCCCCGTAAAAGCGCATAAATATGGTCACCGTCTCTAATGGCATCTGGGGCTTTCTTCAGTAGAACAACCCCAACCCCTTCTCCGCCAATCATTCCATCTGCCGACTCGTCAAAGGCTTTAATATGTCCGTCACTGGAAAAATTCAAGCCGGGTTGATGCACATAGCCTAAACTGGTGAAAGGAAAGATCGTGGATGCTCCGACTAAAGCGTATTTGGCTTCACCGGATAACAGGCTTTGCGAAGCCAGACGCAATCCGACTAATGAGGAAGAGCAGTTCGAGTGCACAAACAGACTCGGACCTTTAAATCCCAATTTATGAGAGATCATGGTAGGAATTGTCCCACCCTGTGCTAAAATCCAGGTTACATATTCATCCGCGTTCTTCAGGACATTAGGTGATTGCGACGCCAAATTTGGAATAAATGCTTGATAGAAACTGCTGCTTGCCGACATATACACACTGGTTTCAGGAATTTCTTTGCTAATATAGCCAGCATCCTCAACGGCTTTCCATGAATGCTGCAACAGCAATTTCATTTGAGGATCCATAAACTCTGCATTTTTCTGTGATAAGCTGAAAAACTCAGGGTCGAAATACTCTTTTCCTTCAATCGTGCATCGTCCGGGAACATAGCCTCGATTCCCGACGATTTCTTTTTCCAGCCCTAATCCAACCAATTCTTCCTCGGAAAAGAAGCGGACACTCTCCACCCCTGCCCTCAAATTGCTCCAAAACTCGGCATGGTTTTTGGCCCCTGGAAAATGACATGAAATCCCTATAATTGCGAGACTATCCTCAAAGTAATCTGGGTAGGGTGGCTTGAGGTCATCTTCGCCTGAAACCATTTTCGGTAAGGCTGTATTTTCAGCTGTATCTGTTTGTTCCGCTGTATGTGATTGTTCCGTTTGAGAATCAACATTCTCGCTTCTTGTTTCTGTAATGTAGGCACTGAGTTCCTTAACTGTCGGATACTTGAACAATGCTGTCACCGAAATATCGCATTCCAACAATTCCTTGACCCTTCCGATCATCTCTGCTGCTGAAAAAGAATTCCCACCTACGTCAAAGAAAGCATCATCTGTACTTAGATCATCAACATTCAGAAGTTTTTTCCATACCGTTAGAACTTGCTGTTCAACATCCGATTGTGGTAAGTGGATCTTTCTTGTTGTTGCTAACTCGATCCTGCGATTCATTAATTCTTTTCGATCTATTTTCCCATTAGGGGTCAAAGGCAGCTTATCTAGCTCTATAAAAAATGCTGGTATCATATAAAAAGGCAAGAAAGTTTTTAAATAGTTTCGCACTTCCTTCGGATCAAGAGGAGGCTTACCGGACTCGGAATTGTTCAGCAAACAGTAGGCAATAAGCTGCTTATTTCCCTCCTGTTCCTTGGCAATCACGACACAATCATCGATTCCTGGATATGTTCTGACCTGACCTTCAACTTCACTCAGCTCGATCCGAAACCCGCGAATTTTCACTTGATAATCCATCCGTCCCACATACTCAATAGAGCCGTCCGAAAGCCACCTGCATAAATCTCCAGTTCTGTAGAGCTTGGTTTCCGGATTGAATGGGTTGTCTATGAACTTTTCAGCCGTAAGCTCTGGCTGGTTCCAATAGCCTCTGGCCAATCCGCTGCCCGAAATAAAAAGCTCTCCCGGAAGACCGACAGGCACAGGTCTAAGATGTTTGTCCAAAATGTAAATCTGGGTGTTTGCGATAGGCTTACCGATCGAAATAGGCTTATCTGCGTCGATCTTTTGAATTGTAGACCAAATTGTGGTTTCAGTCGGACCGAACATATTCCATGCGTCACAGCTGTTATGAACAAAATAAGATTTCAACGTTTCCGAAAGGGCTTCCCCTCCGCAGAGAACTTTCATGTTCTCTTCGTTCTTCCAGCCGGCTTGAAAGAGCAGAGTCCAAGTCACAGGAGTAGCTTGCATGATTGTCGGTTTTATTCTTTGAATTTCCCGCTTAAGTCTTTCGGCATCCTTTATGTTTTTGGAGCTGCAAATATAGCATTGAGCCCCCTTAATCAAAGGCAGATATAATTCCAGTCCCGCTATATCAAAGCAATACGTTGTCACCGCAAGTAGTTTGTCCTGCTCTGTTAAACCGGGCTGCTCTCCCATGGAAATAAGAAAGTTGGTCAACGCTTTATGTGAAATCATGACCCCCTTGGGTTTCCCTGTACTTCCAGAGGTATATATCACATATGCCAAATGGTGAGGTTGCACTTCCCGTTTGATTGTCTTTCTACCCTTCACATCACTTTTCAGATGATCCCAGTCTTTATCAAGGACAATACAGCTAACGTTGTTCCCTTCCAAGCGTGATACTTTCTCCAACAACCCCGATTGCGTAATAACCAGTGAAACATTGGAATCCTGAAGCATATACTCCAATCGGTCCTCCGGATATTCCGGATCGAGCGGTACGTAGGCTCCACCGGCCATCAGGATTCCTAACAGCCCAATCACCATATCTAAAGAACGTTCCATGCAAATCCCCACAAGAGTATCAGGAGTTACCCCATGTTTCTGCAAATATAAGGCCAGTAAAGTGCTCTTTTCTTTTAGTTCCCCATAGGTAAGCGATTCCTTTTCATATACAACTGCAATAGCTTCAGGTGTTTTTCTTGCCTGTTTTGCGAATAATTCAGGGAAGCACTTATCAGGATAACTTGTTCCGGTAGCATTCCAGTCATTAAGGATGATGTCCTTTTCCTCTGGTAAGAGTAAGGAATGCTCCTCCAAGGGCCAAGCGGGATTCTCCATAAGTGCTTCCGCTAATTCTATATAACGCTCTGCCATCTGTATGATGGTTGAATGATCGAACAAATTGGAGCGATATTTAATATTTAATATCATTTCCTCTTCCTGCTCTTGCAGTTCCAATACCAACTCGTATTCGCCTTCCTGGTGAATTTCTTCAACCAATTCGACGAAAAAGATATCTTTATATGGCTTGCAAAGCTGCTGAAAGCTTGAAGTTGGAAGGAAGTTTTGATAAGAAAAGGCTGCTTGGAAAACAGGTGAGCTCGTCTGCTTCCGCGGCACATTCAATTCTCGGACCAGAGCCGGAAAAGGATACGAGGCATGATCCATTCCATCGACTACTGTCAGCTGCAATTTTTTCATGAAATCCAGGAATGTCTCTGTTTCCGATATCTGACTCCGGATTGGAAGCATATTGACAAAATAGCCGATTAAATTATCAAAACGCTGCTCCGGGCGCACCATAACTGGCATTCCAACAATGATATCTTCCTGTCCCGAATACTGGTTAAGCAATACCGTATACATACCTAACAAGACTGTAGACAAGCTCGTATATTGCGCTTGGGCAAAAGACTTTACCCGTTTGACCCATTTAAGCGGAAGCGGCTTGGAATATGTTTGTGCTTCCATGCTTTGAGCCGGAAAAACAGAGCGGTCATATGGCAGCTCCAGGGTCGGTAAAGCACCTGACAGCTGTTGTGTCCAGTAGGAACGATACTTCTCCCCTTCTGCACTCGCTAACATCGTTTGCTCCCATTTAACAAAATCGCCGTAGCTCGCTGCGGGTGGAAACACTGTCGATGTCTTTCCCTGTACCACGTTTTTATAGGCATCTAAAAAGCTTTGTGTAAACATGCCGAAAGAACTTCCATCAAAAATAATATGGTGGATGACAACCAGTATGAAATGTTCCTGTTCAGATCTGGACATAACATAAATACGCATCAAAGGATCCTGTTCCAGCACGAATGGTTGCTTCGCTTTATCCCTAATAAATGGAATAATCTCATCTGCTTCCAAGGCTGAAATATCCTCCACTTGCACATGAAGCGGCTGCGTGGGCTGCAGCTTTTGATAAGGTATCCCATTTTCCTCTTCAATCACACTTTTTAAAATAGGATACTGTTCTAAAACGATGTGAAAAGCCCGTTTAATGCTCTCAATCTCAATCTTCGTATTAAACCGGAGGCATATTGGTATATTGTAAGCATTCATCTCAGGGGACATTTTATGTAATAGCCACAACCCTTTCTGAACTTCAGAAAGCGGATTCCTTCGGAAACTGAGCGAATTTTTCTCAGTATTGACCTGTACAGTGGATTTATCTTCTTCCACCTTTTGGGCTAAATATGCCGATAATAGTTGAATCGTCGGGTTCTCTAAAATTTCTCTTGCTTTGACCTTGATCGGATAGGACTTCTCAAGGCCGCGTATAAGCTTCATGACAAGAATAGAATCGATGCCATAACCATGAAGATTTGTATTCAAATTCATTTCCTCGTGCTTGAGATTCAGTTCCCAACACAAAAATTGCACTATATACTCCTGAATCTTCGATTGAACCAATGAAACGGCATTTATGGTACTGTCATGGTTTTCTGCGGCGGTTTCTTCCATATTCGAATGTGATAGTGAGAACGCACTCCGATATTGATAAAGTGCTTGAAGCTCTTGTTTGATATAAGCATTGCGGCAGATCTTTCTTTGGATTTTCCCACTTCCCGTTTTGGGTATACTTCCCTTAAGCAGCAAATAGATATCGTAAATTTCAAGTTGATGCGTATTGGATACGGCATTCAGTATGTTTTCGACCAGACGTTTATATTCCTGCTCATGAAGGGGCGCTTCAATTTCCTGTACGACGATTACTTTTTCCTGACCATTGATTTCAGAGGAAAATACAGCGATGGGCAAGGTCAACTCTGGCATATTTTTTTGGATGGTCCATTCAATATCGACGGGATGATGGTTTTTGCCGCGAATAATGATGACTTCCTTCTCTCTACCGATGACATAGATATGATTATCCGCAATAAAGCCAAGGTCCCCGGAACGAAAAAAGCCGCCTTCTTTTGTATCTGAAAGGGCTACCTCAAAAGTGCTATTCGTTTCTTCCTTCCTGTTTAAATATCCCTCTGCCATCCGTGCGGATTTAATCCAAATCTCGCCGACTTCCTCCGGTAAGCATTGTGTATGCCTTTCAGGATGAACAATTCGTATTTGCGTCGGATCTTCAATCTCCCCACAGCTCACTACGGACTTCGATTTATTCTTTTCATCCGTGTATTGGACTCTTCGTTGCTCCAAGCTAGGGATATCCAAGTTAAGGAATCTCATCGACTGACCTGGTTTTATACTGGCGACAGGGCACAGCTCCGATAAGCCAAGGAGGGGACAAAATATATCCTCTTGTAGCCCTAATTCCCGGAATTTATGGATGAAGTTCTCGTAAGTTTCCTTCCGGATGGGCTCACCTGCACATATAATCGCTTGGAGATGGCGAAGTGAATATTGCTTAATTGAAGCTATGTCCAGTGTGGAGCAGCAATAATCGAACGCAAAATTTGGCGCTGCCGTATGGGTAGCCTGATACTTGTCAATCATATGAATCCAATTTTCCGGATTTTTAGCGAAGCTTTCTGGCGGGAGAATAATGCTCGACGCCCCGTTTAAAAGTGGGACTAAAATATTGTTATGCAGTCCAAAAGCATGAAATTGCGGCGTCCAGGAAACAACACGACTATTCCGGTCAATTCTCCATTGCTCAGCCTTGGCCTGATTCATCAAGCAGCTGTGACTAAGGATTACACCTTTTGGTAAGGATGTTGAGCCCGATGTATACATCAAAAGAGCAGTATCCTGCGGCGCTGGCATTCTCATTTCTATGTCAACGTCAACGGCGTCTTCTTGAAAGATTTCATCAATATTCAGGATACGGATTGAATTAAACTCCTCCCGTGTTTGGAGAAATGCTTTGAAGTCCGTATTGGTTATGATACATACGGCTTGGGAATCCCTATAGATAGGCATCATCTTCTCAAAGATTTTTTCATCCGGCTCCGAATCTGTAATAGGTGTAGGTATGGCCACGATATTTGCATAAAAACATGCCAGCATGCTGCTGATATATTCCAGACCCTGAGGAAATACAAGAAGTGCCCGTTCCTGCTCAGCCAGTTCTTTCAATAGGATATTGCCCAAAGCCTGTATTTGATGTAGAAGCGTATTTCCGGAAAGAATTTGAGGACTCTGGCCTTCTTTCTCAAACGTAAATAACTCTTTTTCAGGAAATTTCCGGCAAGTTTCAATAAAAGAAGCGATCGGAATATCAAGGTTCCATGTTTGGTCATGTTTTCGCATCATTCTCCACCAACTCCTCAGAACACAAAGTTTATATAACATGAGCTAAAGGCTTATCACCCTGTCCATTTTGAGCTATTATTCACGTTTGAAGCATTGCCAGGAGTTGCCTGCTAAAATATATCAAAGAAAAAACGAGTGATGAGGAAGGCTATATGCCTCTTTCACACTCGTTGCTGGTTCGCATGAACAACCGCAAAGGCGTTCAACGAATCTCTATTTGGTTATTTTCCAAACAAGTTGATAATTCGTTCTTTAACCTCCGCTTGATGAAAGGTCTTCTCATGCATGATAAGCTCTTGTTCTACGATTTTGGGAAGCTGTTCCCGGAGTGGAGCAACCAAATGATCCTTTAGCGTGATTAAAGAAAATCTGGGTTTCTCGGCTAGCTGCCGGGCAAGATCCATTACATAGCCCATCACTTCTTTGCGGGGCAGGGTCGGAAATGGAACTCCCCGTTTTTCCAGTTCAACACCTCGATAATTGCCCCCATTTAACAATAACTCTTCTCCCAAGCTGAACCCTAGTTTTTTAGGAATAATATACGTGGCACCCATTCCCGGTGTGAATCCGTATCTCATAAAATTAGTCGTGTACACACTTTCCCTGCTTAGGACTACAAAGTCAGAAAATAGCCCCATTACAAAGCCTCCGCCCACCGCATGTCCCTGCATAGCAGCTATCACTGGAACTTTACAGCCCAATGCAAGTGAGTAAATATTTTCATCGGTAAACTTCGAGATTCCTTCATGTAAAGCCAACAGTCCCTCTTGCGTCCCACCCGTGGCAAAGTAATTATCGTATCCTGTTAGAATTACGACTTTGCAGGTTGAATCTTCTTGGATCGTCTTGAACGCTTGTCTTAGTCCATGGGTCATTTCAAGCGTAAATGTATTTTTATGAACTCTATCTTGCATTTTCACTTGAATAATACCTCGTTCGATTTCAAGTAATTCAACCACGGATTGTGACATTATGATCTTCTTCCCTCCTACATCCCCATCTTGTGGCGTAGACCATCAGTCCATCCACGGAAATTGCCCCGTTTCAACGTATCGGAAAATGCCCTTAAGATTTTGAGCGTCTGAAAACACCTCTTGATTGGACGCCAACGCTAGTGGTTTACACTGACGCAAATCGTTGAGTTCATCCATAAAGCGCTTGTAGCGTAAAATCCCATGCTTGCTCAATCGTCTGAGGCGTAATAAATGCTTGCGTAGCACCATCTCACTCTGAGCATCGTACGCATCAACCAACCCCCATACATGGGCCTGTTGAACCGAAACGAGCTGCGTCATTAGTGTTAAATAATGCGCTTTTTGGAATCCAATCCTGCGGACTAAAAATGGTAGAACGCAAGCAGGGAAAAGTCCAAATAGCAATTCTGACAAGCTGAACTGTGCCGTCTCGTCGGCTATCACAATATCGCTGGCAGCAATAAATCCGACGCCACCAGCGTTTGCTTTTCCTCGCACATGAGAAATCGTGATATAAGGCCCAGTTGCTAGTTTTAACCACAGATCATACATAGGCTCTGGACTCATTGCATGTTCTTGTCCACTTTCCACTTTTTCACGCATTCCCTCAAAATCCGCGCCAAAACAGAACACCTCCGGCAAACCTTCCAAAACTACGATCGTAACTGACTCCTCACACAGTGCAAGTACATGCAAGCACTCCTCGATGAGGGTATTATTAATCGTATTATTTGCCTCCGGTCGGTAAAAGCGAATATAACAAATCGATTCTTGAAACCGAACCTGAATCGTTTGATAACTCATGATTCCCACCTGTATTTACGGTGGAATTCATAGATTTCTTCCAAATACAACCGCTGTCTCCCTTTCCCGGAAGCTATCACCCCCGGAATCAATTGAAAATCCAGCTTGGCGTTGCGGGTTCCAAATCGTACGGCGCCACTGCCTTTTAGCAGGGATTCATATTCGTCCATAGATAACTGATAGCGATCATTCAAATTACGCTCAATTTCAAAACGCCGCAGATGTTCCTGGCTTTGCGGCATAACAACCCCGCTATAAAATTCAGAGCAGCAGCCTGACCCGTAGGAAAAACAGCCGATTCGCTTTGGAGCATCGAATGTACCCTGATCAATCGTACCTGCCAAGGAGAGGTACAAAGTCGCCCCCATAATATTACCGACTCGTTGGCAATACGCCAATCCGGGCTTAACACGTTGTAAATAATCTGCCTCAATCTCATTTGGTTTGGATTTAGTCAACCTTCGCATCATCGTGCGATGCGCTCCTTTTACCATTCCGCCAAAAGGAGTATGAAAGGCAAGATACTGAAAGGTATCTTTATAATCCACTCCTTGCACCCGTTTTTGGTATTCCAAAAACGCTTGCTCGCAACAGTCCAGATAGGACATTAAAGACAAATCTGCATCCCCAGCCTCGCTATCTGGAATCGGCCGGCAAGTATCCATCACCTCATAGCCGTAATATCCATTAGCGCCTGCATCGATTTGAAAAACATGAGGATTTTCACTAATGAGCATTGCCACGGCCCCTGCGCCTCCACTTGGCTCAGCATAAGACCAATCCTCACTCAAGACATCCCCGCCTTCAGCAGCAATAAATCGTGAAATATCACTGGCAATTACAAGCGCTTTTGCTCCTGGCGAGACCTGAGAAAGAATAAAATTCACCGCCATTTGGAGTCCAGCAGTACCGGAATAGCAGGCTTGCTTGAGCTCGAATAATCTGCAATTCCGATTCAACCCCAAATAGTGGTGAATATATGTACTGATTGATTTCCCAAAATCAATACCTGATTCCGTACAGGTGATAAGCATTTCGATTCGGTTTTTTTCCGCTTCTGAAAGAGCGTCCACCAGCGGTTTTGCCGCATTTACTCCAAAGGTAACTGGATCTTCGTAAGGTAGGGCAACCGCCTTTTCTTTCATTAATAAATTTTCGAACCTTGCAGGATCCAATTGCCTGTGTTGGGCTAATTGCATAACATCCAGATAGGCAGAGCCACCAAAAACGTTCATTGCCTCAATTCCCACGACAACCATAATCGTCCCCCTCTCTCAAATACGCGACTCACATTTTTGCATACAAATGGCAGTATTGATTCCACCAAACCCCATGCTTAGATTCATAGTATTGTGAATAATTGCTGGTACGGACTCATTCCTCACCCAATTGCAGTCCAATTGGATAGGCTCCTCCAAATTAAGGGTAGGGTGAAGTCTCGACTCTTTCATTTGTAAAAGAGTAGCAATAATTTCAACAGTTCCTGCCGCGCTCAAGCCGTGACCGATAATGGATTTAGTTGCATTGATATAGGCATGTGACAATTTACAATCCTGTAATGCCTTTATTTCTATCTCGTCTCCAACGACCGAGCCTGTCCCATGGGGATTAATATAATCAATCTCTTCCGGTAGCAGCTTTGCTTTCTCCAAAGCTCTTCTAATCACTCGGGCTTCGCCTTCGTAGGAGGGATTGGGATTCCGGTTTCGATCCATTCCCATATCCCATCCTGCCAGTTTGGCATAAGGTTTCTCCCGAAGCCTCACGGCAGAATCGGCCCGTTCTATGACTACAACCCCGCAAGATTCCCCATAGATGAACCCGTCCCGCGATTGATCAAATGGTCGACACGCCATTGCAGGCTCATCGGCATATCGCTCGCTTCCCATCGCTCCCAAGGATCGCAATGCCTGGCATTCCATATACGAAATATCCATCAATGCCCCCATTGCAATGCAAACATCAACACGATCTGCTTGAATGGCCTCAATTGCTTGAATGATTGCGACTTGTCCACTCGCGGATGCACCACCGACGGTATAAGCTAACCCCTGAATACCGAACTGTTCGGTACATAGTCCGCACAAATCAGTATCCATAAAGGAAACCCCATAGGTCGGCGGTACAAAGCACATTTTTTCCCGGTAGGCCTCATAGGTCTGAAATAGCTCCCGTTGCTGAAAATTGGAGCCTCCAATCACCAGTCCAATACGGCTAGGATCAACGTTATCCAATTGGGCATCTTCCCAGGCTTCTTGAAGGGTTACCATGGCCACCTGCCCCGAAAATGATGCTGTACGTAACATTCGTTTGGATAATGCCTTCGGATAAGACAAGGGTGGCAGCTCCGCACCTATAAATGAAGCTTCACCTCTTCTGCCCGGGCGTTGCATGACGCCAAATGCATGCTGCCCTTTGAACAACGCCGAGGCAAAAGCAGCCTTCCCCTGCCCAATCGCCGAAGTCACGCCAATCCCCGTAACGACTAACTCAGACTCTTCATAATTTTTCATAATTTCGCATAAAGTGCATCTGTCAATTCCCCTATATTTTTCACGCCGGACAATTCGACGCGCGGAATATTAAGAGATAATGTTTCCATCGTCTTGTTTACAATTTCAGCCCGATCTACTGAATCTGCACCCAAATCCACCAATCGATCGCCATACTCGAACGTGTGATCTTGTAATTCGGGAAGCACTTCACGAATACAACGTTTAACGATATCGAATACTTCTTCCTTATGCATGGGTATCCTCCTAAAAGATAAATGTTTTAAAACTCAACAACCCGGTATTCAATAAGCATGACCTACAAATGGATTTCGATGAAAAATTGTATTGAATTTCTCATAAATCCGAGAAGTATTCATACTCCATTCCGTCTTCCTTGGTGCTACAATCGTGCAGATATAGTCACCTAACTGGTAAGACTGGGCAGCATATTGTGGAAAATGTGAAAATGTACTTTGGAAGTATCCATCCACAAACCTGGTCTCATTCATTTCAAGTACATGCAGCGATGTTGTAAAACCTGTACGTAATATTTTCGACAGGGCCTCCTTCACTGTCCAAAAAACCGTCAATAAAGCTGAGTACTCCCCTACTCCCCGCACGACAGAGATTCTTTCCTTTTCTTCCACCGTCAGTTGGCTTTCAATTGTCTTATTTCGCTTAGAATCAATCCTCTCAATATCAATGCCCATGGGATGTGCTTCGGGAAAAACAACAGCCGCTCCGATATAGTCGCAGTGGGCAATGCTCACCTGATAGCTGTGGACACCATTGATTCGAAGCATGGGCTGGCCGAAGACACCTGACTCCACACTTACGTTGCGCAGGTCTGGCTCGCTTAACAGCACCGAAACTGCTTGTTTGGCACTTAGCCTGCCAAGCACAAAGTTGGATTTCCGCCGATGGAATACCAAACTCTCGAAGTAACTACACTCATCCGAATGAAAGACTTCTCGATCAAGGGGAGCGTCTGCGTTATAATCTGCATGGACAAAACTGACGGCCGCCTTCATCACGGCATCTTCCCGCTTCAACATTAGTTGTTCTGCATACGAGGCTACGCATATCCCCCCTAGTAAACTACTAACTTAGCAGTCCAAATCAAAAAAGGCCTTCAAATCCCTTAAGGGTTCTGAAAGCTTCCTCATGGAGTATGAACTCGTCACGAGTTCTCCACTTTAAACCTTACTTATAATTTCCAAAGCTACTCTCACTAACCTGATATCACCCATAAATTCTAACTGAATGACCGCTTGTCGTTTATGTCTATCTATTTTCTTAACTATACTCCCCCTTCCTTTAAGTGGGCCATCTAGGATACATATATTGTCTCCTTCAATAATTCCAGTTGATGATTCTATACAATAGCTATCATTGCATAGACTTTCTAACATTTGTTTCTCCGAATCTCTCATTGAAGCTTCAAACTTCGAGTATCTCAATAAACGAATGATATCACTAGAAGTGCAAATCATTGAATTTGTACTGGTTACGAACTGCAAGTCAGGTAAATTCGACTCAATAAATACATAGCTTGGGAACAAAGGAGCCCATTCTTTCTTTACTATTCCTGCTACTTTAAAAAGTCTCTCTTGGAGAGGTATAAAGGGTTTGTAGACTTCAGAATCCAACCACTCATTAATAAGCTGCTTGACCTGTTCTTCCCTACCCGTTCGCACAAAAAACACGTACCAGCTCACTTAACTCATCTCCTATAAAAACGTACTGCCAAATCATCTCCTATAATGTCTACTACCCATATACATAGCTTCGCCCTTTCACTTATCCTACTTGATAAGCTACAATCTCTCACGATATATCCCTCTTTGATGGTTAACGTGACCCGCCAGCGATTAACCACAGAAAAGTTCCTTTATTTTTCATATAATCATATAATTGGAATAATGTTTTTCCATTATAATCCTCTACTCAAACCCTGTCAATTCACAGTTGATTGGAAACGGCCAAGTTCAGATTGGATTCGCAAACCTTTCTGAAAATGCTTAATTTGAAGTCATTATTATCTTTCGAATACAGCTTCAACGTTTCTGGCGGCTTATAAAAGAACTGATCCGAGTGTTTTACTCTAGTTAACTTGAGCATCTGGGGCACAGACAAATGATAGATCGTTATGTATTATTTTTTATATTTAAGATTTTCTCTCACCATTAGAACTGGGCCACAATACAGACTCATTTGAAATCGAACAGGCCCTTTTGGTTCGGACGCATTCTAAATTT
>RCUF01000253.1_pt1 | contig 23297 bp, 19 predicted proteins | sample 2166311 | NCBI WGS metagenome assembly RCUF01 (sample SAMN09932608, study PRJNA488358) | compost metagenome | feature: garden; material: soil; isolation source: compost soil in 4-hydroxybenzonitrile-enriched culture | place: Germany: Experimental Botanical Garden Goettingen | collected 2016-01-27
ATATCTGCATGATGGGCTGTGAAATCCGGGCGATCTGTTTGTTCCAAAAAGAGCAACTTCAACACCGATAGTCGGCCTGTAGCCGCATACGGCACTTCCTGCTCCTGCTCCAGCAGGTATAGTCTATCCTTGTGCTTCACGATGCCTCTACCAATGGTCAGCGTGTTCTCCCCGACAGTTACGTTCATTCCGGTGATAATGCCATCCGAAAAATCCTGATACCGGATATCCAGAAAACTGCGCGGGTAGTCTCGCAGGTTCTCCAGCATCTCGGTTTTTAGAATACGGCCCTTCTCAAACTTCGGAACGATATGCGTTAACATGTGGTTTCCTCCTCTCTTCGCTCTGCGACGTCATTACTGCTCTTCTTTATTCAAGGGAACGGACAACCGATTTACGCCGGGCGCAGGAGCCGGAACAGTCACCTCTGGAATCTGTGAGTTAAGCTTTATATACTCCGAGTAATTGAGCCATTTTTTGTTTACCACATAGGAACAAGCGATTTTGTCATGCAGCGCCTGCTTCTTCGCTGTGAAGACCACCATGATGTAACCGACAAATATAGTGACCAAGCTAATGATCTTACCCCAGTAGCGGGCGTTGGCCCGTCCGAAAGATATTTTTTCATTATTTTCATCCACAACGACAATCCCCGCAGCCAGCTTGCCGACCGTTCCTCTGCATTTTGATGATTCCATGATGGTGTGGTAAAGCCAATCCAATAAAAGAGGGCCAAAAATAATAATAGCTCCCAAAATTCTCACCGACACATCGTCTAAGTGTGAAACAAACTCCGAAAAATTCGGCATTTTTACGAACGCAGAGACAAACCCTATCGTCACAAACGGCAACGTATCAATCAAACGAATAGTCACAAATAAAATAGTATAATCTAGCAAATGGGCTAAAAATCTTTTCCAAAAACCAGCGTACATCCTGCTGCTCCTCCTGTTTAAAGCCTGCTGTTCATCAGAATCTTTGAATCTGTGTGCCAACCTAAATTTCACATCCCGGTTCCGCGATCAGCCTGCTCACGAAGGATATAGTCCAGCTCGCGTTTGTCCACAACATAGGTACGGGCGATCAGATCGTGAAGAGCCTGTTTTCTAGCCGTAAAGCCTGCCATAATAAAACCGACGAACAAAATGATGACTGATAGAAGCTTACTCCAGTAGCGTGCACTTGCACGTCCAAAGCTGAGCTTATGGTTAAACTCATCTACCACAACGATGCCGAGAGCCAGCTTGCCCACCGTTGCTTTGCATTTGGACGATTCCATAAGCGCATAATATAGCCATATAGCTCCCCAATTCAGCAAGGTCTGTCCTATTGTTTTCATTGTAAAAATATAAGTCGATCCATCTGAGAGCAAAGAGCTTTCTGCCGGAGATGGTACCCAATCCCCTAAGGTCCGAATCACAAGCCAGATCAATCCAATTATTAAAAATACAAACCATAGAATAAGGCTATCGATGATATAAGCCAAAGTTCGTTTCCAAAAACCTGCATACAGCACGCTATCCCCTCCAAGTGTTGTGTACTTTTCTGATTTCAGCATTTTGCGAAATTCTTAATTTACTATTTCGTGCCGTCAAAGAAATCCAGCTCGGAGAGATCATTTTCGAAAGCAAAAAAGTGTTTGGGTCCCAGATGCAGCAATTCATCTCGGCGGGTAATCGGGACTACATAAAAGCCCCAGCGGCTATCCCCGACAAAAACAAAATATTTCGTTTCCCCATTACGGATGGAGTCCGTATCATCCTGCGGGATATCCCGCCCGTACAGCACGGCAATTTTCTCATACGGCATGGGTTCAAAAGCTTCTGGCCGACTACGGTACACATGACGCTGACGCAGCTTGCCGCCGTCGGCCGTCAGGAAGAACTCTACCTCAGCCGCATGAGACGGCCGGGAAATAGAACCGCGTACCCGGTTGCTTTCCAAACTCGCAATCAGCTCTTTCTCGCGTCCCGTATGTGTCCATGCGCTGACCGTGTATGGAATAGCCGGAATATGATTGGTAATGACAGGCTCAATCGTGCCCATTTTTTTAGCGTTCAGGTAACGGATAGCCCCGCGCAGACAGGCCATTTTCAACTCAGGTACCCGGCTGAGGTCCTCTGCCTTTTGACGGAACTCAATACTGCGCCCTGGTACAAATTCCTTGAGTGCTTCGCGAAATACGTCAATCCGGCAGGACTGCCCGGTTAGCTTGATAATCGAATAATCCTGCAAGCGCCCCTCCAGATAAAATTCATCCAAAAACTTGCGCACAATATTGTAGATGTCTGCCTTAAGAAGCTGCTGTATTTCCCGAATGTTAAACACTACATCAGGCAAACCATATTCATCACGAAACCGTCCGTTCTCGATGACTGATACCAGCCAACGGTCCATCACTGCAATGTTCAGGTCGCTTTCAGCAGATAATACCTGCTCGGATTCGAAGCGGCTGCGCAAGATCCCCGTGCGTAGAAAAAATTCCTTTTTCATATTTTCTGCCGCGCTCCACAATAGATGAAAATTACTCAGTACTCGCTGATATTCATCCCGTGTAGCATGCTCATACTGTTTGAACGCGGTAGGCAAGATGGCCTCTGCCTCTCGGTAGCGTTCCTCCAGTCCCGCATATACAGCATCTACACCAAACTCATCCACATGACGGTACAAATCTCCCGAAGGAATGCCGATCAGGGCATCAATATCGGTGTCAGGCAAGCGCGTCTCGGCAGCATAATAACCTGCAAATACAATTTTCATAAACTGCATAATCCGATACGTCAGATTGTTTCCGCCAAAATTGGTATCCCCATTTTCATACGTTGTGTGAATATCCAGCTTGTAAGCAATACGTCCGTCCTCAATTCGGAATCGGCAGGAAGACAAATCTGTCGTGCCTCCACCACAATCAATGACAAGTGCCTGATACTCCTCACCGTCCGCAAAAGTCCCTCGTTCCATCTGGTCTGCCAGCGTGTTGTACAGCACAGCCAGCCCTTCGTCCAGCGCATCCTCCGCTTCAATCTGGTAATCAGGCAAAATATCGCTAAACATCTCTATAAACTGGGGCTGCAGCTTTACGGGAGCAGAAAAGTGCAGGTTGCGAAACCGACACTTAAATTGCTGCTCGGCTGTAGCAATCACATAACGGATAAAAGCAGCTAAAATATCACTGCGGGAAGCGGTTGCTGTATTCCCCTCGGAATCCATTAATTCCTCGATTCGCTTATAATCGTTGACCCACCGCTTGATCCCCCGCAATACTGTCGCACGGCTGCCTGCCACGTCAGATCCACGTAGTGCATCCTCCCCAAATACATAAAGGATATGTTCTGGATTGGAGCAGTCTGCGACGCGAATAGCAGTAGGCAATACTTCGATCCAGTCGCCTTCTGCCCCTTCTGGGCCGGGGAATGACACATAATTGATGGCGTTCAGCCTTACCGTGCTGCTCATACCTGTATCAGGAGCCGTAACGTAGGAGCTATCCAAATAAGCACCTGCTGTGGTGTTCGAGGTGCCAAAATCAATCGCAAGTACTGCATCTGTAGTTTCAGTACCCCGAATGATCAACTCTGCCACCGGAATCCGGTGACCTTGAAGCTTCAGCGGCAGCATTGGCTTATCTCCATAGTAGAGGTTATAAAAATATTCTGATTCCTGTCTTCGCAGAAATAATAGGCTATAACTATGATTGGGCGTCTCTCGCAGTTCAGCATCACGATGACGAGAAAGATAATATACGCCTGTGCGTCCCTCATCCTTCACTAAATTCAAAACACCGCACAGTTCTCCTGTCGCATTCACCAGCAGCACATTAGATGAGCTCAGCCAAGGCAAATCGGATTCAATCCGGTAGTTGTCCATGCGACCTGTGCGTACACCCTGATACAGTGTGATTTTAGCGGGAACCCGGATACCGCTACTCTCCTGCCGACGGTCGTTCCAGTTTCGCTGTAGTGCCGATTCCATGCGTTCAAAACCACCAGGATTCGGCCTTGTGATGAGTAAATGCTCTTCCGCACTCCGAAATCGCAAAATCACGCGAATCAATTCTTCACGTGCCAGGCGATTGGCAAAGCCCTCGACCAGTCGTTCCTTATCGCATATTCCGCGTAACTGAAAGGTCGTCATTTGCTCCAATTCCGCCCGCGTGTATTTCGCCGTGAAGCGTATGCTTTTTCGATCGGTGAGCGGGTCTAGCAACCTGTATGTATAGGGTCCGTTCATCGTTCACATGTCCTTTCTTAGCCATTTAGCCTTAATAGAGGGCGATAGCGTCTATTTTCATCGTAGGATCTTCCTCTAAAATGCCGAAATGACTTGTCCAATACAATTCCGTCGTAAAACGTGCCGGAAGAAACAAATCCAGAATCAAATCCACTTTAATCCGTGACAATGGCGTCTCCTCTTGGCCGATATAGATGAGTAATTCGTCTTTTTCCTCACAATTGGTGTAAATGATTGAGCGATGAAAGACGCGCCGCATCGTTTCTTTTAGCAGATGTACGGCTTCTCCCGTCTCATACAGGCGCAGCAGTCCTTCAGCAATCGCGTCCTGATCCTCACGGTTTAATTGTCCAAAGCCTTCCTTTACCTTCAGGCCAAAAATGCCCTCTGCAATATCACGCCGAACAAACCGGATATGGTACTCCCGCCGATTCATCCCTTGATACAAGTCCATTTCCGCCAGAAAATGCATCATAATATCAAATAGCGATTCTCTCAGCTCCAGATACTCTTCAGCATCCGGTGGAAACAGATCCCGAAAAATAGAATAAAAGCGGTAGTACGGATTGATTTCCACTACCTGCTCCAAATGGGAAGTATTCAACTCTGCCAGACTAAGCTCCATATACGGAGAGTAGCTGACAGCGGGTACGAAGCGGAATTTATCTACATCCAGCCCCTGTTCCCTCGCGCGCATGAGCAAATCCCAGACGTAATTCACACCCATTCTCCTTCACACTTGTACTCCGGAAAATACATCTGCACTTCCGATACCAGAAAGCTCATTAAATCGGATAAAATATAAGCAGGCGCGGTTGGCGAAACATCGTCAGAACCACGTCTGAACCCCAAACGCATGATCTGCTTGCCTTCCTCTGTCCGTACGTTATCGCTGACAAACGGATTTAACGGATACGTCTGGGTTTTGGTTACAAGGTTGCTTACATCATTTCTCCCTGCACCTCCCCAGATGTCCACACGTTCCAGCTCCAGCCCCTGCGCTGCTTCAAACGAGTTTACGATGCGCATGATTTCCGCCTTGGCACGGACAATCACGGCCTGTTTCCCTGCATAGCGGCCCAAAAAGCTGTCCTGTCGCCGATTAGACAATAACGGATAAGTCTGACGACTAAGTCTCGTTGTAACAGGCTTCGTAACCTTCAACACATTCCATTCGCCAGATTTATCACGTGGTGTGACAATCGTCAGTTCCTCTTCTGTACGCTTGATATACCGGATATCGCCTTCAGTCCCGTCAATCAAGTAACCATGCTCAGGACCTGTTTTTCGCAAAGGCAGCACATGCTCATAGTTCACACGATCCATAGCGGGTATAGGAAAACCGCTGTTCTTTAGAGATAGCCTTTCAATGTTCCAAAGTGGAAAAACATCTCCTTTCTTAAAAACGTCGAATTCCTCCAATGAAATTGTAATTTCATGAATTTCTTCATGGGCGGCCGGCTCGCCGTCTCCACCAATCAATACACAGTCCACAAACTTATAAGCGTACGGATGATTAATTGTTTTCCACGGCATACCATTTTGCATAAACGTGTGATATAACTGCTCAATTTCCAAAATATAAGAACGGTTATGCTCCAGACGAAAACGAATCGGATAATTGCCGGTTTCCGTGACCAACATTCCTGAGAAAATTCGTTTGCTGCGCACCAGCGCTGAGATACGTTCGGTCTCCATCTCAAGAAAAAGCGTAAACAACGGCATCGCACCGCCTTCGCGTACCACCTCTGCCACACGGCTGATGTCCATCTGCTTTTCCTCCGTATCAGACGGTAACACAGGATATAAAAATTCATGAATTGGGTCATAGTCCTCACGCGATGTCAATGACACGTACACATCAATCTTTTCTTCCGTATTCTCAATTTCCTCAAATACCCGCCGTTCTAGCTGGCGGGTCATTTCTTCCTGATATTCGACGAGGTTCATAAATACCCCCGCCATCATATTTTTCAGTAAACGTCTCTGCTCTAAATCGTCCATCTTGCTCAAACGGTCCTGTACCAGCTCTTTCACGACGTATCACTCCTTTCCGGCTCCAGCATTCATTGAACATGAAAAACTTAACCTCCGTTCGCAGCAGCCCGATCTTGGTTCTCTGAATCAGACGCCCCTGCTGCTTTAGAAGCGGAATCAGCAGTTCCTTGCTCTTTGTTGGTATCCACCTTGGCCGAAGGGGCAGTTCCATCGCCTGTACCCATGCTCTTTGCAGCCGAAGTGGCTTCCTTCTTCGCGGGTGTGGTTCCCGCTAAAGCCGTTGGCGCAGCCTTCGTTTGCGATTCTGCAGCAGGGGTTGCAGCAGCGGAAGATGAAGCTCCACCCGCTGTGTCCCCTGCGTCCGTGTCGTTCAACGCTCCGTCAGACAATCCCAATCCAGCAGGAAGCTGACCATTTTTCTGCTGTTCCGCGCTCTGCTTTTCCTCCGCCTTGGCAATGCTCCGCTCCAATGCCAGAACACTTTCGAGCTTATCGATCTCCTGATAAATTTCCTGTGCCCCGCTATAGGCATCAATGGCTCCTTCATAATCGAGATCCTTCATCATCCGATCCCCTTTGGCCTGAAGTTTGCCAGCTTGAATCTCCTTGAGCTGCTGCTGAATAGCTGTCAATTTATCGTTGGCCTCGGTAATTTTCTTCTCCAGTTCTTTTTGCGCGGACGTATAACCGGATTCCATCGCAGCCTTGTTTGCTTTCTTGTATAGCTTAAGCGCATTCGTGTAATCGCCGCCCTGAAATTTTAAATCTCCGTCCTTCATCCAGCTCGCCGTCTCGGCATAGCTGTCCAATTGATCGATTTTATGCTCAATATCCTTCACATTAAATGGTGGATATAGCCCGGCGCTTTTCCGTGCTTTCTCGTAGCTGGCTTCAGCTTTGGTAAAGTCCGCCTTTTCCACGTAGCCGTCTCCGTCCACCAGCAATTGAGATAGTTTCTGCTCGGCTGTATACAGTCGCTTATGAATCTTATCGTTAATTTTAACCGCCGCGTTTTTCGCTTCGCTGTAGGACTTGAGCGCCTTCGCATAATCTCCTGTCCTTGCATAATCGTCTGCGGCTTGGGCTGATTCGATCATCGTTTCCAGTGCAGCTGCCTTATTCGCAGCCATACGAGCCAGCGTAATCCATGCTCCCCCGCCCACAACAATAAAAACAAGCAACGCAAGCAAAATCCGTTTGATCAACTTGCGGCGGTTTTTAGGCTTTTCCTGAAAAACTTTATTTACATAAATGGCCGCAGCCGTGTAATTATTCACCGTCCGGTGCTGTTTGCTTAGCAGAACCTCTTCCAAGGTGTCCGTCAGCATGACCGGGTCCTTCGCTTCCTCCAGCGCCCCCAGCATTTCCGCCAGCTCAACGTCCTCCCACATCCCTGAGGTGGCAAGCAGGATTACATCTCCATCTGCAAGCTGCGTCTTTTTGGCGTAATGGGCATGAACTCCATTCGGATTTCCCAAGTATTCCAGCAGATTACCTCGTTCCTCATGTGTGCTGGTCGCTTCGTCTGGAATGCGTCCATCATCTGCCAATGACTGAGCCAAACTATGATCCTTACTGCGAAAATTAAGCCTTCCATTGCGAAAATGATATAGCCGCACATTACCGCACGAAACATACACCATTTTGTTATAGTTGGTCACTACCATCAGCAGACTGGCTTTAAGCCGAACGCGACGGCTTTCAAATTGCAGCCATTCCTGCGCTTCACGCAGATCTCTCATCAAGCGCCGTTTCGACATGGAAGGCTTCTCCATGAAGTTTTCCAGCACCGTTTTGACAACCATTTCTGCGCTACGCAGCTCCTGATCCGAATCCAGACCGTCTGCGAGGACATAACAGGCCATGTCGTCCGTCTCCATGAATGCAAAATAGTCCCGGTTGTCTATGTAAGAGCCCGCTTCCGACACAAAGGCGGTACTAAAATCGCTGTTGTCCTTGCGCATCGCTACCCCCGTCTTTCTTGTTTCATCCTATCGCCAAAATAAGTACTGTCGCATTATCCTGACTTTTAAAGCCTTTATCATCAATGGCATCGATCATGGCATCCGCTGTTTCCTGCGGTGTTCCACCCTTGCGCATAATCTCTTCCAATTCAATCTCCGTCAGCGCCTCCTGAATGCCATCGCTGCACAGCAGCACATGATCGCCTGAATACAGACGAATCGGTGCATTACCCATTTCCATGCTCTCAAAGCCCTCATAGCCCAAGTAGTTGACCAGTTGATTGCGCACTGGACTCGTTTTGGCTTCCTCCGAGGTCATTTGTCCAGCAAGCACTCGTTCCTCCAGCAGTGTTTCTGCTGTATGCTTAGAATTGACTGTCTGGAAATGACCATTGCGGTAAATCGTTATTAGGCTGTCGCCCACCGCTCCGTAATACAGCTGATAGCCGCACACAATGACCGCAGCCAGCGTCGTTCCTCCGCCCTGTCCATTCAAATTTTGCAAAATGCCGCGATTGCTTTGAGTTGCCGCCTCTGCAAAATATCCGTTCAAATTCGTTGCATCTTCCAGCTTGGCAAACGCCTTCGTAAAAGTCGTCACAGCCAAGGTACTGGACATACGCCCATTGGCCAGCCCACTAATACCGTCTGCGACAACAGCCAGCGTACCGACAGGTGTCGTCATACTGGAGAAATAATCATCCTGCTCGCTCCGGCTCCCGATCGTTTGACCATTTCCGATCTCAATTCCACTCACGGTACGGCTGCCGGAACTTCGCGTCAGTCGTATACGGATCATGAGCAGAACAGCGAATAGTACCGCAGCTCCACTTACAACAAAATAAGGCTGCATATCGTTACCTCCCTGCACCATTGCCCAATTCCGTCCTAGTTTTCGTTATCCCACTCAAAATGGGCGCCACACAGCGGGATAAAGATAAATTTGCTGTGTCCCAGCTGAATCACGTCATAGGCAGCCAGCTCTGCTGGTGAATATACCGCCTCGTTATTGTGGTACGCCAAACCTGATGAATCGCCTGGCAGCAAGTAAAAGTTACGTTTCTTCGGATCATACACAATGACCGCATGATTTCTACGGGAAATCGTGTTGTCCCCGATAATGCGGACATGCATTTCCTCTGCGCGTCCGATAAAGTTTTTCTCCGCCATAATGCGATAATCTTGACCCACCTGTGCTCCTTCGATGCATACCAGCCATCCGGTTACCGGATGAATGCCCACCGTCTCGCCCAAATACGGCATTGTTTTGTCGTTATCTCCTGCGACGTTTGTTTTCGCTGCTGCTGGCTCTGCGCTCTTGGGTGCAGCTACATTTACTACCGTGTTGCAATAAGGACACGTATTTCCGTGCTTTCGTGTACTGAACATGTGTCCGTTCGGGCATCTTGTCAAACTCATAGTCGGTTCCTTCCCCCATTGTCATGATTGTCTTTTCAGCGATCTGAGGATTTTGCAGCATCCTCATCTATTTAACGAGCAGTCTCGTATTGGCAATATATAATAAATCACCTGAGTAAATCCGGTATGGCTCACCGCTTTCCAACTTCTTGGTTACACTTTCGTTGGCAGACCGCAAGCCTGTACCATTACCGGAATCCACATCCTCCACAAACCAGTCGCTGTTCACCCGGTTGAGTACCGCATGCTCCACACTTACCAGGGAGGCATAATCTGTACCTACCAAATCAATATCCGCCTCCGAACGCGACGTTGTTTTACCAATTAAGAGCGACGTTTCGCCTTCGATATACCATTCTTTAATGGACTCGCCCTCTTCATCAATCAACACCAGCTTGGCAATCCGCTGACGTTGCGCCTTTGGCTTGGCCACGGGTACAACGGACACCAGATTGCGCAATATGTATACAAGCACGCCGATTCCAATACCTATCGCGACCACGGTTTTCAAACCGCTGTAGCCTGTACGATTAAACACATAAAAGGCGATCGCCAGCATCAGCCCGAACATGGCAACATCTATGATGAAAACCCATCTGTTCTGCGCCGTTTTCACTGCTTGCTTCCCCCATTTCTATCCTGAAATCATCACTTTTTACGAATACCGAAAAATTGGTTAAACATCGCGGAGGTATCCGTCGGATCACCGGTTTTTTTCGTTTTTTTCCCTGGTGAGCCCTCCTTCGTTTTCGGATGAAAACCAAAAAATTGCTCAAAGTCAGTTCCTATATCAGCCGGATTGAATCCTTTGGCTGCCGTACGCGGACCGCTGGAGGATGCAGCCCCTCTCCCTCTCTCTTGCTGTTCCCCGCCAGCTCCCTCAGTTTTTCGGATGAGCTCGGCATCGTATGCCTGCCGCAATGCTTCGTCACGCAAGGTATTGTAAGCCTCGTGAATCAGCTTGAACTTGCGCGTTGCTTCCTCGCTTCCCTGGTTGGTATCAGGATGATACTTTTTGGCCAGTTTACGGTAAGCCTGCTTAATCTCTGCCTCCGAAGCATCCCGGCTGACACCGAGCAGCTCATAGTAGTTGGTCATTGTGTGATGTTCCCCTCTCCGAAAAAAATAAATATTAAGAGACCCGTAGGCCTCTTAATATTTATCCACCCTGCACTTGTGTGCCGGGTGAGTGTGTGTTTAAGCTGCACTTAACGTGAAGACGTTAAGCTTAAACCGGATATCCGCCGTCGATTGTAGCCAGCTCGGTTTTGTCTTTCTTTTGTTTGATGTAGAGTGTAAATGCACCTACACCTTCTGTGTCGCCGAAGTGCTCGGTGTAGTCTACAACGAAAGCATTCGGGAAGTGGATTTTACGCACAACTTGATCAGCTGCGATAACTTCCAGTGTTACTTTACGGTAGCTGTCTGCTTTTTCAGCAGGAACCAGAGACCACAAAGCCAGTTTCAGCGTGTCATCCGCGCTGTCACCGTCTACGGCTGTGATGATTTTACCGCTGATGCGCAGCGTGGAGCCTACGTCAGTGGAGCGTGCATTGGAATCGTCCGGTGTATCGGTGTCATAAATAACCGTTTGGATGTTATCCAAGCCCAGCTCGATTGTTTCTTGTCCTTCTACTTTCAATCTGAATCCCATGTGTGTTGCCTCCTTGAAATTAGGTAATATGATGGCGGGAGATGCAGAGCTTCTCCGCAATTTATGTATAAAGGCGGTTCTGGATAGAAACGCCTCTAACATCTTTCGTAGTGCTCGGATCATGATTTGACCGAGCTGGTTCCCTTAGTAATCATGACTTCCAGGTTCTTCACATTACCGTTGAAGACCAGATCGATATGGCACATATTGCTTTTCTCATCAATAATGAAGCTCATATCGTCTCCATCCTGAATGATCGAGTTAACAGATCCTCTGCTGCTCAGCCACTTGCTCTTCTGACTACTCGGATTGTTACTGAAGAAGCGGACGATATTTTCGTGTTTGAAGTCCCCAGTCTGGTAGCGTAAAATACGTTCAATGTACGTGCTGACCAGCGTCTTGTAGATGGAGTCAAAACCGTCCTCGGACATCGCCATGCTTCTCGCCTTGTAGACGGTAATCCGGCGGATATCCTTATCCTGGATCTGAGCATTCTCCGACGAGAATACAAAGCCGAAGTTTTTACGGTTGATGGCATCCTTGATCGTGTTGGTGAATCCGGTGATTTCCTTGGCCATCGTCGTTACCGTGCGCAGGCTGTTGTCTCCTGCTTCGATGTCGAAGCGTACGCCAGGGAAGTTCTTATTGACGGTTTTAAACGTCTCACGCAGGTATTCAGGACACTGATAGGAAGCGACCAAGCCAGCAGCAACGTAGGCTGCACCCACATAAACGCCCTCGATCCACAGCTTGAGAATATCCTCTTTCTCCTTAGAGAGCTGTACACCGTCTTCGGTCTGTAGCATTTTGCTGTCGATAATGACACCCGATTTGTCCTTCGGAATAATCGTAAAGTTCGGTACACAAGGAATGGCAAATTCGCTATATTCTCTGCGAACGAGACTGGCGCATTTATCGACATATTTGTCGATGCCCGCTGTCGCCATACTGTTGAAAGTCGTTTCTTCACCGGATTCAAAGTTAAAGAACATTTGAATTTTGTAATCCTTCACGACTTGCAGCAGCATCGAGAGCGATTCCATAGAATTTCCGCCCTGCTTAACGACCTTCTCGTTGCCCTTGAAGCGTTCACGTGAAACCTTTACCTTACCGGCTGCCTCCAGCTCGACAGATGGAACGATACCGAACCAGATCGTATCGCTGAATTCATTCTTAGCATTCACAGTGTTCAGGTACGTTTCCAGGCGCGGGATATTGCTGCTTTTCACCAGCATGTCCAGCTTGTTGTTCGCCACCAGCATTGTCGGCAGCATGCCTTTGCTCTTCGTTGCATATTGATCGAAGAACATTTTGACACCGAGGATTTTCTCTACAAGCGGCTTAACCGCCTTTACGAAATCGTCCTTGGCATTTTTATAGAACTCCAGATACGTGTTGTAGTTTTGAACTTCAACCGCTGTATCCACCTTCGTCTGAACAGCTGGCAGTGGCACAAATGTGCGAACCACCAAATCCTTCACATAGTCAGAAGGCGTATCTGTGATGGAGTTATAATCTTCTTCGAATACTTGGGAGAGATCGCCAGTGCTGTTCTCATCCAACAGCATCAGCTCAGTGCTGTCGCTCTTCGGCGCTTCAATAATTTTCAGTTCGCCGCTTTCCCCAATGGAGAGCATACCCACCTGGATCAGCTCACCGGAGTTTTCCTCTTGGGCGCCACCGAGCAGAAGGCGGGTTTTGATGTCCTCAATGGCCAGTGGGAGCATAGCCATAACGTTGTTATAGTTCTGACTCGCTTCCTCGAACATTCCATTCAGCTTGTCACCCATGTCGAGTTTCTTCGGATCGCCATCGTCCAGCTTGTCGTATTCACCGTACATATAGTGAATCTCTTTGCGGACTTGACGAATATCATCCATGACCTTTTTCGGTGAAATCATATCCAGCAGATTTTCAAATTTGAAATCTACATTGGTGATTCCTTGACTGCGCTTGGTATCAATGAGCGTAAACAACATTTTCAGAAAATCATTACTTTGATTTACACGAATTTCAGAAATGCTATCCTCATCAATTCCCTCTGGCTTTTTAAGGGTGTAGACGACTTTTTGATTGGCCGCGTTAAAAAACGAATACACGGTCGGTGAAAACTTATCCAAAAATTCGTCAAAGCTGCGCACCAGAAGGTGCTGATTAATTTCCTTGATCTTCTCATCGCTCAAGCTGTCAATACCCTTCACATCACCTACAATGGTGATCAGGTCCAGCTTTTCCGGGTTAATCTCTTCAAAAAGCATTGTCCGGTTGGTTTGATAAATGATTTCCATCGCTGTCGGCAAATGAACAAAGTATGAGTTATAGGTCCATTGCTCCATATACGGACATGGGATGTCCAATTTGAAACGGACGAAACTCATTTTTAGTTCTTTTGCCTCCTCCCCCCTACTTAACATTTAAATTCGTCAAAGGATTGAGCTTATACCACATTTAAGGTACAGGCATGTAACCTCGAAAATCGGTCCGAAGCGTTATTCGGCTTTTAACGGCAAAGCATGCAAGTGAGATGTATTTCCAAAATCAAAAGTCAGATAACACAGAAATTTTAAATTTATGATTTCGTATTCCTAACTTCAATCCCAATTTTTGCCGTTGATACGAGAGCTATCATACAAAGCACCCTTCAGTTTTGTCAATTTCTGTAGTCTCAGATTGAAACAGGGCATTTTGACTCATTTTATGCGTGAATACGTAATTTTTATGATATGTTAGACCTGTTTTTTCAGGGAAATATTCACAAATAGAACTCAATTACCGATAGAAGTCCATTGGATATTTCTGATAAGCGTAAAAGAATAAAATTCATGGCTAATGTGAGGGTTATCAGCTATTTTGATCCTTTATCCCTTATATCCCAAGGATTAGGAGAGCTGATCCCCCCACGTTGGCCTCGGCGATGGAGGAGCTTATGTTCAGAATAAGGAAACTAGGGATTATCGTTTTCATGACTTTTGTACTATTTTTACAAATGAGCCTAAACGGGGTCATTTGCACTGTAAATCAGGCTAATGCAGCATCTTTAGGTGCTGTCCCGATCGAGGGTTATGATGCCGTTTTTGTATTGGATACCAGTTATTCCATGAGGGATACTGACCCTGAGGGCATTGCTGCCGAAGTCATCAATATGTTTATGGATTTGAGTGATGCAGACCGTACGCGCGTCGGATTCGTTGCCTACAATCACCATGTGGTCGCCTCGAAACCACTGACTTCGATTGCCGTGGCAGCGCAAAAATCCCAGATCCAACAGGAAATCAGAACGCTAAACCGTTCCGGTTATACGGATTTGGGACTTGGGCTGCGCAAAGGCTCGGAGCTGCTAGCGGCAGGAGCATCCCAAGGGCGTCAGCCTTTTATGATTCTGTTGTCTGATGGAGAGACTGATTTTGGTGCCTCCTCTGGTTCCCGATCCAAAGGTGACTCCAATAACGATGTGTCCTCTGTCATCAAATCTGCACAGACCAAGGGATATCCGGTGTACACAATTGGTCTGAACCATGATGGCACAGTGAACCGACAAGAACTCGAACGGATCGCTTCTCAAACGGGTGGAGCTTCTTTTATTACGAGTAGTGCCGAGGATCTGCCGGAAATTCTGAACCGTATTTTCGCCAGTCAAATTCGTTCCAAGCTCGTCCCAATTGCTGCAATTACGACTACTGGCGAGATGCAAGAATTAACTGTAACTCTACCTGATTCTAGTATGGAGGAAGCCAATTTGGTGCTTTTGTCGGAGCATCCCCTTCTGGAAACACAGCTATATTCCAATTCAGAAAATGTCCGCAGGTACAAGTCGAGCCGCTATGCGATTTTAAAAATCGAGCATCCACAGGCAGGTAAAGTGAAGTTGAAGCTACGGGGCATACGCGGGGATTTGGTGAAAATCAATTTACTTGGCAGCTATCGACTGGAAGCCGAAGCTACCATGGGAGGAAAGCAAGCAACGGCAACTCATGGCGACAAGCCTGTGCAGTTGCTGAAAGGTCAAGCGACACCGTTTGAAGCTCAGCTTCTGTTGCCGGACAATCAAAAGCTTACAGATGAAGCCGTATATACGTCTCTCCAAGCCCATATTGTAGTTACTCCCAAGGGGGGCACAGCCAAAAAGGTGCCTATGACCTATAAGTCAGGAGCCTTTCATACCGAATATGCGTTCCCTCAAACCGGGGATTATACATGGCAGCTATCTCTGGATAGTCCGCAATGGTACCGTAAGGGAATTGTACATAAGGTTCACGCGGCCAATGCAGCACCACAGGTCTTAAAAGACCTGACGATTCACCTGGTAAAAGAAGACGGTGATTCCCGTCGAAGTTTATCAGATTTTATTGTTGACCCCAATCATGACAAGCTGAACTATAAGCTGGATTCAGAAGTCGCCAGGGGTACGGCCCATGCTAAGATTAACGGTAATGATCTGCTGCTATCCGAGCTCAACACAGGTGACTCACAGTTGAAGATTACCGCTACCGATCCGGAAGGAGCATCTAGCAGCGCTACGCTAACCGTTTCTGTACAATCCCGGTATACAGCCATTAAATGGACGGTAGCCATCAGTGTCGTAGTAGCCGCTCTTCTGTATTGGTTCTTGCGGCCGAAGCCGCAGTTTGCCGGAAGAATCGAAGGATATTTTCTCGCTACAGCAAGTGGACAGGAGATTCCGGTAAAATCTTGGCCGCTCACCTCCTTTCCGGGCCGTAAGGTCAGCTTGCAGGAATTGTTCCGTACGCTTGACGTTCACGAACCGTTGCCAGAAGCGGAACGGATCGTATTTTCCGCAGGTAAACAAGGGAGCCTAATCGTAAAACATGATACACGCTGCGCCTTACAGCATGGAAAGATCAGATTAGCCCGTAACAAAAAAGCGGTCATGGAGTACAGCGACAAGCTGTACATTACATTCGAGGATGGTGTCACTGAAATCGAGCTGCGATACAAAGCGATTAAACCGAATACTTCAGTGTACACCGACCATATCCAAGCTCCGACAGGATAATGTCCGTCACAACGTAAAAAAAGAGAAGCACCGTCTCTTACGATTAATGAACCGTAAGAGTAGGGCGCTTCCCTTTTTTTATCCAATATTCCGCACGTAGTGCGGCTTTAAACCATCGAAGTGAACGGCAACGCTTGTTAGCCTGTACCTCCAGACCACGCCGAATGACATACGGCAGCAGAGAAAGTCCTGCATTTTCAATCTGAATCCGCTCGGAATGATCTGCAAACAATCGGCCTGGCACATCTGGCGGAGGTGTTCCTTTTCGGCAATAATACAGCGTGGCGGCCAAACTATAGATATCCGACACAGGCCCCTGCTGCGAACGATTAGAGTAAAATTCCAGCGGAGAATAGCCCGCCGTGGTGAAGATCGGATGCTCTTTGCCTTCAAAATGCACAGCCGAACCAAAATCAATCAGCTTGATGTTGCCATTTTCCCCAATCATAATGTTGCCCGGCTTAATATCCCGGTGAATAATTCCTTTGTCGTGAATGTACTCCATGGCATCAATTAAAGGTAGCACCGTGTGGTACAAAAAAGTGGGATCAGATGTTGGCACAGCTTCTTCTTTCATCATTCGATCCAATGTCTTGCCTGCACAGTACTCCATGACCAGATAGGCAGTTCCATTTTCCTCAAAGTGATCTATATAACCGACAATTCCCGGATGACTTAACTCCTTCAACATTTGCCCTTCACGCAAAAAATAATGCATAAACTCCACGTATTTGGATTGCATAGAAGCACCGCAAGTGACCGTTTTTCGATCCATCCCTCGCAAAGCCAGGGCATTCGGAAAAAATTCCTTCACAATGACCTTTTCTCGGTTATCCAACAGCCTTGCCGTATACACGATGGCCAGCTCACTGCGGGACAAGGCGCTTCGAATTTGATATGTATTTCGCAGCTTCGTATTACGGGCAAGCAGATTCCCGCTTGTATCCACGATCATGACTCGTCCTCCTGTCAGGTTCTTAGCTTATGTCTTTTGTATATATCGGCTTATTACACATCTTTTTATTATACCGTAAAATAGATTATTGGAAAAACAAATAACCTGCCATAATCTCCCTTAGAGAAATGATGACAGGTCTTTTGGCATTCATCTGGTTCTTTGTTCTCAAATCGTTTAACCCAGTTTCGTTCCAGGCTTCATGCTGCGCACACTGTTCGTATTTTTCTTCCGTTCACTGCGCAGTTTGCCTTTGCCTTGTTCTGGAGTGCGAATGGTGAGGGCAATTAGGAATGATACGACACACAGCACAGCAATCGTGGTAAAGGTCGGGATGAATCCACCCAGCAAGGCTGCGATAAATGACCCCGCCAGCGCACCGAGGCCAAAGCCTTGATATACAATACCATAGTTTTTGCTTTGATTTTTCAGACCGAAGAAATCAGCTACAATGGCAGGAAAGACTGTAATGTTGCCGCCGAAGCAAAAAGCAATTCCTGCTACACAGGCAAAGAATAAACCAAAATTCAGCGGTACCAGACTCAGCACTGTGACTGCGACCGCCGTTGTCAGCAACGCACCCGCTACTACTTTCAGACGACCTACTTTATCCGATAGCGCACCCAGTATGATCCGGCCCGCCGTGTTGAAAATTGCGACCATAGCGACCGCATTAGCAGCTGTTGCTACATCTAGGCCGGCCATCCGTACGCCGATATCTTTGACGACTCCAATCAGGTAGAGACCACTCATACAAGCGGTAAAGAACATTACGAACAACAGATATGCCTGCTTGGTGCGCAGCATTTCTTTGACGGTGTAATCTCGCTGTACAACCCCATTTTGTACCGAAGGCTTGTTCACGACTACAGCTTCTCTTACCAGGAAGGAACCACCCACAATCATAATCAGCACGATCATTCCCCAATATAAAAACGCTTGTGATACGCCAACGGACTGAATCAAAGAACCATTAATATACTTGAATATAAGACTGCCTGTTCCATATGCCCCGACCGAAATACCGGAAATAAGTCCTTTTTTCTCAGGAAACCATTTAATCAGATTCGACAGTGATGTAATATATGCCGTTCCATCCGCAAAACCTACGACAATACCCGCCAAAATATATAGCAGGGACAGCGATGTTACCTGCGAACTGAGCATGAGACCGGCTCCTAACACGACACCTGCACACAAAATTAGACGACGTAATCCCCATTTATCCTGTAGTTTGCCTGCGAATAATGTTGCAAACGCCAGTGCAAAACTGGTAATTGAAAATGTAATGGCAACCGAACTGAGGTTCCAGCCAAAGCGGTCCACCAACGGTTGATTAAATAAACTCCATGTGTAAATGGTTCCTAATCCCATCTGGACAATTATTGTTCCAAGTACGACAAGCCAACGATTTCCGCTGTTTGTTTTCATATAAATCTCCTCTTTTCATTCCGGCTCTACAGCGTCAATTTGTGATCATGATAACCGGGAATCCAGTACGCTTTGCGCCTGTGGAGGAGCAAGTCTGTAAGGATTCTCTCTACATGGATTATTATAACCCTGCATGTTAGCCAGAAATCGTTTGAGGAATGAAATGCACATATAGCGGAATGAAATGCCTTTAAAGTCGCATAATTTGCCGAAATTCCTTGGCCTTGCTGCGGCTCACCGGAATTTCTGCTTCTAGTCCACGCAAACGCAAGAGATACGTATGATTGAACCAAGGTACAATTTCACGGATCTGCGACAGATTCACCGTGTACGATCGGTGACAGCGGAAAAAGTCCTGCTGCGGCAGCCGGGCATGAAATTCCGAAATGCTCATCGGCATCGTATATTCTTCGTGCCTTGTAAAGACACGGGTCACCTTTTCCTGCGCACACGCATAGTAAATATCGTTTGCATCCGTTACGATGATTTTGTCATTTTTCAGCAGATTAATACGACCTGGCGCAGCAACGGTGCTGGCTTCGGCAGCTCGGGGTTGCGCCGTCTGGACAGGCTCCTGTATTGGAACGTTCTGCTGCTCATAAGCATTTTCCAGCTTACGTAGCATAGATGCGATCCTTTTTTCATCATATGGTTTGAGGATGTAGTCGAACGCCTCCAGTTCAAAAGCCTGCGCCGCATGTTCTTTATAGGCGGTCGTAAAAATAATATAGGGCTTTTTGGCAAATTTGCTAATGTTCTGTGCCAGTAGCATCCCGTCCAATGAAGGAATGTTAATGTCCAGAAAGATCGCGTCCGTCTCCTGATCTTGCAGAAACCGAAACACATCTAGCCCATCCTCGAAACTATCAGTCACCTCAATGTTGCTATGAGTCTGAATAAGATACTCCAGCTCTTCACGTGCCGGAAGCTCGTCTTCTACAATTATGGCCTTCATGACTTCTCCTTTGGTATGTCAAAATAAACTTCGGTGCCCGGCTCATGCTTTAGAATAATAACTCCCTCGCCGTACATAAGCTTGAGCCGTCTGTGCACATTGTACAAGCCGATCTGTTTAGCCGGAACCCGATCATGATACAGGTTATCCACAACATCATCGCGTATACCTACCCCGGTATCTGCCACAGAAATACGCACCTTTTCTCCACGATCCTTTACAGAAATAGTTACTGTACCTGACCCCTTTTTCTTGAGGATTCCATGATTAATCGCATTCTCAACCAGGGGCTGGATAATAAGACTTGGAATACGCACAGACACCTCATCCATTACATACTCTACCTGAAGCCGGTTGCCGAAGCGTGCTTTCTCAATTTCCACATAATCAGACACCTGCTGAAGCTCTTTATGAATTTCGATCAAATCATCATTCAGCTCCAAATTATAGCGCAGGTAGCCCGATAAATTAATGATCAGCTCTCGTGCCTTATCCGGCTTGGTGCGTGTCGTAGAGGCAATGGCGTTCAGCGCGTTAAACAGAAAATGGGGATTAATTTTCGTTTGGAGCGCCTTTAGCTCGGCTTTATTCGCCGCTTCCTTAATTTGCTCCACACGCGACACTTCCATTAACGTGGAAATGATTTGAGACAAGCCAATCGCCATCGTTTGCAACGGATACGTGATTTTATAAGCTTTGCGGTAGTAAATTTTCAGGGTTCCAGTTACTTCTCCCCGCTCCTCTAACGGGATAATGAGCAGAGACTGGATTTGGGGTGTTTTATCGTCTGCAATATGGTTGCGGATCGTGATTTTACCGCTGCGGATCGTCGATTTAGTCACATCGCTAATAATCTCATCTCCGATGTGATAACGCTCTTCGCCAAAACCGACATAGGCCAGCACATCTCTGGTATCGGTAATCGCTACCGCGTCTGCCTTGATATCTTCTTTTATGATCGAACAAATGGTATGCAAGGATTCCGCATTAATGGAGCGAAAATAAGGCAACGTCTTATTGGCAATATCCAGTGCCAGCTTGGCCTGTCTGGCCGCGATATTCTCCTTTTCCCCCTCCACACTCTGGATCAACAGAACGATTAAACCGATACTGACTTCTCCGATAATCATCGGTAGACCAATCTTGGAAACGATGTCCACACCAAGGCCATGGGGTTGTGCCATCACCAGAATGAGCAGCATCGTCAACGCTTCACAGACCATACCTGCGGCGATACCGACCAGCCATCTCTTGGAACGGTTGACCCGGCGGCCGATATATCCTGACACCACACCTGCCAGAATACTTGTAATCAGACACGGAATCGAGGTCACTCCCCCGATATCAATTAGATAACGATGGATACCTGATACAATACCTGTAACGATCCCAACCCAGGGTCCAAACAAAATACCGCCCGCCATAATTGCAATGATTCGAACGTTAACCAGCGAACCTTCGACTTCAATCCCGGTGTACGTACCGAACAGTGCAAACATGCAAAAAATCAACGTTAGTAAGGTTAGCTCTGCCGGGGAATGACTGTTCTTTTGCAAGGTTTCCTTAAATCGTGGGATACGTGTAATAAAAAACAAACAAATCAGTAACAACGCTGCGCGCTCAAATAGCTGCATCAGCATTTCCAACAAGGCGTTCACCTGCGTTCCTCCCAAATAAAAACGGATATGCCTACATAGGTTATGTTATCGTGTACGTCGTTCATATACACCATACCCAATTATCATCAAGCCACATACGAATAAAATAATAACAAATATATTGTCAACAAAACTCGGCATATCAGGTTCTGACATAGAGATGCCCGAACTATTTAATTTAACAGGTACGGAATTCGCAGCCCATTGAATGACCGATATAAAGCGCTCCATCGTATAAATCACTCCGCTACCCAATAGGCTCAATACGCCGATCAACAAATATTTAAGCTCCATAAGAATTTATTCCCCCTTAATTACAAAGCATTTAAACTGCCACAAATTATACCATCAACTTCCATCTAATTATAGCTTCTAGAAATCCCCTCTTCATTTCCCTTCTTCAAACGCAGTAAAAAACCGGAGAGTACCGCTTGATAGCGATACTCCCCGGATCTCTAGTCCGATAATGAAGCATTTCAGTTATTTGCTTTTGCTGATTTCGGTAGGAATGTTGTCCTCCTTCTGATCATGTACCAGTTCTTTTAACTGGATAATCAACGTCTCCAGCTCATTAAATCCGGTCACCATATTGGAGGTTATATTTCGTTGCTCCTCTACTCCAGCCAAAATTTGCTCTGACGCTGCACTCGCTTGTTCTGTAACGCTTGAAAACTCCTCCATCTCTTGAACGACCTGAGATGAGAATTGCTGCATACTATTCGTACTGGCTTCCACCTCCACGGCCTGCAGCAGCACTTTATTGGCATTTTGCAGGATATCCTCCAGTACAATTTCGGTCGAATGGGCCGATTCCATACTCTGCTGTAGTCTTTCCTGTCCCATGTCAAATTGGCTTACGACAGAATCCATCTGAGTTCTCAGTTGGGTTAAAATACCTTCCATTGCCACCGAGGTATTCCCTACCATTTCAGCCAAATTACGCACTTCGCCAGCCACGATGGCAAATCCTTTTCCATGCTCTCCCGCTCTGGCGGCCTCAATGGATGCATTCAAGGACAGCAAATTAGTTTGTTTCGAGATTTGAGTAATATCTTTGAGCATGGCAGACATATTATCACTTTGTGTTTTAAACTCGTCCAACTCTTCTTTGGTACGACTCATAACCAGACCCAAATCCTTAATCTGAGACGTTAATGCAAGCAGTTGACTGCTCCCTCTGCTCCCGGCACTTTTCGTATCTTCGGAGAGCTGCTTCAATTCTCGGGAATGATCGGCAACCTCGCGCACGTGCTGGTCAGACTGAGCCAAGTTATCCGTTACCTCAGTGATATTCGAAGCTTGCATTTCTACCCCTTTGGCAACCTCCTGAAAACCGATGGCGACTTCATTCGTCACGCTGCCCGTAGCATCCACTTGATGCCTGAATCGTTCTGTGAAGCTATGCAATCCAGTTACAGCTTGTCTAACTTGTTCAAACAGAAATTCAATACGTTGCCTTGTGGCATCCATATCTTTATTTTGCTCTTCCGTTTTCTTAAACTGCTTATGATTTAACACCGATACCACTAACAATAGCAAACCAATCAGTAAAACAATAATAAACTCGTGCACATAACGTAAAGGACCGGTAGCCGGAGGAGTTGCTGGCGTACCGATGGTAATTTGTATAAAAATATTACACAGATTTAAAACCATTGCTATCAAAAAATATCGGTAAGATGGGTAGAGCAACAACAATGAGCAAATAAAGATCGTAGTCATTGCCTCCACGCTAGATAAGTTCACAAATATACATATTAATACGCTATACAACGTAATAATCCAAGGAATAAGGCGGATTCCTTTCTTTTTCACATTCAGAATCGTCAAAACTGCGGCGACTACAAATCCTACACCACTAGACACCCACACCGATGGATTAGATAATGCCGGGATGGTGCTGCTCAAGGTCATAATCCAAAAAATAATGATCACCAATTTGTTTCTTTGCCACAACAATTCATTCGTTCTGTCCATGATTGTGTACGCGCTCCTTAGATATATATTAGGTATTTATAA
>RCUF01000254.1_pt1 | contig 22999 bp, 21 predicted proteins | sample 2166311 | NCBI WGS metagenome assembly RCUF01 (sample SAMN09932608, study PRJNA488358) | compost metagenome | feature: garden; material: soil; isolation source: compost soil in 4-hydroxybenzonitrile-enriched culture | place: Germany: Experimental Botanical Garden Goettingen | collected 2016-01-27
AAACGAAGACACCCGTTCCCAATAGATGGAAAACGGATGTCTTTTTGTTTGTTACGTAGTCCTTAAAAGAAAATTGTGTAAGTTCTTCAGTGGCCTCCAAATGTGAAGTCTCTAAATTTTCTTATATTTGATCAATTCTTTACATTATTACTTTCATCCCACAGTTTTATGTCTTCCAACAACTTAGAATAATTCACTCTTGAATAATCCGTTACATCTACTTCATATAGCTTCCCTAGTTCGAATGTGTCATATCCTCTTGTTGTACATCTTTTTATAAACTCTTCATAGGTCAATAAGTTATCTGCTTTACTTCTATCGGCTAGATGCTGCCCCTTTTTGTATGAAGTTACAATATGACTTAAATGCCTTGTCGGATCCAAATCCCGCTTTTTTTGCCGTTCAAACAAGACATCCAAATCGGCAGTTAATCGAATAGTCAGAACCCTGTATCCATATTCTTCTGCCAATTTCTTCATATGGGGTTTCTGCTTCTGGCTAAAAGGATAATCAGATATGATATTTCTTCCTGCTTGCATTTGCTGCTCCATGATTTCATAGTATTTTGCCCATGCTTTCTTTTCTACTTCCCGCTTTTCGTCCAAATTGTTATAACCATACAAATCACAATAATATTCTTTCAGATCATCCTGAGAAAGCATATAAAATGCGCCAAAACAATTTTTCAAAATATTACTGAGATAGGTTTTTCCGGTTCCCGGCAGACCCGCCAATAAGATCAAAATCCTATTCATCCCTATCACCTGATTGTATTGAGATGACCCTCTTTATTCATAAAGATGCCTATTTTGTGTTTTACAATTTCTTTCACTGCTTCATTACATGGGATGATATTGTGACGTAATGATTTACTCACTTTTGTTTCTTTAAAATTTTCCTTCGCTGTTTGCGTCCATGTTACTAACAACTCAGTACCTACATTAAATTTGCGGATTCCGTTATCAATTAACTCATGAATATCCTCTTCCTTCACACCCGTACCCCCATGAATAACCAGAGGTACATCGACTACCGCATTGATTTCTTTTAATAGCGGTATATTTACTTCTGTCTTGGATTTATATTGACCGTGATTGGTGCCGATGGCAATGGCCAAGGCATCTACCCCTGTTGCTCTAACAAACTCTGCGGCATCTTTGGGATCCGTATACACCTTCTTATCTTCATCTACATGGATTCCTTCTTCAGTACCGCCAATTGTCCCTAATTCACCCTCCACTGACACACCATGTTTGTGTGCATAGTCTACTACTGCCCTTGTCTTCATAATATTCTCTTTAAAGGGTAAATGAGAACCATCATACATCACGGATGTATACCCTTTGTCAATGGCCTCTTTAATATCATTGAAATCTCTTGCATGGTCCAAATGCAGCACCACATCCACCATTTCTGTTGTGGCCATAGACTTGCATACGGCAACGAAATTTTCATGACCAACATATTTTGCTGTATCTATGCTTGTTTGAATAATAATGGGCGCCCCTTGCTCTTTTGCCGCACGTATCATATCAGGCAACATCTCTAAATTATGTGCGTTAAATGCGCCAACGGTATAATTTAATTCTTCTGCTCTCTGTGTTGCTTCTTTTAATGTGATATACATGAATCATTTTCCTCCTTAGCGTACACCGCGCGTAACATCTTTTGACACCTGCATCATTTCATCCATCTTCTTTAAATAGAGCTGTAATGATTCTTCATCATTTACTTTTGCTGCTTCCGCACGTTTCTTGTTGTATAGTTTTAATAAAATCTTATAACCATCGCCCACCGACTTTTTTGCTTGCAGACTTTTTTCAAACGCATCAATCGCATGATCCTCTTCATGAAGCTCATAATATGCCGAGCCGAGCTCTTCATAAATTTTTGCTTGTTCCTCTCCGGCTATTTGAGCTGCTTCTTCCTTCTTCAAAGAGATCGTACGTAATAATTCTTCCTTGCGTTCTTCTGTTAATACCACTTCTGCTGCCGCTTCTTTTTTCGATTCTTTATCCCTCTTCTTACCAAATCCGAACATGATGCAAACCTCCCTAAAATGCCTTTAGAAGTGGACCAATGATCCATGCATATAGTAAAGCGGCTGCTACGGTATCAACATCTGTCGCTGTTGCATTGACAAATCCCATATTATTGAAAATGGTAACTAACAGTGCCGGCAGAAGTGTAATGAAGAAGCCATGCACAATACCTCCTATAATGGCTCCGCGGCGTCCGCCCGTTAAGTTGCCAAAGATACCGGCAGTACCACCCGCGAAGAAATTTGTCAGTATGCCCGGTAAGATCATAGCCCAACCGAAGACAGGCAATACAAACATGGCAATAATTGAACCTATCGTAGTTGTGATGAACCCTACAATGACTGCATTAGGGCTATATGGAAACAGTACTGGACAATCCAGCGCAGGCACCGCATTTGGAACCAGGCGCATGGCGATCCCTCTGAATGCCGGAACAATTTCACCCAGCAATAACCGAACCCCGGCCAATAAGACATACACCCCTACTACGAATTGAATAGACTGGATAAACGCAAACATGATATAGTTGGTGCTTCCCGATAAGGTAGAACCAAACTCTTGACCTGCAAACGCTGCCGTAATGATATAGAGTGGAACCATCACTACCATCAATGATAGATACGTGTCTTGCAAAAACTCGAATTGAGCAGGTAATTTCAAATCTTCAACCGATTTTTTCTTGTCACCTTTTTCACCAAAGAGCTTCGCTACACCCGCTTCCAGCACATAACCAATCGTACAAAAATGTCCGAGAGCAATATCATCCATACCGGTAATCTTACGAACAAATGGTTGTGCAATCGCCGGCATAGCTACGGCAAAGACGCCCCCAATGAAACCGCCTACAACAATCAATGCAGCACCACGCAAGCCTGCAAAATAACCAAACACCGTTGTCATCGTTGACATCCAGAGAATAGCCTGACCTGTTAAAAAGATATACTTCCATTTCGTAAAGCGGGCAATTAAAATGTTAAATACAAAGATAGCTAAAAATGTTAATGCGATATCCCGGCCTAAGCCTAATTCATTCATTGCTTGACCGTTAATCGCTTCAATCGAAGGAATAATCCCTTGCATATGGAAGCCTTCTGTAAAAATCTTGCCAAAATAGGTTAGACTACCGACGATAATACTGGAACCCGCCGACAGTACCATAAATCCTAACAACGTCTTTAACGAACCTGAAATGATTTGTCCTACGGACTTCTTTTGCAAAATCAATCCCAACATCGCAATCAACGCAACGGTGATGGATGCTTGTGTCAAGATATTCTGGATAATAAAATTTACTACTTCCATGTTCCCCCACCTGCTCTCCGTAACTTATTAAGAGGCTGTTCAAACGCACTTTAAGCTAAAGCGCCTTTTTCCTGTAATACCGGGGTAATTTTTTCTTCAATTTCTTGTTTGGATACAATATTTTTCAAATAAATAATGGTTGTCTGCGTGGGATCAATGGAGAATTTTTCAAATTGAGTTTGGAAATTTTGTGCGGTCATGATAATATCCGGTTTCATCGATGCGGCGGACGAGATATCACTATGATCCAGCTTTGCATCAACGCCTAACTTTCTTAGAACATCCTCAGCCGCCATTTGACAAGCAAAACTGCTTCCCAAGCCTGCTCCGCATACAAACAAGATATTTACCTTTGGCATACTGCTCTCCCCTTTTTTTAAATCATTTTGGCTGCTGTATATCATGAATTGGGGTATCCCCATGCAACGCCTGATTAAATGTCCTCACATCTTTTGCAGCAAACAACTTAGCTAATCTTTCTGTATCATCAATTAACTCAACCAGGCTTTTCATCACTTTGATATGCGAATGAGAATTCACTGCGGCTAAGCAAAAGACAATTTTCACAGGATCATTATCCGGATGGCCGAAATTTACTGGTTTCTTTAATGTCATAACACTGATGCCCAGTTTATTTACCCCATCTTCCGGCCGCGCGTGTGCTAATGCTAAATGCTTTCCTACCACGATATAGGGCCCAAATTCTTCAACAGACTTGATCATGGCGTTTATATATCGCTCTTCAATAACCTCCTCTTCTACTAGAGGCAGCGCAACCTTCGTTATCACCTCCTTCCAGTCTTTCACTTCTTGATCCAGCAAGATATTGGAATCCTTTAAGACATCCTGAAGCATCGGCTGTATCTCCCTTGTATTAATTTTCAAATAGTGTTGTTTAAAAGTATCTTCAACCTTCTGATAGCTTTCCTGTGTTATCGTACCGCCACTTTCTATAATCAACGCCAGAACATCCTGCATCAGCTTGGTGGCATCCGATTTATTAGAAATCATTCTTTTTTTATCCTTGTTTTCAAATAAAAACGCTTTCACTTCTTTCTTATCACTTTCCCTTAAAACCGGGTTCAGTAGCAAAACCGGCTTTTGGGGGTACTCGATCGGAATTGAAGTAAAGATCAAATCTACGTCCAGCTTGTCAATAAAAGCTAATTCATACGAACTCAAAACCGCTACTATCTCGATATTGAATTGTTTTTTTAAATTCGCCGCCAACAACTTACCAGTCGAAATTCCATGATTACACACCACAACCGCCTGATATACGTATTGTTCTTCCTGGTTCATCCGGCTTGCTGAAGTGGAGAAATATACAGTCAAGAAGCCGATCTCATCTTCCGATAATGTTTTCTTTGCATAATCCGCTATTCGCTTGCTAAAGCAAGCTACTGCATCATACAGGACTGCATAAGACTCTTTAATCGTGTCTTTTAATGGATTCAATACCTGTAAATCATTCTTTGCTCTGCTTAATAACCCGGTGATATGCTTATACAAGCCTTCATACAAATCTTCTTCTTCCTGTGAAAAAGGAATTCCCGTTACTTTCTCAACATGCTCTATTAATTGAATAGCCAATAATTGTGCCGCAACCCAATCCAATGAATTATTCATATCTTTAGGATTGAACGATTCGATGGTGAAAGTAATATATTTAATTTCATTTAACGAAGGATATAATGAAAAATCCGCACAAATCGCATCTACAAAATTTCTTACCGGGCCTTCTTCGATCTCTGCTCTTACTTTTGCTAATTCACTAACGGTATTTCCTTCTTGTATACGTTTTACCCAAACACCCAAAAATAGAATAATCTGGTTACGATACACATGATTAATCTCCACTCTGGACTTTTTCAATACTTCGTCATAATGTTCCTCAAGGATCTGCAATACTCTTTTGTCCAAATAATCCAGTACGAATTTATTTACAGCATCTGCATCTCTATACCGCATCAGATGATCAATATCTGTCATACTATTCATCACATCGTACAGCATAGATCGTATGGACCGCTCATCCCCTTGCAATACAATACCTTGCTTCGTCAAACTCACTACTGAAATGGCATATGGATTTAAATATTGACGAAGTTTACGCATATCCTCATCGAGCGTACTTTTAGATACCTGCAACTTCTCTTCCATCTCATATAACAGTGTTGTTTTTGTGGTATCTGCAATATCCAATAGCAATGCAAGAAAACGTTCATCTGGCCGATAATAATCTTTTTCCCTACTGCCACCGACTTGCGTCATTAACTTTTCAGATTCTTTATCAGGCAGGATCAATTTCATCCCTTTACCCCTTGTGGCAGTAACCATTGGATAATTATTTTCAGCCAAATATTCATTAATCAGCACCAGTTCGTTTCGTAAAGTACGTTCACTAATACGGAATTCTTTGCTTAAATCCTCAAAAGTCAAAGGTGTATTTACTCTTAAAAATCTTGCAAATATTCGTTGTGTCCGTTCCTTCATGAAATGTAACCCCTTTCTTGATTTGATTATAGTTTTTCAAATTAAAAAAGTTTAGTGTAACTTTTTGCAACTTCAACCCGCAAGAATGTAAGCGCTGCAATAAAAATAGCACACCCACATTCATGGGCATGCTTTGCTACTTTTGGGACCAGCTCTTTTGCTCGGAGCGGACTTAGGCCATGTAGTCACCTGAGACGTTTTGCGTACAGGCCCTAAATCAAAAACATATAAATGAAAGTACCGTTCGCAATGGATAAGATCATATTTCTCTTCCAGACATGAAGCAATATCACCACAATAATCGAAATCTATTCCGGTGCTCCGTGATTGCCGGAGAAAAAATCGACGTCTTTGATGCTGACGATTCATTCCATCCGCTTCCTACAAGCCACGATCGGAATTACAGCGAGTATAGAGAGAAACGTACAGATCATGAACATCGTGGAGTACGAACTGAACTGCACAATCATCCCCATCGCGAACCCGCCAAGCGCAAAGCCCAGATCATACGAGGACATGAAGATACCCATCATTACGTATCTCGACTCTGCAGGCAGCACAAAGGACAGATACGTTGTTAACGTCGGATACAGCAGCGCCAGTGCGAATCCACTGAATATAGCGGACAAGTACACGAACGGGCCAAGCCACTCCAGCAGCCCCAACAGCTGGGTTCCCACCGCAGCAGAGAGCAACAGTCCACCCATAAGCCAGGGGTTCCAGCTACCGTCTGACGGGATTTTTTTGCGCAGCATGAACCTGCACAGGATAACTACCAGACCTTGAACGGCCAAGAATAGACCAACACTTTCCTTGCCAGTAGATATCATATATAAGGGTAAAAAGGTAGCTGTCGCACCAAAGACACACGAAGCACAGAGCATGATCAGTGTACTCACCAGTAAGGGAAGACTTCGCCAGAGCCCACCCAGGGAGTGAAGCATATCCTTCAGCGTGTACGATGCGTTCTGTACCGTACTTCGCGGCAAATCCAGATTATAGCCGAACAGCAGCGGCAGCGCTGCTAGTCCACATAGCAGGAATACATACCACATTTGGTTGGCCTGCTCCCAGATCTGAATAGCTAGCACAGGAACGATGAGCGATGGGACCATCGTGAACAGCGTGTACATCGACAAGCCCTGAGCACGATCCTTATCCTCTAGCTTTTCCAAAATGCCTGCCTGCATGGTCATGGAAAAGAACGCTGTAGCTACACCCTGTAGCGCCCGAAGCCAGAGATAGCTCTCCGCCCCGGCGATCATGAACAACAGCAGCGTAATGGCGTGCAACAGCAATAGTCCCTTCATGACGCGAAGTGGACCATATTTCCCGAGCAGCTGTCCCGCGAAGGGCCTCAGCAGCATACAGGTGAACATATACGAGCCCATCATCAAGCCAATCTCGGCCTCACTGAGGCCAGCAGACTCACTGCGTAGCGGAAGAATGATCGTTAATGCCGAATTCGCTGCAAAAAATAGAAAAGCTAATATATAGAAGCGAATGAACGAGAAGGATAACGGGTTTAATCTTACGTTGTTACTTGTGGATTGTGCCAAAGCCTAGTTCCCTACTTTCCAATACATTTATCCCGTTCTCCTAACTGATCGGCCTTAATTCCTGATGCGCGAAAAGCCCGTAAACATCAGACAAACTACAAAGGCCACGGTTGTAACTACTATACCAAATATGAAGCCAATAGCACTCATGAATGTATCTTCACCTGGATAAGTTGGCTCTAAGGTAATGAGTCCATATGCACACAGCAAGGCCAGCAATAGATAAAAACTGCCCCCAACAATCCCCATCTTGAAACGTTCGCCCCTACCACCCTGCCACACTTTGCCTAGAATAGACCACATATAGACACTAAGGAGAACCGCCACTAGCATGATTATCATATGTACATAGGGAATTAAGAAACGCGTAGTTATATAGAGCGCAAGTAACGTGCCGCCAAATAACATCGCATTCAGCACAAATAAGAATAGCCCTCCTAGCCAGGGGTTCCGATACCACTTAGCCTTGCTTAGCTGCTGCAGTATGACATGATTTTCAATTCGTATGGCTCCTATGAAGGATCTTCTGAACAAGATAATCAGGATCATGCATAGCAGACCAATAGACAGCAATATAGACATCTCCCTGCTCCCTTCGTCTTTGTATTATTGAATCTTTTACTGCATTCTACTAGTTGCTTGCCGTTATCGATATGATAACGAAGGATGGGCACTCGATAAAGAGAAATTATCCTCTGGAGAATTTCTTGTTTTACAAAAAGAAAAAGGGGAAGAATAAGCTACTACGCTTCATTCCTCCCGCCTTTATATCACCTGCTATACCCTCTTAATTGGATAATGCATCATTACTCGGTGACCATATTATTCCTGTACCTCACAACTAAAGAGTTGGAGCCACCTTCAATCATTCGTGCAGAGTTTATGAATGCGGAAATAGCTTCTCATAAATACTGATCTCGTGGTCTGGCCTCATACCTACCTTCTCATATAGGCGATATGCACCTGAGGGATTGGCGGTATCGACCCCAAGCGAAATATGTGGCTGCCCTGCCCTGTAGGAACTCTCGAATACGGAATTAAGCAGCATCTGCGCTAGACCACGCCCACGATACTGTCTCCGTACACCAATCTGCTCAATGAAGAGCATATCCTCACGCATTCGACACAGGGCAAAGCCAGCCACGACATTTGTCGAATCCCATGCTACCATCCACCATCGCTCGTCAAATGTGGGAAGCTGCGTCTTCTCTTTCCATTTCTCGAAGGCAGGCACGGTAAAGTCCCAATGATCGGCAAATGATTCGACATAGGCCTCATAGACAGGCTGCTCATCCTGCCCTTTCACAAAAGCCTTGATGGTGAAGCTTTCCAATGGAATGACTGGAGTCGGTTCCCCATTCAAACGTATTGCCATTCGCTTGAAATACCTCACCGGGACGAAGCCCTTAGACTTCAATAAATGGTTGGCATCCTCGCATAAGGTGGGGATCATGCTTTGTAGCCGTTTCGATATTCCAGAACCAACACGAAGCTCATCAGCACGTGCCTCTAGCGCAGAGATCAATTCAGAGCCAACGCCGTAGCCCCGTGCCGCGGGAAGCACGCACCCATAGCTGAACAGCTTCTCTTCACTGTCCTCCTCCACAAATGCGTAACCGATCAATGAGGAGTCTGTACTGGCTACGACCCACACATTATTCTTAAGATCGAAGCCAGACCACATGTCCAGAACATCATCTAGCACAATATCAGGTGCCCCTAGATCCTTCGTGTCACAGGCGGCTACAAGATCACAGACAGCTTGGGCGTCAGACATAGTAGGTCGACGGAGGTAGTAAGCTTTTTTCGTCATAGCAGTTATCTCCTTCTTCATGGATACATCAGGTCTATTTGGTGTAATTATACTCTACCTCCCTCTCTTTTGGAGTGGTTATAGATACAGTAACTCTCCCTACCCGCTAGCCAGCAATAAAAATATTGAATTGTTAATTGGGTTATATTACACTGTATGTCATATGTCTCCTTGAGGTATGAATTTATTGGTAATGAAAGGACAGCACGATGGATATATATCTGAAATATTTTCTGATCGGTCTGGCGATCGCCATGCCCGTAGGAGCCATAACGGTCGAAATGACCAAGCAAGGGTTGAAGAACGGCTTTATTCACGGCTGGGCAGTAGGGCTAGGGGGAATGACGATTGATGTAGCTTTAATTCTGGCTATGGTCTTCGGCTTTGCTTCCATACTCGCTCTTCCCTTTGTCCAGATCCCGCTGTGGATTGCTGGTGCAGGCTTTCTTGCCTACCTGGGCTACGATTCTATCAAAAATGCCGATAAAGACATCACCCCGGCAGATGAACGAACGAATAAATTGTTTTGGAGTACATACCGGAATGGACTGCTGGTTGCCGTATCCCCAGGCAATCTGATTTTTTGGGTATCGGTGTTCGGTGCCGTCTTGACCAATTCCTATAGCGCAGGCAATAAAGGAAGCTTTGCCATCGCTGCCAGCGGTGTGCTAAGCGGCATTCTCATTCATGACATCGGCTTGCTGACCATCGTGTCTGTCACGCGAAAAGTCATGAGTCGCAAAATGATTCAGATTGTTTCTATTATTGCAGGTATTCTTCTGCTGGGATTTGCGCTCTATTTTGTCTACGAGTTCGTAGTAGCACTTCTACCCTATGTTCAATAATTAGAATCATGAGCTACACGTAGTTCTTTTGGAGCTTTTGGAGCTTTTGGAATACATATAGAGCTCAGATGGATTATACATCGATTACAAATACATTCTGCATAAAGATCATATATCAAAAGGAGCTCCCCGATAAGGAGCTCCTTTTGATATATAATTACAGCTGAACCTGCACTCCAGACATCCCTCCGCGCAACAGTATGCCTGTATGTCAATATGTCTGTTCCTCCTTGCCCCCCTTGCCTTCCTCACGTCTAGTTTCCACCAAAGGAATAGACTTCAGCTCTGAAAATGGAACCTCCTCCCTTCCTTCATTCCATCCCCCTATGACCCTGGAACAAACAGTGAAAAGCCAATTTGGTTTAACCTTACCATTGTTAAAATCTCCAATGTTAATTTCCATTGGCAAATTAACGATAACGATATCAATATCCCCACTCTTAAGAAGAGTTGCTAATCGATAAGCATCCGTCCGAAGGATACGGTATTTTACCATAGGAAACATACAATGAAGCTCATGGGTCTTTTCTACAAGCATAGGTACGTGAAAATCAGTGGTGCCAACCAAAAGAAGACCTTTTAACCACCCTTTAATCAACAAATGATTGGTGCCTTTTACATCAGTTATACACCAGCTAGCAAGGACAACTATTGGATTGGAGGATTTCAGATTGCTCAGGAATATCAGGGCAAAGGGCATGGAAAAGAGAGCATACCCACAATCATCGAATTTATCGGCAAACCACCCTGCTTGTAAAATAATATCGTTGAGCGTCGAGAAGGAAAATGTGGGCTTCATGAATCAGAAAAAAGATAATGGATATCAGCAATCAACAAGTTAGTAGTGTACTAATTGTAATAGTTAGACCAAAACAGTGAAATCCGATGACTCTGTTCATGGAGATTGCCTTTGACGTAGTGGCCTCGCAGTACCCTGCCAAGGTATTTCGGAGCGCTACCGCAGACAGTAGTATAGAGTTTGCCTGTTAAGCCAGCCCGAATGCTACTCAGATACGTATTCCTCCTAGCAACATGGCTCGAATGAGAACGCCAATGGTCTCTTGCGAGAGTTTTTCCCAACGGGACAGATTTCGCACAACTCACGGATGCAGTCCTTGAGGCCGCCCTACTTTTAATCAATCACAGACCACGAAAATGTTTGAGGTGGAGAACCGTTCACAAATCCTTCCCAGAATACTTGGCTTGATAAAAATTAATCTTTAACTTCATTATTTCAATAATTTCTCGCTTATCTTCTTTATGTAATTTTCGGAAGTTCAAAATCCAATCCAACTTAGATTTCAAAGCAAGTACAATTTCAAGTGACGGGAGATACTTGTTTGTTTCTAATTCACTTAAAGTCCCTTAAGAAATACCAATTTTTTTTGAAAATTCGCTTTGACTTAATTTATTTATTTTACGAATAGTTTTTATTTTTTCTCCAAGTGTCAAAATATTTCACCCTCTTGTTTAAAAATAATAAAACAGTCCCGATGCATGCATTACCATCATCGGGACTGTTTTTGGGGAAATTACCTTCTTTCCTACATTCATTTCAGCTTTCTGACTTTCTTAACTACTTTCCAATATCTTTTACTGCTTTCCGAGATTTTTACATCAAGACAAACTTTTGTCAGCTTGAACCTACCTTATTCCACTGTTACACTTTTCGCCAGGTTACGTGGTTTATCCACATCATGACCCAGAGCAAGAGCAGCGTAGTATGCCAGCAACTGCAAGGATACGACAGAGACTGCAGCAGACAGAATTGGCAATGTCTTCGGAATCGCGAATACTTGGTCGACCGATTTCAGCAGCTCAGCTGCATGTTCTTCGTAAGTAATCGCCAGTACATCGCCACCGCGAGCTTTGACTTCCTTAATATTGCTGACCGTCTTCTCCATTACGGATTCCTGGGTCACCAGTGCAATGACTGGGATTCCATCCTCAATCAGTGCCAACGTTCCGTGCTTCAGCTCACCTGCCGCATAGGCTTCAGAGTGAATGTAGGAGATCTCCTTGAGCTTCAGAGAACCTTCCTGTACTACAGCGTAGTCTTGACCACGTCCGATGAAGAACAGGTGCTCATGCTTGGAGATTTGCTCGGCATAGGCTTTGATCGCATCAGCTTGCTTCAGCATGCTCTCAACTTGCTCAGGCAAGGCTTCCATAGCTGCCAATACTTCGCTAGCCTCTTCCTTCGTTACTGTACCACGAACTTGACCAAGGTACAGACCCAGCAGATAGAACGCAATCAGCTGTGAGGAGTACGCTTTGGTGGAGGCTACAGCGATCTCCGGCCCTGCCAGTGTCACCAATACATCATCTGCATCACGAGCAATGGAGCTACCCACTACATTGGTAACAGCCAATACATGAGCACCATTAGCCTGTGCTTCTCTCAAGGCAGCCAGCGTATCAGCAGTCTCACCAGATTGGCTGACTACGATCACGAGCGTCTCTGGTGTAATGATTGGCGAGCGATAACGATACTCGGAAGCCACATCATTTTCTGCTGGAATACGTGCAAATTTCTCAATCACTGTACGTCCAATCAGACCAGCATTGTACGCTGTACCGCAAGCTACGATGTGAATGTTGCGAATGTTCTTGATCTGCTCATCAGTAAGCTTCAGTTCTGGAAGCACTACTTGGTGAGTCTTGTGATCAATCCGTCCCAGCATCGTATCACGGTATGCTTTCGGCTGCTCATGAATTTCCTTCAGCATGAAGTGCTCAAAGCCGCCTTTTTCTGCAGTGACTGCATCCCAATCGACACGAATCATTTCCCGAGAAATAAAGTTCCCTTCAATCGTCAGCAGTTCGACAGCATCCTTAGTCAGAACAGCCATTTCTCCATCTTCCAAAATAAATACGTTACGCGTATATTTCAGAATCGCAGGGATGTCAGAGCCAATGAAGTTCTCCCCTTCACCAACACCGATAACGAGCGGACTCGCTTGACGCACTGCAACCAATTTATTCGGCTCATGCTCAGTCAATACGCCCAATGCAAATGCACCACGCATGTAAGTGATTGCCTTTTGTACAGCTTTGACAATATCGCCATCATACTCACGTGCAATCAGATGCGATACGATCTCTGTATCCGTCTCCGACACGAACACATGACCTTCAGCCATCAGTTCTTCCTTCAACTCTAGGTAGTTCTCGATAATACCGTTGTGGACGACCGAGAATTTCTGGCTCTCATCCGTATGTGGATGGGAGTTCACATCGGAAGGCTTGCCGTGAGTAGCCCAGCGTGTATGACCGATACCCGCATAGCCAACCAATGGAGCATTCTCCAACTTCGCTTCCAGGTTAGCCAGACGACCTTTAGCTTTCGACACTTGCAATCCTTTATCTGTAAAAACAGCAATACCAGCAGAATCGTATCCACGGTACTCCAGCTTCTTAAGACCATCGATCAAGACATCCTGCGTATTCTGATTACCAATATATCCAACAATACCACACATGTTCGTTTCCTCCGTTCGTCATTTCATCTGACAGGGCAACAGAAGGAAACGCATGCGGGACATGCCGAAATGTGTACAATTATGAAGTTATCCCTATATGAGACATACAATTACGAATCATTAACACAACAGGCTTCACGAATGCTACGCATTTCTTCTGTACCGCATACCTTCTTCTGATGCCGTACATCCATGAAATGAACTGTTCAAGTATATTATGGTTCACCAACCGGCTTGTTGTGTGGACAGTCACCCATCCATTTTCCAAGCATCGGTTCACGGTCTGGTGATACAACCGGGAGGTCCCCGCCGAATATTTCGAACACCCCCACCTCGTCAGCTTGCAGCAGCCGTCCATGTCGATAGCTCCCTCTAGGAAGTTGTATCAGCATGTTCCCCGCGCATGAGCAAGCTCTGGCGCTTAAGTGGTTATACCTTACGATCCTCACTTTCTACTCCAAAGTAAAATGCACTCAATCATTATATGCATTTAGCTACAGTTTTGCAATGAGCTTATGTGACGAATACCCGTAACATGAACTGCCAAACGGCTTGAACCGTTCAGCAGCCCATATTACAGCATATGTTAGCTACTCGCCGAATGTCACTGTTTTTTTAAACCAGTTCCTTTTTCACGACATCAGCAATCTCATCGACATATCTCTCCAGCTCTGCCTTGTCGGGGCCTTCAGCCATGACGCGAATCAGTGATTCTGTTCCCGATGGTCTCACGAGCACACGGCCGTTGCTACCAAGCTCCTGCTCAACTTTCTCAATCGCAGCTGCAATGGCAGCATTGCCTGGATAATTGCTCTTGTCCTGCACGCGCACATTAACGAGTACCTGTGGATACTGCGTCATCAGCGACTTCAGCTCACTCAGCTTTTTGCCAGTGGCCTTCATCGTGTCAATCAGTTGAATCCCCGTTAGGATGCCATCACCAGTCGTGTTATAGTCGAGGAAAATAACATGACCCGACTGCTCACCGCCCAGATTATATCCACCACGACGCATTTCCTCCATCACATATCTATCCCCGACCGCAGTCTTGGCAGTCTGAATGCCAAGCTGCTCCGTAGCTTTATAGAAGCCAATGTTACTCATGACCGTCGTTACGATGGTAGAATCCTTCAGCTTGCCAGCGCGATTCATCGCATCCCCGCAAATACAGAGGATGAAGTCGCCATCCACCTCTGTACCATTCTCGTCGATTGCAATTAGACGGTCTGCATCCCCGTCAAAGGCTAGACCAATATCCGCCTTGTGCTGGAGCACAGCTTCCTTCAATTGTTCAGGATGGGTCGAACCGCAATGATCATTGATATTCAGTCCGTTAGGCTCTGCGCCAATCGCGATCACCTCGGCTCCAAGCTCCTCGAATAGCTTAGGTGCAAGCTCATAAGCCGCTCCATTGGCACAATCCAGTACAACCTTCAAACCTTCAAAAGATTGGCTAATCGTCGTCTTTAAATAATCCAGATATTTGTAACGTGCTTCATCATCGACACGCAGGGCACCGAGTGCGCCGCCAATCGGACGAGGAAGCGTATCCTCTTCAGCGTCCATCAGCTCTTCAATCTTAAGCTCAGTCTCATCAGTCAGCTTGAAGCCGTCTCCCCCGAAAAACTTAATACCATTATCCTCTACGGGATTATGAGAAGCCGAAATCATGACCCCTGCGTCAGCCTTGAGTAATCGCGTGAGATAAGCCACTCCTGGTGTCGATACAATGCCTAGTCGAACAACATTAGCTCCGATGGACAAAAGCCCAGCAACGAGCGCAGACTCCAACATCAGGCCGGAGATCCGTGTATCCATACCGATAACAACGGTAGGCTTCTCCACATTACCTGCAAGCACATATCCCCCACAACGCCCTATGCTATATGCCATCTCTGCTGTTAATTCTTTATTGGCAACTCCACGGACACCGTCTGTACCAAAATATTTCCCCATTACTTCATGACTCCCCTATCATATAGTCTTTGTTGTATGTTCTCTGTAGTGGCCTTAAGGCTGGCCATTGCTATTACTGTTATCCTGAGGGATATCCTCTGTGGAGCTATCCACACTCGTATCCCCTGTATTTCCAGCACTATTTGGCAAAGAAGGTACGGCCTCGCTGTTACCTTGTGCTGGCGGATTATTCTCTTCATCAGGCGAAGATTCTGGAGCTGGCTGCTCTGGCGTATTCGCCGGGACAGAAGCCTCCTGAACATTAACCGTAACCATCAGTGGCTGACTTCCTTCAGGTCTTGTAATGTACCTCGGAAGTGTAATCTGCACAGGGATCGAATGATCACCAGGCTGGAGCCCAGTGACATCCGCCACTAGCATAATATCATCATTCGTAAGATTATTCACCAAATTCTCAGGACCACTGACCTCGATATTCAGACTTCGGCTCTGGGGCTCGGTAATCGACGCAGCTTCTGCACTAACTGCCCCCTGAAGTGTCACAGGTATGTCTGTCATAGTCCTTCTGATATCCTGAACTTCCCCGATAGGAGCTACGGTGACTTGCAGTTCTACCGATTCCGGCTTAATACGCTCGGCACCCTCAGGCTTCGTCAACGCAACCTGCACCGCGGTCGTCCCTTGTGCCTCCAGCTTGCTTAAGTCAAGTGTAGCATGTAGGCTTCCTTGAACCTTACTGAGATAATCCGGCGTACCGTAGACAGCAGCCTCAGTCACACTGGGATTTACATTGGAGAGCACAAGACCCTCTGGCAATTCTCCAGTATAGCTCACTTTGATAGGTAAGGACTTGTAGCCCTGACTGATCGAAACAACCACGGAAGCAGTGTCTGGCTCAATGACCGCCCCCTCGATTTCTTTACCGTTCTTATCATATGCCTTGAGCTTGACCTTTCGGTTTTCTACATTGCTTGAAGCCTTGCTTACATCCACAAAGCCCTGGACACTTGCCACGGTCTCCATCCTGCTAGTAGGCAGGGTCACGTTGACTGTAGCCGGATCTGCCACCCCTGCTCCAATCTGCATGCCCTCTGCTGCCTCTCCGGTAGGAGTTATCTTGACGTTGAATGCCTTTGTCTGCTTCTGTTCGACCGTTACAGTAACCATAGAAGGCTCCATGGATACAACCTCTACACCGAATGGAACATCTGGCTTCATTAAAGGAAGAGTCTCCGTACCTTCCTTCATGTGGCTCAGATCTACACTTACATTATAATCATCACCGAAGAATGAGGTAAGGGCAGAGCGCTGGCCTCTCACCTGGATACGAACACGATCCGTATTCATCCCTGTTAACTCATATTGTGAATCATCCAGACCAATCGTCTGAATCTTCACATTATCGATAGTGCGCGTCCCATAATTCGTAGTCAGAGACGGTGCTGTCGTACCGCTATCCAGATGAACCATAGCCCATAGCAGTATACTTACTGCAAGTGCCAGAATCTTGGCAACTGTATTATTGTTGAACCATTTCTCCATCATGCCTGATTACCGCCTCCTCCCCGCTTCCAGAAGGAGCCTCGTTTTTCTTTTAGAACCGCAGCCGGACGCAGCTCCTCATACAGTTTAGAAATTAAGGATTCTTCTTTTATGTCACGGACAACCTGTCCATTCATGGCGAGCGAGATATGCCCAGTCTCTTCAGAGACCACGATGGCTACCGCATCAGCAACCTCACTGACACCGATAGCCGCCCGATGCCGAGTACCTAGTTCTTTGCTGATGAAAGGATTCTCAGACAACGGCAAATAGCAGGCTGCCGCTGCGATCTGATTATTCTGCACGATCACTGCTCCATCATGAAGAGGTGTATTTGGAATAAAAATGTTGATGAGCAGCTCGGAGCTAATCAAGGATTGCATCTTAATCCCGGATTCAGTGTACTCGTTTAGCCCTGTCTGCCGCTCGAAGACGAGCAGAGCACCAATTTTTCGACGTGATAAATAATTTACGGCTTTAATAATTTCACCTATAAATCTGTTAAGCTCCTCATCCTCCATCGGGCTCCGGCCGAACAGCTTACCTCGTCCAAGCTGCTCAAGACCTCTCCGTAGCTCAGGCTGGAAGATAATGAAGATAGCCAGTACACCGAAGGTGAACATCTGATTCATCAGCCACTTCAGCGTGAACAGATCGAACCAGGTACTTAACGCCCAGATCACGACCAGCACCAATATCCCCTTGAGCAATTGCACCGCCCGCGTACCACGGACGAGCAAGATAATCTGATAAATAATATAGGTGACAATCAAAATGTCGATTAAATCCTTAATGGATTCCTGCCACGTCATATTCGCAAAGTAATCCAGCATGCGCATGCCCCCGCATTTCTATAAATAGTGGGTTATCCCCTATTCTGATATGTATTTGTAGTCTGTGTATCTAGGTTATAACGTTAGAAGCCATGTTGCAAGCCATGTTGCAAGTCATGTCGCTGCTCCATAGCCGAATACGTCTTTTCTGAGAATATTTGGTACTTTATTTGCGAAAAGAAGCGCCCGTCCACCAGAACAGGCGCTTCCCTCAATTATACTATAACTTCTTAACGATATGCTACTTCTGTGAAGATATCTGATACCTTGTACCATACCCAATCCAGCGCTTGATCTATACTTTTGATCTCACCTGAGATGTGGGCCGTGGAAGCCTTGAAATACGAACCGTCAATGACTGTCAAATTCCCTTGAACCTCTCCATACACCTCAGCTTCGCCATTCTCCACCGTAAGGTTCCCAGCTATGGAGGTGCCCTCTGGCACAATGACCTTATGGCCTTGAATGATCACGTTCTCAGGGTTATCCCCCTTGACCCGGACAATCAATTGATCCCCTTGTCCCCATGAATTCAAGCCGCTGGATACAATGACAGCCAGAAACAAAGCAGCCGCTGTCAGTGCAGGATGCCTCTTGATCCATCGGACCCAAGTCCGTTGCTGCTTCTGCTGTGGCATGACCTTCAGAATCTGCTCTGTCAGTGCATCAGATACGGGAGGCAGGGAATCACGAGTCCCGAACAGCAGCATTTCAGTCCGCTCCAGCTCTCCAAAACGTATACGACAATCCTCACACGAGCGCAAATGCTCCTGCAATTCTAGTCCTTCTTGCTTCGGCAGCTCATGATCCAAGTAATCATGCATCCAAGAAATGGCCTGTTTGCATTCCATATGAGCCAGTCCTTTCTTTTCATTTAACTCCTGCAGTACTGTGATGTCAGCATGCTGCCTCCATACACTTAAGCTTATCTGCAAACATCCCAGCACGAAAACGTAGCTACTCAACATACCATACGCTTGGCAGACGGATATGTTTCAAAAAAATCCGATCTATTGTATGGCGTTAAATTTACAGCTTGTGCTCCAGCTTTTTACGCAAATACTCACGTCCACGATGTACTCTTGTCTTGATGGTTGTCACGGGAAGATCCACTACCTCGCTAATTTCCTGCAGCGACATGTCCTGAAGATAGCGAAGCACCATCACTGTTTTATATTTAGGTGGTAGTGTAGCTATCGCATCACGGATTATGGTCTGGGTCTCCAGCAAGAGCGTCTCACCCTCAGGTGTACGTTCATCGCTTGGCAGCATGGCATAACCATCTGCTCCTTCTTGATCATTTAGCTCGGCATCCAATGAATATGTAGGCTTTCTTCTTCGCAGCCGGTCTATACATAGATTGGTTGCAATCCGGTAAATCCAGGTAGAGAATTTCTGATTATGATCATATTTCTCCAGATTCCTGTATACTCGCAGAAAAGTCTCCTGAACCATATCCTCTGCCTCATGCCGATTGTTCAGCATCCGGTACGTCAAATGAAATATTTTATCCTTATACAGTTCTACAAGCTCAGCAAAAGCCCTCTGATCTCCTTTGAGGACCAGGTTGACTAAGCGGCTCTCTAAATAATCCACCATATATTCCCCCAGACTTGCTGATGGGTTCTCGAATTTATACAACTATTAAAGATATGTTATCTGCCGTGAAAAAGCAAGGATTTTCCTCTTCGAAAGCTCAAAAAAATGCAGTATCGCACAAAACAAAACCGGGAGCCTTGCGGCACCCGATTTGTTTTGTTTTTGGCATCAGCCTGTATTTCTTAATCCAGCAGCAATTCCATTAATGGTAAGCAGTACCTCACGCAGCAATTCTGCATCGTCTTCATTCTGATCACGCAGATTACGTAGCTCGCTGAGAAGCTGTACCTGAAGATAGCTTAGCGGATCAACATACGGATTGCGCAAACGAATGGACTCCTGTATTACAGGTACATTGTCCAGAATTTCCTGTTGGCCTGTGATTTTAAGAATCAGAGACGAGGTGAGCTTGAACTCCTCCTCGATCAAGCCGTAGATGCGCTGGCTTGCTTCCTCATTCTGAGCCATTCCTGCATATTCCTTTGCAATGATCAGATCTGCTTTGGCTATTGCCATTTGTAGCGTATCGATCAACGTACGGAAGAATGGGAAATCCCGATACATCTGCTGTAGCACAGCCATATTCTCTTCCTTATCCTGATAGAAGCTCTGCAATCCTGTTCCGGCAGCATACCAGGCCGGGAGCAGGTAGCGGCTTTGTGTCCAGGCGAATACCCATGGGATTGCTCTCAAGTCCTCAAAGCGGTCACTGTTCTTACGCTTGGATGGGCGGGAACCAATGTTCAGCTCGCCGACCTCTGGCAGCGGTGTGGACTCTTTGAAGAAATTGAAGAAGTCAGGATCACGGAAGATCAAGTCCTGATACTTGTGTAAGGACACTTCCGAAATATGCCTCACTATTTCCTCCCAGCGCTCTTCCAAATGCTCCTCTTTACCAGTACGGCGATACATCGAGGCTGTCAGTAAGGCTGAAGTCGCCTGCTCCAGACTCCGATAAGCAATACCCTTCAAGGAATAACGGGAGGATAACACCTCACCCTGCTCAGTAATCTTGATGCCTCCACCGATCGTGTGTGGTGGCTGGGCCAGAATGCTGCGGTTCAGCGGCATCCCTCCACGTCCTAGCGCTCCTCCACGTCCATGGAAGAATTTGAGCCTCACGCCAAATTCATTACCAACGTTGGTGATCTCATTCATCGCTACACGTAGCTCGTAGTTGGCAGTTACTGCCCCGCCATCCTTATTACTGTCAGAGTAGCCAAGCATGATTTCCTGGAGATCATGCATCGCAGCCACGGAGTCGCGGTATACCGGTAGTCCGAGAACTCTTCGCATAATCGCTGGCGCTGCATGAAGATCCTCAATCGTCTCAAACAAAGGCACTGATTGTAGTGTACATACGACGGAACCATCCTTTTCCTTACGGAAAAGTCCCGCTTCCTTCGCTAGTACCATTACCTCCAGAATATCGCTTGCCCCCTGGCTCATACTGATCAGATAACTGGTAATGCACTGTTGACCGTATTCCTTCTGGGCCTTGTGGATCGTTCTATATACATTAAGACACTCTTCTGTTGCATCACTATAATCCAAGTACGGTGAAGTGATCGGGCGTGGATCGTTCATGAGTCGTTCCAGCAGATCGATCTTCTCGTCCTCCGTCAGCTTACCGTAATTTGGAGCAATGTTCATCTTGGCCAGAATCTCCGTCATGGCATTCTCATGCTCTTGGCTGTGCTGACGGATATCCAGAGTAGCTGTGTGGAACCCGAACAGCTCCACTTGTCTGATCATCTTCTGCACATAAGTATCGGCTACATAGTCAGCAAAATGATGACGCAGACTGAAGTCGATAATCTTCAGATCAGCAATCAGCTCATCAGAACTGTTGTATGACTCGGATGTTCCACGCTTGCTCTCATCCATTACGTTGTTAACTTTGGCAATCATGTAAGCCAGTTTAATGCGATAAGGCTCTTTCTCATTATGCCAAATTTCCAAACGTTTGAGCGTAACCTTATTGCGATCCTCCTCGATGGAGGTGATAAGCTCGTCGGAGACGGTTACAATGCTGGTGCTGAAGCTGAGATAGCCCATCAAGTCTACCAATATCCTCTGGTATTCGCGAACTGCCAGCTTACGGTGCATGCGCAGGGTATTCCAGGTAACATCAGCCGTTACGGAAGGATTACCATCCCGGTCCCCACCAATCCATGAACCAAAACGAAGATAGGTCGGTATGTGCCATTGCGATTCAGGATAGTATTTCTTAAGACATCGCTCCAGCTCCTGATATACGTCAGGTAGGACGTGGAACAGGGTCTCATGGAAAAAGTACATTCCATTGCGCACTTCATCCAGTACGGTTGGCTTGCGATCCCGAAGCTCATCCGTCTGCCACAATGTACTAACCTCATTCAACAGGTTCTCTCGTGTCTGCTCACGTTCTCTAAAAGTCAATGTGGGATTATCGAGCAGCATGACATCCTCGGATATTCGCTTATGAATATCAAGAATAGCTCTCCGCATCGCTTCTGTCGGATGAGCAGTCATTACCAGCTCTAGCGAGAGCTCATCCAACATGTCACGCACATCCTGGGCAGTAAAGCCCTGCTCTTGAAGCTCTCGTACGGAGCTTTCTATAGAACCTGGCTGCGGCTCTTCACCAACAGAGCGCTCATAGTCCCTTTTTCTACGGATGCGATGGTTTTGTTCTGCAATATTCACCAATTGAAAATAAATAGCAAACGCACGAATGATCTGATGCCGTGTATCGGGCTCCAGATTACTGATCATGGCTTTAAAATCCTGGAATAACTCAGGTAGAAATTCCGCACGCAAGGATTTGCTCGTTTCTCTGATCTTCTCTACGGTCTCCAGCAGCTCATTGCCGCCTTGGTGTACTAGTACCTCTCCGAGAATGTTTCCTAAAAAACGAACGTCTCGCCGCAATGAATTGTTCGATTGGTTTTTGTTTGCGGTTAACGTAAGCTCAGTCATGCTTTTCCTCCCATCTCATCCGCTTCCATAAGTACGAAATTGACACTTTCTTAACATCATACAATAAAAGCACCTGAAAAGCTTTAATTTTAAGTTAGAAAAATTCATAAATCAGCCTTACTTTTTTTGTAAAAATGCGATTTTTCTACATCTCCTCGAATTTGTCCAAAGTATGACACTGAGTGTAGCATTCTTTAGCACAATAAATCAATACCTTATTACAGTAACAGTGTATATATAATTTAGAGTTGCTATCGTTTCGATAAGAAGTGATTGAATAAAAGCAAGTATTCCCTGACAGGCGAAGGATTCATTCCATAGCTACAAAGACGGGGAGATGGCCATATCAGTTCGTAACAGAAAGGGACATGGGTAGGATGAGTAATATGTACAGATTAAATTCAGGGGAAGCTCGAGAAGCACCTAATATATCATAATAAGGATTGCTTGCTCATGTTACTCAAGATTCTGGATCATTATGAACATTAGAAAAGATAAAAAAAAAGAGCCTATAGGCTCAAATGTCATTTCATAAAAGCGGGTGATGGGAATCGAACCCACGCTACCAGCTTGGAAGGCTGGAGTTCTACCATTGAACTACACCCGCA
>RCUF01000255.1_pt1 | contig 22997 bp, 21 predicted proteins | sample 2166311 | NCBI WGS metagenome assembly RCUF01 (sample SAMN09932608, study PRJNA488358) | compost metagenome | feature: garden; material: soil; isolation source: compost soil in 4-hydroxybenzonitrile-enriched culture | place: Germany: Experimental Botanical Garden Goettingen | collected 2016-01-27
TCCTGATATTTTGCCTTTCCACTGCAAAAAAAGAAGTGTCCCTCAAAGTTATCTTAGATAACTTTTGGGACACCTCCCGGGAGGGAATGTCTGGTTAAGCCAAATCGATATCCTTAATATCAATAAAAGGTATTCTAATCCGAATAAAAACATTTCTTCTTCTAACACGAATAACGATGAAGTTCCTTCTTACTATGACTAACCGGCCAGTAAACACACGTCCGTCAAACAGCACGACGACAACACGTCTGTTCAGAAACAGTCTGGCTTGACGACGCAACCTGATGATTTTACCGTCCATAGAGCTCATCTCACCTCTTTTCTCATGGATAAGATATCCTATGAAAGTTCCATGAGATTTGTATAGATACGAGGTGAGCAGGCGCTATAATGTGCTATTTTGCTAGAGTTCAGTAAGTGTATAGTGTATTTATTCTTCCAAAAATACGAGACCGATAAAATCGTCGAATTCCAGATTGCCGAAGTAATGTTTTACATCAATGCCGGCTAGTGCTTCCCGAACGGCCCCATCTTCGTAACGAACTCCCCGCAGCTTGTCCTCGATGTCAGTTACATCACCAACACCAAAGAAGTCGCCATAAATTTTGATTTCGCGAATATGTCCATCCTTGATATCCATACGTAGATCAATGATCCCGACAGGGAATTTCTTAGTATGCTTTACGTTGCTTTCTGGAGACAGACCATAATTCCAATCCCAGTTCTTATATCGGGAATTGGAGATCTCATGGATTTTGACCCAATCTTCGTCCGTTAGCTTATATTGAGGAACAGCTTCAGGGTCCATACCGAAAATATGTCTAAGCAGCTCGGAACGGAATTCCTCAATCGTCATTTTGTGATCCATGAAGTCGATAATGTTGGCGACCCGACTGCGTACGGATTTGGTGCTTTTGGATTTGAATTTTTCAGGGTTTGCATGCAGTGAGGCTTGTACATGATCCAAATTCAGATTAAACATCAAAGTGCCATGGCTGAACATCCGACCACGGGTAGCAAATTGAGCGTTCCCTGAAATTTTCTGTTCTCCGACCTGAAGATCGTTGCGTCCGGTTAATTCAGCATTCACACCTAACGATTTGAGGGCCTCCACAACAGGTTCGGTAAATTTGCGAAAATTGTGAAAGGATTGACCATCATCCTTGGTAATGAAGCTGAAATTAAGGTTGCCAAGATCATGGTAAACTGCACCGCCACCGGAGAGACGTCTAACGATTTGGACTCCATTTTCCTTACAGTATTCATTATTGATTTCTTCAATCGTATTTTGATGCTTCCCGATAATGATGGACGGGGCATTGATGTAGAACAACAAGTAGCTGTCATCCTCCAGTGGAAGATGTCTGAGCGCATACTCTTCAATAGCCAGGTTGACTGAAGCATCGGTGATTCCTTGATTGTCGATAAATTGCATTGACTGTGGCCTCCATTACTCTTGGGATCTTGCGCATAGAGTGAGTATATTCCAGTGCGTATATCCCTATTGTAAACCAATTGTTTATGAAACCAAAGAGAGTGACGATTTTTATGGAATTGACGGATTTTGAAGATTGACTCCATAATGGGAGAATGAGAATGAACCGGAAATGAACAATGAAACGAGGAGAGCATATGCTGCTGGAAGTATACGGACATGGCGGGGATGTGAAGACAGCTTCTGCCCGTTTTGGCGTCGCTGCAGAGGAGTTTACCGATTTAAGTGCCAATATTAATCCGCTTGGTCCGCCGCCGGGGCTGCTAAACAAGCTGAGAGAAGCAATGCCAGATATAGTACGATATCCTGATCCAGGTCATAGAGCGCTGCTGTCACAGTTAGGAGAGCTGCTTCAGGTTGGGGAGGACTGCTTTGTCATCGGCAATGGTGCGGCGGAAAATATGGCGCTTGCCCTGCTGGCGTTAAACCCTGAAAGGGTCGGGATTATAGAGCCATGTTTTTCTGAATACGAGACGTTATCCAGGCAGTTTGGAGCGAGGGTCAATTCTGTGCTTGGTAGTGCACAAAGTAATTTTCATGCTGACCCGGATGATATTGTTGGGCTAATCCGTGATAATGATTTAGTGTTCATTGGGCAGCCGAATAATCCTAACGGTATTCAATACGGCTGGAATGAGCTTCGGCGGTTTGCAGATGCTGCGGAGAGCTATAGTACGTATTTGGTTGTGGATGAAGCATTTATAGATTTTATTCCTGAGAAGGATAGGATATCGCTTCTGGGAGAATTGCATCATTATCCCCGGGTTATTTTGATCCGCTCGATGACCAAATTTTATGCGATTCCAGGTCTTCGGCTGGGGTATGCGATAGCTCATCCAGATTTGGCTGCAGCAATGCGGGGGAAGCAGGTAACGTGGAGTGTAAATTTGCTGGCTCTGTTGGCTGGAGAGTTTTGTTTGCAAGCGGGAAAAGAGTACGAGGACGAGACGATAACATTAATTACGAAGCAGCGACAATTGCTGCGGGAAGGCTTAGCGGAGCTAGGCTGTGAGACATGGCCGGGGGAAGCTAATTTTCTGTTAGTACGACTGCCTGAGGGATGGACAGCACTGAAAATGCAGGAAGCACTAGGGGCAAAGGGGATTTTAGTGCGAAGCTGCGCTATGTATAACGGGCTTGGCGAACGGGATATACGGGTAGCAGTAAAGGACCAGCTGTGCTGTGATAAGCTGCTGGAAGCGATGCGAAAGGTTCTGGAGACAGAGGAATAACAAGATTTAGTCAATAAAGTTGGCTAAGGTAAGGGGGAATACGGGATGACGACGCCCTTTTTAACGACAGGAGAAAGCGGCATATATGAATCGGATGTAATATCGGGTCTCCGGTTGATTCGCGGTGAGCGACATTTGCTGCTGGAGTCGCCGGAAAGCATGGATGGTCTCGGAAGTGCCGTTTTTGGCGGGGGGATGGTTCGGCTGAAGCGGATGGTTAACATTTATGTTGACCGCTTTTATAGCTGTGAAAATCCTGTAAGGGATATCGGTTTATTGCTTGAACAGTGGGGTTATCCTGTGACGGAGGCTGCGGGGCTTCTGACAGCTGTGCAATTGCGTCATGTATCTGTCCAGGAGGAACGGAATGATGAATTTGCAATTATGTGCTGTGCAACTGCCGGGGTATCAAATGGAGCGCGGGCAGGTGTCGAGAGAACGACATTTCCTGCATCATGGACGCCTGGAACGATTAATATCATGTTGGTTATTGACGGGAAAATGACGCCGGCGGCGATGGTCAACGCCGTCATTACGGCGACTGAGGCGAAGGCAGCCGCGCTGTCTGATCTCGGCGTGCTCGATGCCGAGAATGGTCTTGTGGCCACAGGCACGACGACCGATTCGGTCGTGCTGGGTGTGACCCAGCGTGCCGGCTGGGAGCTGGTTCACAGCTACGCGGGCACCGCGACGGATATAGGCGGCGCGATTGGCCGCCTGGTGTATGCCGCCGTGAAGGAATCGCTGACCGCGGCAGCGGGTGAGCGCGGGTGACGGCGGCGTGGTGGATTTTGCCGGTCGCGTATTTGCTCGACCGGCTGCTTGGCGATCCGCGCTGGCTTCCTCATCCCGTGATCGGGATGGGGAAGGCGATTAGCGCGATCGAGGCGGCGGTGCGCCGCCTGTTCAAGCCCGGCGGCTATCGCGCCGCAGGGCTGCTGCTGCCGCTGCTCGTCGCGGGCGGCAGCTTTGTTTTGACCTGGGCAGCGCTGCTGCTGCTGGCCCAGGTCAGCCCGTGGCTCGCGGCCGCTGCGGAGGCCGCGCTGATCTGGACGACGATCGCTGCCAAAGGGCTGCGGGACGCCGGGATGGAGGTATGCGGCCATTTGCGCCGCAATGATCTGCCAGCAGCCCGCCGCTCGCTCGGGATGATCGTCGGCAGAGATACCGACGCCCTGGCACAGCCGGAGATTGTGCGGGGCACGGTTGAGACCGTCGCCGAAAATATCGTGGACGCGGTGGTGTCACCGCTTTTCTATGCATTAATCGGCGGTGCTCCGCTAGCGATGGCCTATCGTGCGATCAACACGCTGGATTCGATGGTCGGCTACAAGAACGACAAATACATTAACCTCGGATGGGCTTCGGCGCGTCTGGATGATATCGCTAATTTTATCCCTGCTCGTCTCACCGCTCTTATGCTGGTGGCTGCTTCATGGTGTATAAGGCTGGATGCCAGGGGAGCACTGCGCATCGTGCGGCGCGACGCTTCTTCACATCCCAGCCCGAACAGCGGTTATCCTGAGAGTGCGGTGGCCGGGGCCTTAGGCATTCGCCTCGGTGGACATAACAGCTACCACGGCGTGATGTCGTTTCGTGCATATATGGGGGACAACAATCGAGAAATGGAAGCCGAAGATATTCCTCGTACGGCAAGGCTGATGTTCCTCGTTTCAAGCTCGTTTGTGGTGCTTGCTACTATCGTATGGATCTTGTTCAGCATATAGATGGAGACTGACGATCAGGAGGAAAATGACATGGAGTGGTGGCTGATTCGACATGGGTTAACCTCATGGAATGCAGATCGCAGATATCAGGGACATAGTGATGTGGAGCTGTTACCGAATGAAAAGCATGGCTTGGAAGCTTTGTCCAGAAAACTGAAGGGAGTCCCTTTTTCAGCGATCTATTGCAGTGACTTGCTGCGTTGCCGCCAGACCTTAAAATATGTTCTTCCTGATCTGGACACTAAAGGAGTCCATTACGACAGCAGGCTGCGTGAAATGAACTTTGGTGAATGGGAAGGTAAAACGTACGATATGCTCAAAGACATTCCTCTTTACTGTTCATGGATTGATCAGCCCAAGTGTTATACACCTCCTGGAGGCGAATCCTGGCAACAATTCGAAGGTCGGGTCAACGAAATTTATTGCGAGCTTCGGGACATTTCGCTGAATTCGAACGATCCTGTGCTTATCGTTACACATGGAGGAGTCATCTCCATGATGGCTACCTTTATGAATTCTGGATCAAATTTTTGGGAAGCTGCCAGAGTTGAGCCGGGTGAGGTGATGAAGGTAACAGCTCCTGCAATTTCGCGGTGAGGAATGTTAACCCCATAATTCATACTTGACAGGTAAGAATTATGGGGTTAATATAGTGAAAAATAACTTACCACTCATTTTCTTAGTTCTAAGAGAAAATGACATAATGCGGCCGATTGGACCACCAAAGGCTCCTGAAGACTTTCCTTATGGGAAAGACTGCGGGAGCTTTTTGTCGTCGGCTGGAAATATGTTGGACGTAATATTTGGGGGTGTAGAGCTATCGTAAACAGCAATGCATGTTGGAATGAGTTAGAAGAGGCAGACTGGCTATTTCGAAAAATGGTCAGAAGATTTGTTAAAGAAAGAGATAAGGTTGACGTTGAAGGAGTAAGCTTGCCAGCTCTTATGGTGTTGAACAAGTTAATCAGAGATGGTTCGCAGCGACTTGGAGATTTGGGAGAGGAATTGGATTTCACATCCGGAGCTGTTACTGGGCTATGTGACAAGCTGGAGAGTAAAGGACTTGCAAGGAGAGTCCGTATGGAGCATGACCGTAGAGCAATATGGCTGGATATTACAGAACAGGGCAGATGCTTGATGGATCGACATAGAAATGTTGGAACCCGTTCGATAACAACATTATTTGAGGGAATGACCTCTGAGCAGTTGAAGGAGTTTATCCAATTTTCTACTCAAATTGTTAACAATCTGGACCAATATGCTGCAACGCTTAACAGGCTTGCTCAAGATAATGAGCATAATGCATGTGTAACTGATGTAAGAAATGCAAATACAAGTCGATTTTTATCATATTAAATTCACAAAGATCAGGAGAGTGACGCATGGGACATCCAACGATATATCCGACAGGAGCAACAGTTTACAACCCGGACAAAGCATGGAGCGGCTATACCATTTATCAAGCGGCTGATTTAGGAGCGCTATTGATCGATATGAACGGCAAAGAGGTTCATCTCTGGAAAGGACTGAGAGGCTTCCCGAATAAAATACTTCCGGGTGGATATGTACTTGGAAGTACTGCGGAGCGTGATCCCAAGTACAGTTTTCAGGATGAAGTTGATCTCGTTCAGGTTGATTGGGATGGTAATATCGTATGGCGATTTAATAAGCATGAGTTTATTGAGGACCCCGGTCATGAGGCGGGGTGGATGGCAAGAGCACATCATGATTATCAACGGGAAGGAAATCCGGTAGGCTATTATGCGCCTGGAGCAGAGCCGAAAACAACGGAAGGGAATACTCTCATTTTGGCTCATAAGAACGTGCATAACCCTAAAATTTCCGACAAGCAGCTTCTCGATGACTCCATCCTTGAAGTGGATTGGGAGGGGAATATTTTATGGGAATGGAACCTGAATGAGCATTTTGATGAGCTTGGCTTTGACGAGCTCGCTAAAAATGTGCTGTTCCGTGATCCCAACGCTCGTTTCTTTGGCAATGAGGCGGGAGACTGGATGCATATTAATTCAGCGTCGCTCCTGGGGCCTAACAAATTCTACGATCAGGGCGATGAACGTTTTCATCCGGACAACATTATTTGGGATGCCAGAGAGTCAAACATCATTGCGATCATTGATAAAAAGACGGGCAGCATCGTATGGAAGCTGGGACCGGACTATTCAGCGCCAGAGGTCAAGCATTTGGGATGGATTATTGGACAGCACCACGCTCATTTGATTCCAAAAGGACTTCCGGGTGAAGGGAATTTGCTTGTGTTTGATAATGGCGGCTGGGCTGGATACGGAGCACCTAATCCGTCTTCAACATATGGGCAAAAAAATGCGCTTCGAGATCATTCCCGAGTGTTAGAGATCGATCCGATAACTTTAGAAATCGTGTGGCAGTATACACCAACCGAAGCAGGATTTCAGGCTCCGCTCGATTCCTATCGTTTCTATAGTCCATATATCAGTTCAGCGCAAAGACTTCCTAACGGTAATACGCTGATCACTGAAGGAGCCGATGGACGAATCTTTGAAGTCACGCGGAGCCACGAATTGGTGTGGGAATATATTTCGCCTTATAGCAATCAACGGAATTCCAACATGGTGTACCGCGCTTACCGTGTGCCGTATGAATGGGTTCCTCAACTAGAACGTCCTGTGGAGCAAGCGATTGAGCCTCTTGATGTTGCTAAGTTCAGAGTACCTGGAGCAGCAGAGACGGGTACGGATTCCGTAGTCACTGTGGAAGGTACAGTATCTTATGGAGAAGGTGCGCTTTGCGTCGCTCGGTTTGATGAAAAGCCCAGTGAATGATTGAAAATTTGAACAAGAAATAGACCTGAAGGGGATGGGGAACCATGCGTTGGAATCTTGAATTTTCTAACAATAAATCCGTAGTATCGATAGTTGTCATCATGATGTTGGTCGTTGCGTCGAGTGTTTTGTCGGGTTGCGGAAATAATGGGGCGTCGGGGAATGGGCAGAATCAGGTGTCAGCTTCTGAGGGTCAAAAGAAATCCCAAGAGATCATTAAGCTGAACCTGGCCGATATTTCCTCCAATCCGGTATTTCGTGTAGCCGCCAGCAAGGGGATTTTCGCCAAGCATGGCATTGAGGCCGAGCTAGTTACATTTGCCACACCAGCCGAAGGAATAAATGCGTTGTTTATCAAGCAGGTTGATATTGCATGGGGAGCGGATTTTCCAATTCTAAATGCGGTCAGTAAAGGAGAGTACAGCATAGTCGCTTCTACAGGCGATGCAACTGATAAAGAGGCAGCGGATTGGAAGCTGTTTGTAAGAGATGATATTCAGAGTGCAGAGGATTTGAAGGGGAAGAAGTTAAGCTTTTTGAGAGGTACATTTTTGCCTTATCTCTGGGATGAATATCTGGGTGAGCACGGTGTTGAAGTTGCGGATACAGAGCTGATTGGCCAAGGAGCTTTGGATGAAGCGTACGTTGCAATAAAAAAAGGTGAAATCGATGCAGTATGGACATTTGGTGCTGTTATGAGGGAGAAGTTCAGTGCCATTGAAGGCGTACATCAGCTAACCGATATGTCGCAAACAAAGGTGAGGCTAGGCAGTGATATTGTTGTACCTAATGATTTGATCAAGAATCATCCGGATACGGTGACCCAATTTCTTCAGGCTATTGAGGAATCAGCTGCCTATATCAAAGAAAATCACAATGAAGTAGCCGATTTGCTCTATAAGGAAGTGAAACAGCCAAAAGAAGCTACATTAAAGGATTTAGAGGTTAACAACTGGGAAATCGGATTTACGCAAAGATCGATAGAAAGTCTGAAAAGTCAAAAGCAATACATGGTGGATAACGGCATTATTCAGCAGGATTTTGAGCTTGCGGAAAAAATCAATCTTGATTTTCTGCGCAAGGTTGTTCCGGATCGTATTACGTACCAGCCATAGCTAACAGGGAGGCGAGGATAGATGTCCAGAGGGAATGCTTCTGCAGCTTCATCACTGCATACCATTACGATAGAGGGACTTAACAAAAGCTATAACGAAGTTCCTGCTAAGGCAGCTGCAGGTGATGTTCATTATATTATTAAAGACGTCAATCTTGTAATTAAAGGCGGAGAGTTTTTTATTCTGCTTGGACCTAGTGGCTGCGGCAAATCAACTCTTCTAAATATGATCGCCGGATTTGTATCAAAAACAGGTGGGAATTTGAGAGTAGGCAGCTCGGAAATTCAAAAGCCCGGACGCGACAGAGCGGTTGTATTTCAGCAAGCGGATTCTTCACTTTTTCCTTGGTTGACCGTGCGGCAAAACGTAGAATTCGGTTTGAAAATGAAAAAGGTTCCCAAAAAGCAGCGTAGAGTCATTTCGGATCAATACATTGATCTTGTCGGGCTTTCTGGACATGGTGATAAATTTCCCAGGGAGCTTTCCGGTGGTATGAAGCAGCGGGTACAGCTAGCCCGTGTGTTGGCCAATGATCCGGAAATACTGCTTATGGATGAGCCGTTTGGAGCACTTGATGCTATGACCCGCCGTACCATGCAGAAGGAATTGGTACGCATTTGGAGACAGACGAACAAAACGATTGTATTTGTAACACATGATATACAGGAGGCTATATTGCTGGGACAACGAATTGGAATTATGTCATCAGGCCCTTCCTCCCGTATTTCGGATATTTACGAGATTCCGATATCTTATCCTCGCGATGTGTCAGCCTTAGACTTCTACGATTATTACAGTAAGATACAATCACACTTTGATGAATAAGTGGGTGAACATTTAACTGAACAAGGAGGTGGTACGGTGTCCAAATGGTTGAGGGAGAAATGGTTTGTTTTGATTGTTTTATGGATTTCTATTTTAGTCTTATGGCAAATAGGGGCTGAATTATACGGACCTGAAGTAATTCCGGGTCCAGTGGATACAGCGATAGCAGCACGTGAATTGCTGCAAGACGGTTCCCTTGTACAGTACATTGGCATTAGCTTTTATCGGGTACTCACGGGATGGGCACTGGGAAGCCTTATCGCGATTCCGATTGGTATTCTTATCGGTAAGGTAGACCACATACGCAACTTCGCAGAGCCTTTGCTTAATTTTATTCGCTTTATTCCGCCAATTGCTTTCATTACGCTATTCCTCGTATGGTTTGGGATCGGAGAGCAGTCTAAAATTGCCCTGATTCTGTACGCAACTTTGTTTATCGTCATTATGAACACTTTAACGGGGGTATTGTCTGTTGAGGAGGATAAAATTCGAGCGGCCCGCAGCATGGGATCATCGGAGTTGCAAATCGTCATTCATGTAATTGTCCCGGCGACAATGCCTTATATTTTTACAGGAGTTCGGCTAGCTATGGGTACTTCCTTTATGGCAATTGTAGGTGCTGAAATGATCGCTTCTAACGAAGGAGTAGGGTATCTGATATGGAATTCCCGTCTCTTTTTCCGAACAGACTGGATATTTGTCGGATTAATAAGCCTTGGTCTGATGGGCTTTACCACTGATCGACTGCTTGGATTGTTCGGACGTAAAGTACTTGGTCGATACGGTGTAGTAAGCTCTTCTCCAGGGAAAAGATAAGTGTTTCATATAAAAGAGTCCTTTTTTGTTACTCCCCTTCCTTGCAACGGAATATTCTAGTAAGATTAGCCCATTGAACATGAATAGAAAATGGAGTCTGATAATCAATTGTTCAGAGCAGATGTAACGGAAGGGAAAGGGATATGCTGACAGAGAACCTCCCTGAACAGGGACGATATATTTATACTTTTGCATGCCATGAGACTGAGCGGGAATTATGTGAAATGGAGCTGCGTGCTCTTTTTAATGCTGAACCAGATGCTTTGTTTTATATTGACAGCTCTAAGCAAATTGATCCAAGCCGCAGTCCTTTTATTTCTATGCGAATGGATGTCATGTTTGCAGGGAGTACACTGGAGGATGTTTTAGGGCAGATTCCTTCGATAGAGCTCGAAGGGGATAGTTTTAAAGTGCTGTATATAAAAGGTGGAGCAAAGCACAGCTACGATGAACAGCGCAAGCTGGAGCGTCAGGTAGGAGGATGCATCCGTGGTACGGCAGACATGCGTAAGCCGGATGTTATGTTTGGACTGCTGCCTGTAGATACGGGCTGGATTTTCGGCCTATGTCATCATGCTGAATCGGTATGGCTCCAGCATAAGGATAAGCCGCAAAATTATTCGACAGGTCTCAGTACAGTCGTAGCCCGCGCATTAGTTAACATTGCTGTCCCTGATCCGCATGCTGTTAAGGTCATCGATCCATGCTGTGGTATGGGAAATGTGCTGATAGAAGCATTATCTATGGGGATAAATATCGTTGGCAGGGATATCAATCCGTTAGCAATCAGAGGGGCACGTATCAATTTACTGCATTTTGGATATTCAGATAGCGATCTAGTTATGATTGGTGATATGAATCAGATCGATCAGTTGTATGATGCTGCCATATTGGATATGCCGTACAACCTTTGTTCGGTCCTTTCCGAAGAAGAAACCATTACTATGCTGACAAGCGTAAGCCGCTTTAGCAGACTTGCTGTAATTGTATCATCCGAATTATTGGAGGAATATATTATTAGCGTAGGATTCAGGATCAAGGATCAATGTATAGTAAAGAAAGGATCATTCGTTCGGAATGTTTGGTTATGTGAAAGAGGAATGTAGTTTAATATATGACGTTATATGTTAGGTAAAAGTGGTTATTTACTTTTTTTCGATATTTTTTGATATTTTGTTGGAAAATATTTAAAATCCCCCTTTATAAGTCTTAATACCCATTCTATAATGTTAGATAAACTAACATATGGGGAGTGAAAGAGATGAGTCAGCTTCGGGCCTTGTTTAGTACTTTTGAAAAACGTCAAAAAAAAGCTCGTGATGAAGGGGAGTCGCTGCGCCTATTACATAGTGATGATTCTGGCGACGGTCTAAATACCAGCAAATGGACTGCGATAGCTAATGAATCGTTGGTTGCGGCGGATCGATTGCAGGCGGCAGTAGGCGAGGTGAACAGCAGCATCGAGGAGCTTCAGACTCTGGCCGACATCTCTTCTATTGAGGACTTGAAGCTGAAGCACAGCAGTGAACAATCATTGGAACAAGTCCAGGAAAGTCTTGCTGCAATGCAGGAGGTTACTGCCTCGGCGGTTAGTATACAAGAGGCTGCTAATCACCTGCATATCAAAAGTGAGAAGACCCAATCTGAAGCATCCCGTATGGCACAGGACCTGGCAACCGCAGATCGGACCATACGAGCATTAGCAGAATCGCAGCAATCTATTGTTAAGCCTATGGATGATTTGGAGAGCAATACGAAAAAACTCGGATCATTCTATCGCGAGCTGGAGGATATTTCCGGTGAGGTAGCTTTGCTGGCTCTTAACGCTTCGATTGAAGCGGCACGTCTGGGAGAGCAGGGAAAAGGATTTGATGTTGTTGCCGTACGTATGCGGCAGCTTGCTGAACAGAGCAGACTGGCGATTGGCAAATCCGCTCCTTTGTTCCGGAATATCGGGGAAGATGTTGAACGTGTCAAAAATAGTCTGCAATTGGGTAAAGATTCAGCTCTGCAAGGAATTGATGTTATGAAATCAATGGGGGAAGATATTCGATACATTTATGAGGAAATAGCTGCCGTTAATGAATTAGTTGCCGAAGCCGGACAGCGAAGCAGTGAGCAGGCTGAAATGACGCACAATATGGAAAATATGATGAATCAGGTTCATGAAGGACTGAGTCAAAGTATTATACATGTTGAAGGGGCTCTGGGAAGAATGAAGTCTCAGCGGCTGTATATTGGCAAGCTGCAGTCTGTAGCAGGAGGCCTTCATAGAGCACAGGAAGAGCTTGTATGCACGCTTTCCTCGGTAAGAGAAGATTTATCCGACGATCCAACCGAAAGCGGCGTCGTTGAGCGCGGGTTGGCTTTTACAAAAATACTGCTGCAAGAGGCTGAGAGAAATGTTTTTCAGCAAATGGAAGAGGCAGGGCATCGCAGTGCACTAGAAGATTTATTGAAGCGGGAGTCTGGACTTGAAGCGGCATGGAGTAACCGTGCGGACGGATCGTTTGTCGTATCTATTCCGGAAGCGGGTCTGGTAAATGCAAAAGGAAGAGAATGGTTCAGAAAGGCTTTGGCTGGGGAGACCGTTATTTCAAAAGTATACGTCTCCGCTATTACGAAACGGCGCTGCATGACATTATCTGTACCTATCAAGAAAGATGGTGAAATTATCGGAGTATTGGGTGCTGATGTGTCTGTAGATGATTAGAAGAAGTGATCTCATTATTGTATGTTTGTTTCAATTATCCTATAATCCTATAGAGAAGAATTGCTATGATTCAAGGAATTATCATTGTACCCGTTGGTCCTGAGGCAGCGCATTGACGCTGTTGTCGGGTTAAAAGGGAAGCCGGTGCAAATCCGGCGCGGTCCCGCCACTGTATACAGGGACAAAGCTCAATGATGCCACTGTCTATCTCATGAAGAGGGATGGGAAGGCGAGCTTTTGTCATATACCTGATAGTCAGGAGACCTGCCCACGGGAGTTAAGACGGTCCTTCGAGGAAAGGATAACGCTCTACATAAGAAGACGGAATTTGAGAAAGTTTTGTACATGCAGTCTGACTCAACATTTCCGTTATCCATTTGTGGACGTAACCCAATCCTTATGGTTTGGGTTTTTTTCTTGTTGTCTGTTGAATATATTTCTTGATATCGCCTTGACTCAAGTTGTTCTTAGATGAAGCATTAACTAGATCACTAAAGGAGTGGAGCAAGTGAAAGGTTTTAAGAAGATTTGGGGGATTTGGCTGCTGGCATTGCTGCTCGTCATTACTGCTGGCTGCGGAGCAACTAACAATGCTAAAAATGCTAACAATGCAGGAACGACTGAACCTGCTGCACAGGAACAAACCAGCAACAACACTGCGGGAAGTGAACAAGATGCGAAGACTACTACCTATCCGCTGACGGTAAAAGATTCATCAGGTACAGAGTTTACATTTGAGTCTGCACCAAAGCGTATTGTATCTTTAGCCCCATCAGAGACAGAAGGGTTATTTGCTCTTGGTCTTGATGAGCAGGTTGTTGGTGTATCGGATAATGACGACTATCCTGAAGCAGTTAAAGATAAACCGAAAATGGGCGGGTTTCAAATTAACGTTGAGGCCGTGGTCGCTGCTCAGCCTGATTTAGTAATGGCAGCAAGTTTGATTGATCCGGCGACAGTTAAGAGCCTGACGGATCTAGGTATTAAAGTTTATCAATCTAATCCGAAGACGGTAGATGAAGTGATCGAGCATATTAAGACGGTGGGTCAAATTACAGACCATCAGGGGGAAGCAGAGCAGGTAGCGAAGCAAATGCAAGATGAATTGAACAAGGTTACTGAGGCAGTGAAGGGCCTGACTGAGGATCAGAAGAAAAAGGTATACATCGAGTTTTCACCAGGCTGGACAGTAGGTAAAGGTGAATTCATGGATGAAATGATTACACTCGCTGGCGGTGTAAATGTCGCTTCCGATATTACGGGCTGGAGTGAGATTAATGAAGAAAATATTATTAAGGCGAATCCTGACGTTATTTTATACGCAAAAAGTGTTGTAGACGAAAATAACCAGACGCTTGCTGATATCATCAAAGGACGCGGAGGATGGAATCAAATTTCGGCGATTAAAGAGGATCGTGTCGTTGGACTTGATGATAACTTGCTGAGCCGTCCTGGTCCACGTGTCACGCAAGGACTGATTGAAGTTGCTAAAGCGATCTATCCGGATTTGATTCAGTAATGAAGACGAAACTGGCTGGTTACGGAACAATCGGTCTTGCGCTGTTATTCATAACACTTTTGATTTGCATTGGCTTTGGTTCTGTTCCGTTGCCGGCTGGTGAAATTGTGGCTATCATGCTGCACCGTATTCCTGGAATCGGGAATTTGATTACACCAGATTGGAGTGTATCCTCGGAACAAATCGTGATGCAGGTACGCTTGCCTCGAGTCCTGCTGGGAATGCTGGTCGGAGCATCGCTGTCGGTTGCCGGCGCCGCCTTCCAGGGGGTGCTTCGCAATCCATTAGCAGATCCTTTTACTCTTGGCGTATCATCAGGTTCGGCGGTCGGTGCTGCTGTACTGATTTTTTTCGGATGGCAATTTTCTGTGGCGGGGGTCTTTACACTTCCTTTAGTTGCCTTCTTCACTGGTGCTGTTACGTTATGGATCGTTATGTGGCTGGCACGTGAAAATGGCAAAATTCCGATTGAGAGCCTGATACTGTCAGGGGTTGTGATGCAATCTTTTTTAGGGGCGATCGTTTCTTTTCTGACGGCAATGTCCAAAAAAACAATAAATGAAATCATGTATTGGACGATGGGAAGCCTGAGTCTGCGAGGATGGTCATATACGGCCATCCTATTGCCATATTTAGCACTAGGTGTGTTATTTCTATGGAGTCGCTCACGTACACTTAACCTGTTAGCATTAGGGGAACGCGAGGCAGCGCATTCCGGTCTGAATGTAGAATCGACTAAGCTGATCATTTTGCTTGTTGCTACGTTAATGACAGCTGCAGCAGTTTCGGTATCCGGAGTAATAGGATTTGTTGGTCTTGTTGTTCCTCATATGATTCGGCTTATAACCGGGCCTGATTATCGTCTGATTATACCGCTCTCTGCTCTGGGGGGTGGGATTTTCATGATGTGGAGCGATCTCGCTGCACGCTCGCTGCTGGCTCCGACTGAAATTCCGCTTGGTGTTGTTACCGCGTTTGTTGGTGCTCCTTTCTTCGCGTATTTGCTGTATCGCAAGAAGAAAGCAAGAGAGGTGAATATGCAATGATTGAAGTTAAGCAGGCTGCAAAATCCTATGGGAAACTGAACGTACTTCGTGATATCAGCTTAAAGATAGAGACTGGGGAATTTGTAGGGATTATTGGACCAAACGGCAGCGGGAAATCAACACTCTTAAATTTGATATCAGGCATTGAGGAGCCGGATCAGGGGGAGATCAGTCTGGCGGGGCAGCCAATAACCTCGTTTTCTCGCAAGTCTCTTTCTCAAAGGCTTGCCGTATTGCAGCAGGACGGTTTACCGTCGATATCGTATCCTGTGAGAGAGGTTATTGAGATGGGCAGGTTTCCTTTTCAAGATTGGAGAGGAAGGGAAAAAGGCGGCAATGCGGATGATCTGCTGAATCAAATCATGAACAGATTGGAGCTTCAGGAGTTGGCAGGTCGCCCTTTAAGCGTATTAAGCGGTGGCCAAAGGCAGCGTGTAGCTCTGGGAAAAGTAATGGCCCAGCAGCCTGAGGTGCTGCTGCTTGATGAACCGACTACTTATCTGGATATTCGTTATCAGATGCAGTTCATGGATTTAATAGCTTCCTGGCAAAGAGAAGAGGGTCTGACTGTTGTTGCTGTCATGCATGATCTTAATCTCGCTTCTCTCTATTGTGATCGGCTACTGATTTTGAGTGCGGGAAAAGTGATTGCTGAAGGTACGCCTGATGAAATTCTAGTTCCAGAAACGATCGAAGCAGTATTTGACGTGAAATCTCATACGGTCAATCATCCCGATACTGGAGTACCCCAGCTGCTTCTGCAAAAGCGCAGTTAAGTCAACTGGGGAATATGCTGTGTGGTAAGATAGATAATATAATCGTTGTTGATGGACTTGAAAGGGGAATTACTAATGATTCGATCAGTTAAGGAGCTGGCGGGTTTGATCCAAGCACCGAATACCGCAGCAATGGTGGCAGCAGAACAACATTTGGACATTTTGACGAAGCCTCCAGGCAGTCTTGGCAAGCTGGAGGCTTTAGCTGTTCGATTGGCAGGAATTACTGGAGAAGTGAAGCCTTCTTTCACTGAACGAGCTGTTATTGTCATGGCCGCTGATCATGGTGTTTGCGAGGAGGGAATTAGTGCGTTTCCTGCAGAGGTTACGCCGCAGATGGTATTGAACTTTTTGACAGGCGGCGCGGCGGTAAATGTACTGGCAAGACAAGCCGGAGCAGAAGTGAACTGTGTAGATATCGGTGTGAACTCCGACTTGAGTCATCCAGATCTTATTTCGCGGAAAGTGCGGTACGGCACTGCTAATATGGCTCAAGGGCCTGCAATGAGTCGGGAAGAGGCGGAAAAGGCCCTTTTAATAGGAGCTGAAGTCGTTGAAAACGCAGTAGCACGCGGGGTATCACTGTTCATAACTGGCGAAATGGGGATTGGCAATACAACAGCAAGCGCGGCGATCGTAAGTGCGTTGACTGACATCTCACCATTAGGCAGCGTAGGACGGGGAACGGGAATTAACGATGAACGATTGCGTCACAAAATAGCTGTAGTAGAGCGTGCTCTAAAAATAAATGAACCTGACCCGACCGACCCAATAGATGTTCTTGCCAAGGTAGGCGGCTTAGAGATCGCTGGCTTGACCGGGGTTATTTTGGCGGCAGCAGCTAATCATTGCCCTGTTGTGATCGATGGCTTTATTTCCAGTGCGGCAGCACTGTTAGCGCAGCGAATTGCACCGGAATCCGCAAATTATATGATCTCTTCGCATGTATCTCATGAGCAAGGACATGCCTCGTTATTGCAAGAACTTGGTCTTCAACCAATGTTACATATGGATATGCGGCTTGGTGAAGGGACAGGTGGAGTGCTTGCATTACACTTAATCGATGCGGCTTGCCGGATCATGGCGGAAATGGCGACGTTTGAAAGCGCGGGGGTTTCCTCGGCAGAACCTGCAACAGCTGACGAGGACGGGAAATGATTGTAACGGTAACAGGCGGTGCGCGAAGCGGAAAAAGTTCATTTGCGGAACGTTGGTGCATGAAACATGGTGATTCCGGTCTTTACGTAGCTACGGCTCAAGCATTTGATGATGAAATGAAAGAACGTATCGCCCTGCACCAGCAGCAGCGAGTAGAGTCCGGTTTTCAATGGAGCACGGTTGAGGAGCCACTACATTTAGTCGAGCTGTTGCACAAGTCTGCGAAATCAGAAGAGTTAGCGGAGTCTGTAGTTTTGATTGACTGCCTGACTCTTTGGCTTACCAATGTGCTGCTTGCTGCTGAAGGAAAACCAGACTCAGACCAAATCATCCTGCTGGAAATGGATCGGCTTGTAGAAGCAGTTAGTGTTTTTCAAGGTCATCTGGTTATGGTCACTAATGAAGTGGGAAGCGGCATTGTACCTGAGTATCCGCTTGGCCGAAAATACCGCGATTTGGCAGGCATGCTGAATCGTAAAATGGCTCAGGTCTCGGATCAACTATTTCTCGTAACCGCAGGAATCGCCATCGAACTTAAGAGCAGGGAGTATCAATTATGAGTGACAAAGGACGGCCGATTCTGGCCGCTTTTCAATTTTTATCACGTTTTCCTGTGAAAGCGGAGCTGGATTTTACACCAGAGCTGCTGCGAAGAAGTGCAAAGTACTATCCACTCGTTGGCGCAGCGATTGGGCTTGTCGTAGGGGCAATTGGTATTGCAGCTAATATGGTACTTCCATCTTTACCGTCAGCCGTAATTATGCTGATCGTTTGGGTATGGCTAACAGGAGGACTACATCTGGATGGGTGGATGGATTCTGCGGACGCGCTGCTTAGCTACAGATCACGTGATAAAATGCTGGAGATTATGAAGGACAGCCGAGTCGGTGCTATGGGCGTATTGGCTTGCGTGCTGCTATTAATGTTCAAAATGACCCTGATCTCTTCTTTATTGGATCAAGGGGAGTTTTCTGCCGGAGTTGCCTTGCTTACAGCACCTGTATGGAGCCGCTGGTTCATGGTATGGGCGATGCGCATATGGCCGACTGCTCGTCAAGGAGAAGGATTGGCGGTGCGGTTTCATGGGATTAAAAATAGAGATGTAGCAATATCTACGGGCTTTGCCCTGCTTATATCTGCTATAGGAATTATGGCAGCATTTGCGTGGGATAGCGGCGCTTTTCAATGGCAGCTCTTAGTTATTTACTTTGTGTTGCTTCCTCTAGTAGCGCTCGGAGTAGGCGCATTAGCCGCGAGCCGGATGAGCTCAAGGCTCGGTGGATTAACCGGAGATACATACGGTGCACTAAACGAAGGGCTTGAAGCGATCCTGCTGCTGCTTGGCCTTCTTAATTTGTAATACATAGAGGAGGGAGTGCCAGATGTTAGATTTACATCGCTCGGGTGCGGTACTGATGATTCAAGGAACAGCATCTGATGTAGGCAAAAGTGTCATCGTTACGGCGCTATGCCGCATTTTTTTACAGGATGGTTATTCTGTGGCTCCGTTTAAATCGCAAAATATGGCGTTAAATTCATACGTTACGGTGGATGGGCGGGAAATTGGACATGCTCAAGGGATACAGGCGGAGGCTAGCGGCTTGTTGGCGACTACGGATATGAATCCGATCCTGATTAAACCTACTGGCGAAATGCATTCACAGATCGTTGTGCATGGCAAGCCACATAGTCATCTCAGTGCTGTGAAGTACAGGGAGGACTTTTTGCCATATGCGAAACCTCTGGTTATGGAAGCTCTCGGACGTCTGCGTGACAGCTATGACATTGTCGTGATGGAAGGAGCGGGGAGTCCGGCTGAGATCAACCTGAAGCATCGGGATATCGTAAATATGAATTTAGCGGAGTGGGCCGATGCACCGGTAGTTTTGGTAGGCGATATTGATCGTGGCGGAGTGTTTGCTTTCCTGATCGGTACACTTGAATTGCTTGAACCGTCTGAACGTAAACGAATAAAGGGTTTTATCATAAATAAATTTAGAGGAGATATTTCACTGCTGAAGCCAGGATTGGATTGGCTGGAGCAAAGAACAGGGATTCCTGTGCTGGGAGTATTGCCATTTGTGCCTGATCTGGACATTGAAGCAGAGGATTCTGTTGTGCTTGATTCATATTCTTCAGCTGTTCATAAGGATAAGGACATTGATATCGCAGTAATCCGTTATCCTAGAATCTCGAATTTTACGGATTTTGATATTGTTGCCGCTGAGCCTGATGTTTCGTTGCGGTATGTAACTAAATCCTCTGATTTAGGCAATCCTGATGTAATTATTCTTCCCGGCACAAAGGATACGATTGGAGATTTGGCGTTTGTTCGAGAGCAAGGAATAGATATGGCCATTCAGGAGCAATTGAAGCAAAATAGTCATACCGCGTTAGTGGGGATTTGCGGAGGTTATCAAATGCTGGGTGAAGAACTGCTTGATCCAGAGGCTGTAGAAAGCGCTGGGCCTAGATTCGCGCAAGGGTTGAGCTATCTGCCGCTAGTAACAACCTTCCATTCTGGAAAAACAACCCGAAGGGTTGAGGGATTAACGATAGAAGATATCTCTCTACCGCTGTATCCCTCTGACGGGGAAATTCCAGTGAGTGGATATGAAATCCATGCAGGTGACACTGAAATAACAGCTGGCTCCCCCAGCAGCTCAAGGTACAACAATGAGCAATTGATGCATTTATTTAAAATCCGTGAAGAAGATAACAAGAATGAATACCGCCACGAAGGCGTAGTTACCTCGGATGGACGTGTGTTCGGTACTTACATCCATGGGCTGTTCCATAATGATGCTTGGCGAAGAGCATGGTTAAATGGTATGCGTACGAATAAAGGGCTCGCTCCGTTGAATGGGACGTTTACTTCGGAAACACGGAAGGAAGCCGCTTTCAATCGTCTGGCTGAGCATGTACGCAATCACCTTGATATGGATCAAATTTATCGAATTATGTAGACGATGCTACGAGCTTATAATGAGCAGAACGGATAGAATGAAAAGCAGCCCTTCCCGTTAATGAATGTGGGAGGACTGCTTTTTACCTTGTCCATATCGTTAAATAGATCGGCTAGATCTTAAACAGCTCAACTGCTTTCTGTAGGGATTCGGCTTGCTGGTGAAGCGAATTAACAGTTTCGGAATGGGCTTCCATTTCCGAGATTTGTTGATTTGAATATTTAGCGATCTCTTCGATTCGTTTAAGGGATTTTGCTGTAATATTAGCAGATTCTTCGACAGATGCAGTGACTTCCTCCGTTCCTGCGGACACTTCCTGCGTTGAGGAGGAGACGGATTGAATCGTTAAATTGATCCCATTAATGAGTTCAGCTAAATGAGAAAAGGCACTACCTGCTTGACTTACTTGCTCAGCTCCGGAAGTGATTTCTGCACTAACTCGATTCATGGCAAGGACGGAATTGGCAGATTCCTCTTGAATGCTGAGCAGGTTTTGTCCGATTTCATCGGTTGCCGAACGGGATTGCTCAGCAAGCACTCTAACTTCCTCGGCTACGACTGCAAAACCTCTTCCATGTTCTCCAGCACGCGCTGCCTCAATGGATGCATTCAGAGCCAGAATGTTGATTTGCTTCGTAATATCGTTAATGGTACCAACCACATTTGCGATAGAATCAGAACGTTGACTTAGCACAGAGATATGCTCCTGAGATTTGTTAGCGGCTTCCTCAACAAGCAGCATTTGCTGGATAGCCTTTTTAGCAAGCTCATTACCTGCTGAAGCTTCTTGTGCAGCTTCTCCAACACTTTCAGTAACCTCTGCGGAAGAACTGGCGATGTGCTGGACACCTGCCGATATTTCCTCCATAGCACGTGCATTTTCGCTCGCAGTCTGTGCGATCGTTCTACTGCCCCTCTCAATATCAAGCGCAGCAGAGCCAGAAAGCTGAATAAGTTCTTGAAACTTAACTACAGATTGCAGCATATGATCGGAGCCCTGACTAACGGCTTGGGAAGATTGATGAACTTGAGTCATCATATTTTTAAGCTGGGATGTCATTATTCTAAAGCTATCCGCCAATTGTCCGACTTCATCCTGGCTATTGATGTCTATGCTTTGAGTAAAATCACCTTGAGCCATCTGCTCTGTAATTGCTGCCAGCCTTTTAAGTGGATTAATAAGTTTAAGGCTTGTAATATAGGCGATAAGTAGAGCGACTGCGATGACTACGATAAAAATACCGGTACAAATCCAGAAAATTTGCAGCTTTTTATCTTCTATAAAAGTAGCATCCATGCTGACGGCTAGTTGTGCTGTGCTTCCGGGGATTGCAATAAATGCAGTTTTATGTAATCCATATTGATCTGAATACAGCTCAGTAATGCTTGCAGTGCCTTGAGCTGCAGATTTCATAGCTTCCTGAGTTTCAAGGGGATCGCCGACATTCATTTTAGAATCTCCGCTGACTCCAAGAACTACTGCTTGGTCATCCTTAAAATTGATGATATATGCGGTATGTAGTTGGAATTCCTCCACTTTGTCGGATAAGTAAGATTCTACAGTAAATCGGGAATCTTCTTTTCCATTAATTAATTGTAGCGCCTGTGTTTTATCTAGTGACTTATAAATGTCTTTGGAGCTGGTGTGAAGTACTTTGTCAAATTGAGGCAGCACATTCTGATTAATGATACCCATGGATACAAAATAAAAGCTGATACTAAATAGAAGCGATGACAGGATGGTCACTATCGTGAATGTTCCCATAAACTTCCGGCTAATGGACTTTTTTAAAATTAGCATAGGGTTTCTCTCCATTTCTATTCAATGTTCTCCTAATTAATTCGGGTGTATCTCTCTCTATTTAGGCGGAATTCTGGTTGGATTGTATTTTTTGACCGAAGGTTTATTAATTATTGTAATGGAAATGATGTGTTTTGAAAATCTTTTTTTCAGTCATGTCATGTTTTCAAACATTTTCAAATATGTGGTATGGAATCTGCTAGACTGCTATGGTATTCTTAGTCTTGCTGTAAAACTAATTCCGCGGTTCGAAACCATCCCGCGTAACCAAAACTAGGGGGATTTTTTATGTTTAATATTGGATGGGGCATATTTTATGTGCTCATCAATTTTTGTTGCTTTTTGATTTGCTACAAATGGTTTGGCAAGAAAGGGCTGTATGCCTGGATTGGTGTTGCAACGGTAATCGCCAATATTCAAGTAGTGAAAACGATTGAGATGTTTGGTATCGTTATGACGTTAGGTAATACAATGTATGTCAGCTTGTATTTGACAAGTGATCTGCTGAATGAAAAATTCGGCCGACAGGAGGCAAAAAAAGCGGTTTGGTTCGGGTTCTTCACTCTGATTATGACGACGATTCTGATGCAGATGGTGCTCGTCTTTGAACCGCAGGAAACCGATATTGCGCAGTCTTCACTACAGACCATTTTTGGTTTGATGCCGCGCCTGGCACTCGGTAGTCTGACAGCCTATTTTGTAAGTCAGTTTCTGGACGTTCGTCTGTACGCCTGGATTCGGAAGTTCTATCCGAAACGCAATCAGCTATGGATCCGAAATAACGGGAGTACGATGATCAGCTCGTTTGTAGATACATTGATTTTTTGTTCCATCGCCTTTATCGGTGAGTATAGCTTCAACATCTGGTTGGAAATTCTGTTTACAACTTATATCATCAAATTTGTTCTTACAGCGGTGGGGACGCCGTTCTTGTATATTGCCCGCAGTTTCCATCATGAAGAGGATGAGGGCTTGATAGAAATGAAATA